>ERZ1370068.4578-contig-3642_pt1 | contig 96159 bp, 128 predicted proteins | sample MGYA00561227_ERZ1370068 | MGnify/ENA primary metagenome ERZ1370068 (study PRJEB38410, sample SAMEA6850437) | metagenome | study: Metagenomic assessment of the ecological functions of the soil: analysis of the soil microbiota associated with the...
GTTGTACTTCGTTCAGTTACGTGACGCTCGGCGTGTAACCCGTATCTGACCTTCGCGGTACTGCTGGCGGCGGGCCTGCGCGGCATCGAGAAGGGCTACGTGCTGGGCCCGCAGGCCGAGGACAACGTGTGGAGCCTCACCCCGGAGGAGCGCCGCGCGATGGGCTACAAGGAGCTGCCGGGCAGCCTCGGTGTCGCCCTGACCGAGATGGAGAACTCCGAACTGGTCGCGGAAGCGTTGGGGAGCACGTATTCGACTACTTCCTGCGCAACAAGCGCACCGAGTGGGAGAACTACCGCAGCCACGTGACGCCGTTCGAGCTGAAGGCCTACCTGTCCCTGTAGGACACGGCTCGGGATAACGGCTGCGCTACGGTCATATGCGTGGCCAAACCCGCGACGCAGCGACCGAAGCTGCCCAGCGTTGGCCGGCTCGGGCTGGTCGAACCCTCCGCGGCCGCGGACCTGGACCGGCTGGGCTGGAACACCGACGCGCACGTCGAGCTGTTGTGGTCGCTGTCGCGCGCGCCCGACGCGGACGACGCGCTGCGCGACGATGGTCCGGCTGGCCGACGCCGCGGGACGGGACTGGGACGAACTCAACGCAGGCCCTGGTTAAGGACCGTGGCGCTGCGGGGCCGGTTGTTCGGTGTGCTCGGTTCGTCGCTGGCGCTCGGCGATCACCTGGTCGCCGCACCCGCGACTCATGGCACCTGCTGGCGGGCGCCGTCACGCTGCCGTCGGCCGACGAGCTGCGGGCCACCTTCGCCGCGACGTCGCGTCGAAATCGCCAGCGGACGCAACGGCTGCAGCTGCAGCCCGTCTGCGAACGCTGTACCGCGACCGGCTGCTGGTGCTGGCGGCGCTTGGACCTGGCGCCGACGGTGGAGAACGAACCCGTGCTGCCGTTCACGCACGGTCGGCGAGCATCTGTCGGATCTGGCCGACGCCGCGCTGGGCGCCGCGCTGACGGTCGCGACCCGATCGGTCTGCGGCGACGACGTGCCGACGCCGCGGCTCGCGGTGATCGCGATGGGCAAGTGCGGCGCGCGCGGAGCTGAACTACGTCAGCGACGTCGACGTCATCTTCGTCGCCGAGAACGCGGACGCGGTCGCCACCCGGTTGGCCGGCGAGATGATGCGGTTCGCGCGGCGACGCGTTCTTCGAGGTCGACGCCGCGCTGCGGCCGGAGGGCAAGCACGGCCAGCTGGTGCGCACGCTGGACTCCCACGTCGCCTACTACCAGCGGTGGGCCAAGACGTGGGAGTTCAGGCGCTGATGAAGGCGCGGCCCGCGGCCGGCGACGCCGAACTGGGCAGGCAGTACATCGAGGCGCTGATGCCGATGGTGTGGACGGCGCAGCGAGCGTGAGGACTTCGTGCCCGAGGTGCAGGCGATGCGCCGGCGCGTCGAGGAACTCGTGCCTGCGGGCGATGCGGGCCCGCGAGATCAAGCTCGGCACCGGCGGGCTGCGCGACGTCGAGTTCGCCGTGCAGCTGCTGCAGCTGGTGCACGGCCGCAACGACGAATCACTGCATGTCGCGTCGACGGTCGACGCGCTGGCCGCGCTTGGCGAGGGCGGCTACATCGGCCGCGACGACGCCGCGAACCTGACCGCCTCCTACGAATTCCTGCGGCTGCTCGAACACCGGCTGCAGCTGCAGCGGCTCAAGCGCACGCACATGCTGCCCGACGGCCGACGACGACGAGGCGCTGCGCTGGCTGGCGCGCGCGGCCCACGTGCGGCCCGACGGTCGGCACGACGCGCTCGGGGTGCTGCGCGAGGAGCTCAAGCGCCAGAGCATGCGGGTGTCGCGGCTGCACGCCAAGCTGTTCTACCAACCGCTGCTGGAGTCGGTTGGCCAGTCGGCACTCGGCTTTCGGAGGGCATGACGCCCGAGGCCGCCGAACGTCAGCTCGCCGCGCTGGGTTACGAGGGGCCGCAGAGCGCGCTGACGCACCTGGCGGCGCTCACCAGTCACAGCGGCAGGCGCGGCCGGTGCAGCAGGTGCTGCTGCCGACGCTGCTGGACTGGCTGTCCGACACGCCCGATCCGGACGCCGGTCTGCTGGCGTATCGGCGGATCAGCGAGGCGCTGGCCGATCAGCGGTGGTACCTGTCGACGCTGCGCGACGAAGGCGCGGTGGCCAAGCGGCTGATGCAGGTGCTCGGCACCTCGGCGTACGTGCCCGACCTGCTGATGCGGGCACCGGAGGTGATCCAGCTCTACGCCGACGGCCCGAGCGGCCCCAAGCTGCTCGACGTCGAGCCCGACGGCGTGGCGCGGGCGTTGGTCGCCTCGGCCGGGCGGCATGCCGATCCGGTCCGGGCGATCGCCGCGGCGCGCACGCTGCGACGCCGCGAGCTGGCCCGCATCGCGTCGGCCGACCTGCTCGGCATGCTCGAGGTGACCGACGTGTGCAAGGCACTGACGTCGGTGTGGGTGGCCGTGCTGCAGGCCGCGCTGGACGCGGTGATCCGGGCCAACACCCCGGACGGCGGTGCACCTGCGCGCGATCGCGGTGATCGGCATGGGCCGGCTCGGCGGCGGCGAGCTCGGCTACGGGTCGGACGCCGACGTGATGTTCGTATGCGACCCGTAGAACGCACGGCGTCGACGAGTCGGTCGCGGTGCGCTGGTCGGTGACGCATCGCCGAGCAGGTGCGCGCGCTGCTGGGCACGCCGAGCGCCGACCCGCCGCTGGAGGTCGACGCCAATCTGCGGCCCGAGGGCCGCAACGGCTCGCTGGTGCGCACGCTCGCCTCGTACGAGGCCTACTACGCGCAATGGGCGCAGCGCGTGGGAGATTCAGGCGCTGTTGCGGGCGCACCGGGTAGCGGGCGACGCAGGACCTCGGCGAGCGGTTCCTGCTGATGGTCGATAAGACGCGTTATCCGCCGGGCGGTGTGCTCCGCCGAGGCGGTGCAGGAGATCCGGCGCATCAAGGCACGCGTCGACGCCGAGCGGCTGCCGCGCGGCGCGGATCCGAACACCCACACCAAGCTGGGCCGCGGCGGGCTCGCCGACATCGAGTGGACGGTGCAGCTGCTTCAGCTGCGGCATGCGCACAAGGTGCCTGCGCTGCACAGCACGTCGACGCTCGCAGACGCTTAGATGCGCATCGGGGCGGCCGAGCTGATCGCCGAGGGCGACGTCGACCTGCTGCGGCAGGCGTGGCTGACGGCGACGCGGGCGCGCAACGCGCTGGTGCTGGTGCGGGGCAAGCCCACCGACCAGCTGCCGGGGCCGGGCCGGCAGCTCAATGCCGTCGCGCGTTGCCGCGGGCTGGGACACCGACGACGGCGGAGAGTTCCTCGACAACTATCTGCGGGTGACCCGTCGGGCAAAGGCGGTGGTACGAAAGGTGTTTCGGATCGTGAGCATGGATTTCGGATTCGACGTCGATCAGTGCGGCCGAGTACGACCGGCTGCAGCGCGCTCTACGGCCCGCTGACCGAGGCGCTGCGCAAGCTCATCGACGCGGGCATTCGCACCGAGGCCGACGAGGAGCACCGTTCGCGAGCGCGCAGACCGCGATCGAGGCGGCTACCGGATGCTCGAAGCTGCAACAGCGCACGCGTGGACGACGACGCTGCGCCATGCCGTGAACCGGTCGCCCGCTGGCATGGGCGAATCCCGCTGTCCGGGCTGCGCAATGCGATCGCGCCGCCGATGGTCATTCACCACGAGGACCGACGGCCGGTGCTGGAGTGAGTTCGAGCCTGGCGGCGGCCTACCGAGGGCCGCCGGGCTGGGTGCACGGCGGCATCTGTGCGCTGGTGCTCGACCACATCCTCGGGTGAGGCGGCCAGCGACGGGCTGACCCAGCCGCAGTTCACCGGCACCATCACGCTGCGCTATCTGCGCGGCACGCCGTTGGGGCTCGCTGCGCGGCCGAGGCCGTTCATCGAGCGCACGGATGGCAGTCAAGACCTTTGCGCAGCGGCTACCTGAGCGACGCCGACGGTACACACGGTCGAGGCCGAAGGTGTCTGCATCAGGCCGGCTTTGGGCGCGAGACGCCGGATGAAGTACTACGTCAGCACGGCGTTCCTGTGAGACCAAAGAGATCGTCGAAATCGCCAAAGCCGCGGATGATCTCGGCTACGACGGTGTGGGCATACCGGATCACGTGATCAACCTCGAGACGCTGAAGCACGCCGTATCCGTACACCCAGCGACGGCGAGCGGCGCTGGGAGGCGTTCACCGACTGGCCCGACTCCGTGGGTGCTCGGTCGGCGCCATTGCGCTCAGGCGACGACGCGACTGAGGTTCGTGACGACGGTGTATCTACCGGCGATGCGTGATCCGTATTCGGCGGCGAAAGCCATTGGCACAGCCGCTTGTTTGGCCGATGGGCGCGTTGAGCTCGGTATCGGCGTGGGCTGGTGTGAGGAAGAGTTCACGTTGATGGGTCAGCGATTCGACCGGCGCGGTAAGCGCACCGACGAGATGCTCGAGCTGATGCGGGCGCTCTGGCAGCCGGGCTGGACCGAGTTCGACGGGCGAGTTCTACTCGGACGCCGCGGCTGGAGATGGAGCCCACGCCGCCGCACATTCCGATCTACGTCGGCGGCCTGAGCGACATCGCGTTGCGCAGGCGGCGCGCAACGACGGGTGGATCGGCGATCTGATCACCAACCGACCGGGCGATCGCATCGGTCGAGTCGGCTGCGCGAGTTGCGCGCCGAAGAATGGTTTGTCGATGGATGATTTCGACGATCCTGACGCCGTTGACCGACGCGTTCACCGTCCCGAGCACTACGAGCGCGCGGAAGCCGCAGGCATCACCGGCATCGTGACGATGCCGTGGATGTTCTACAGCGGCGCCGAGTGCGACGCTGGCCGAAAGATCGACGGCATGAAGCGCTTCCGCAAGGATCTGCGCGCTCGACGGTTGAGCGCCGCCCCCGCTCAGCGCCGGAAGTGGCCGAACCGTCGGCGCGCGCAGCTCCGTGGTCGCCGCGACCTGCGCGTCGCCGGCCGAGTCTGCCGACAGCGCGCCGGCGCCAGTAGTGGCGATCAGTAGAACGCGAAGCAGAACATGATGGACAGCTCGCCGCCGTTGGCGATCGGGCCAGAAGCTCGCCGTGACGCCGCCCTTCAGCGGCAGCCAGTGCTGATAGAAGTAGGCGAATGCCATCTCGCCGGAGGCGATGAACGCCGCGATGCGGGTCGAAGCGAACCCGAGCGTGATCATGATGCCGAGGACGAACTCGATGAGGCCCGCCCACCACACCAGGCCATGCGCCGACCCGCGATCGGCCCCGCTGCCGGAACCGGCCAGCCGAACAGCTTCTGCGAGCCGTGCAGCGTATATAGCAGATCGAGATGATACGGAAGGCGCCCCAGACAGGGGAGTGAGTAACCCGCGAAGGCGGGCGTCCAGGTTGAGTCATAGGCCCGACCACGCCGCGGCATGCAGCATTTCACAGCTCGACCCCATGGTCCGCAGACCAATACACAGTCGTTACCGATACGAAAGGCCGGATGGCGCGAACGCCACCCGGCCTCTCGGTTCGATCGTCAGATTTACACGTCGAAGTACAGCGCGTGCGATTGCTGGCCGTTTGTATCGCTTAGCTGTGTTGAGAGCGGGTACGATGTTGGTACAGATCGGGGTGTTTGGTGTGTTGGTTCCTCCAACTATGCGCAAGGTCTGCTGCGGACGATTGCAGTCGCCAAGGGGCGCCGCGCGCGCTCTGGTGTTGATTGGTTTGCGCTCTGACCAGGGGTGCGGCAGGCGCTGGTAGTGGCGGTAGTCGAAACGAGCAATCGGCGTCGTCTGTGTTGACTGCCGCATGGATGGCTCAGGTTCGCTCAGTTGGCTGCAGGCAGCGTCAGGTCTCGGAACGACGCGATGGGCGGCCGTTCCGATCGGTGCCGGATTCTGGAACCGGCGACGCCGGGTTTCGGCTCGCCTTGGAACTTCACCATGGACGTGCCAGCCTGCTTGTCTATCTCGAAGGCTGCGTGTACCTGGTACATGCAGCTTACCATCTGTTGCGTCGTTCGCGACGACGTAATCGCCAGGAGTGAATCCTTGATGGGCGGCCTAGGAACGTAATTGGGGAGATTTTACTCGATGTCGACAGCGGCAAGACCCGAAACCGTAGAGACTTGGTTGGAGAAGGTTTGGGTCTTACGCTGGTGCTTTTTGCGCCGCGCTGGGCGGGCAGCGCCGTGCGGCTACGCGGTACTGGTGCGGGGTCAAGGACCGTAGAGGCTCCGGAGGTCAGCAGTGACACTGCCAGCGCCGGCCCACCGTCGAAGTGCCAGCACTGTTACGTCGCCGTAACACGGGAACGCAATCGCAGAGTACGCGGGCACTCGACGTAACACAACTTAGCCGAGCGGCGCCACTGGCCCCGAGCTCATGTTTCTGCTGGAATCGACAGAGGTTCGTTACCTTAGCTCCCACGAAGTTGTCCCGGGTCTCGTAGGAACTTGAGGTGGCGGTCCCCCGCTTGAGACCTGCCGTGTGGTAGGTGTCGGGCGTTCCGCCAAGAACACCATCAGAAGGGGACCACCACTGTGAAGAAGAGTAGCCAGAATCAGCCCGTGGATGCGACGACGCTCGCTTTTCCCGAGCATGTCAGTGTGGCGATGGCCGAGATCGCCGAGCACGTGGGCGAGGGCCTGCTAGCCCTGGCCGTGGGTGCCGGTCTGCAGGTCATGCAGACACTGATGGACGCCGACGTCACCGCGCTGGCCGGACCCAGGGCAAGCACGACCAGGGCCGGATCGCGGTGCGCCACGGCCGCGAACACGGCTCGGTGAGCTTGGGTGGGCGCCGGGTGCCGGTGACCCGCCCGCGGGTGCGCGCCGCTGACGGCACGGGTGAACTGCCGATCCCGTCCTATGAACTGTTCACCTCGACGGAGATCCTGGGCAAGATGGCGATGGAGAAGATGCTCGCTGGGCTGTCCACCCGTCGCTATCCGGTGGGCCTGGAACCAGTCGGGGCGCAGATCACCGGAAAGTCCTCGGCGACAAGCAAGTCGGCGGTCTCACGCAGGTTCGTGGCGATGACCGAGACGGCGCTGGCCGAGCTGCTCGCCGCAGATCTGTCCGGGCTGGATCTGGTCGCGTTGATGATCGACGGGGTGCACTTCGCCGAGTCGTGCTGCATCGTGGCCCTCGGGATCGGCATCGACGGTGTCAAGCACCCGTTGGCGTTGGTGGAGGGATCCACGGAGAACGCCACCCTGGTCACCGAGCTGCTGGTGGACTTGCGCGAGCGCAGCCTGGATGTCACCCGCCCGATGCTGGTCGGCATCGACGGGTCCAAGGCTCTTCGCAAAGGCGGTCATCGACGTGCTCGATCATCCGGTGATTCAACGTTGTCAGCTCCACAAGGTTCGGAACGTGAAAGATCATCTGCCGCAACGTCTTCGCAGCAGTGTGGGTCGCAGGATGACGGACGCCTACCACGCCGACTCGGCTCTTGAGGCCGAAGCGGCGCTGCTGGCCTTGGCGAAGGAACTCGACCGCACTCACCCCGGGGCGGCGGCCAGCCTGCGCGAAGGCCTCGACCAGACGCTCACCGTGCTGCGCCTGGGCGTGCCACCCACGCTGGCCCGCACGTTGAGATCGACGAACTGCATCGAGTCGATGATCTCGGTGTGCCGCGAACACGCGGACAACGTCAAACGCTGGCGCGACGGGCAGATGGCGCTGCGTTGGTGCGCGGCCGGGATGGTCGAGGCCGGCAAGCAATTCCGCCGCGTCAACGGCCACCTGCACCTACCGGCGCTGCGGACCGCACTCGAACGCCACATCACCGAAAACGTCGTACCCGTCATGCATGATGAGCAGGTGAGCGCAGCCTGATGCTCACCGGGCCGCCGCCGAAGTTCCACGGAACTCGGGACATCCTCCGCAGCTCCACTTTCGGACACCTTGGTAATCGCCTCAGACCTTCTGCGGGGTTGCTGCTCGTGTTCAACGTTTCTCACTCCAAGCTAAAGGCTGCGACTGTGAGTTCCAGCGCGTAAACGGCGTCGGCGAGCAGGGACGTTCGTCTCCACGGATAAAAACTCAGTGTCGACGCTTTCCGTAGTCGGTATGGGTTCCTTGAATACTTGTCGGAGTTCCGCGGTCGCCGCGGTGTCTTTGCTGAGCTTCGCGTTGAGCCGTTCATTGACTACTGGTCCGTCTCCGTTGTCCGTTGCAGTCGGTCAAGCCCAGTGACGGTGTACATCGTCGTCATGGTTCTCCGTTGTGGTGGGCCAGGCGGTCCAGTGCCGCGGGGGTGTCCTCCTGTTCTGTTGACCGGATGTGGTCCGGCTCGGGATTTGCTGGCGACGTCAGGCCGGTAGCGCCCGGATTCGGCTCATTCGTCGTGTTGATTGCCAGCGCGGCGCCCACGAGACGGATCAGGCGGTGCGGTCGAGGGAAGATGCCGACGCGACGTCGATGCGCCGGCGGATCGGTGCTTCGGACTCGCGGATGGGGCCAAGACGAACGTTGCCAATGGGATGTCATCTCCAGGACCGCGGTCTGTCTTGATCTGAAGCGCCCTCGAGCGCAGAATTCTTCGGCTGTAGGCATCGATGACGACGGCTACGTAAGGCGAACCCGGTCAGGTCGACGTGTACGTAAAGTCAGCCCGCCAATCGATTTGGTCCGGAGCACGAAACTGACGGTCACCAAGCGACGTCGCATCTCGGCGGCATTGCTCGACAGGACAAGAAGTACGAGGAAAATCGTTGCCATCCAACCGAACGCACTCAATCACGGCCGCGATCGAGGAGAAGCGCCGTTTGCTGCGATCCGCAACGTTGCTGTATAACACTAGAGGTACGGGCGTTCCCGTCGTGGTTGGAGCAGCAATATGTCCGCAGTCAGCATCATTAATTCACGCCGAAAGATCCCTGGTGCCCTCGTCGCTGGCGCCGTCGCAAGCGGATTCGCAGCCTCTGGATTGGGGGGGTAGCCCCACCGCGAACGCGACCTGCGCGTCATTCTTCGGAATCGGCAACAGCGCCGAGTGCACCAGCAACCTGTTGAGTGGGCCATCGCCATCGGCGACGAAGCGGAAGCCACGCCAACGGGACGTTCGGCGGGAGCTTTCGTCATCAGTGAGAATAACACCGGCACTACAGGCGCGGGGTCTATATTCAGCTTGGCCATCAGCGCAGCCTGGCGGCAACAACTCCGTCACGCCAGACGGCGCCATAGCGAACTTTGCCGCAAACATCGGTGGCAACAGCAACACTGTTGCGACAACAGGCAGCCTGTTTAACACACCGCCACAAATATTCTGGGCAGCGGCAACACGGTCACGACAAGGGGCTGGCTATGTGAACTGGGCCCGAAACGTGTTCACCGGCGACGGCAGCGCGTCATCACGGTGAACGGCGGCGTGGCGAACTGGGCGCGAAACGCGTTCGGGGACAACAATATCGTGCTACAAGGCGGCAATGCAAACCTGGCCCGAAACATCTTCGGCAGCAACAACACCTACACGTTGCAAGGCGGCGTCGGGAATTTGCTCGAAACCTGTTCGGCGACAGAAACAGCTTCACGGCACAGATCATTGCATTAATTCAAACTTGACCACGAATTTCTGGGGCAGCGGCAACGCCTTCACGTCGGAAGGCGGGTACTACAATGGTGCGAGGAACATTGTCGGCAACGGCAATACGCTGTCCGTCGAGGCCAGGTAGCAACGAACTTCGTCATTAACGATCAGCGGCGGCAATAAGCTGTCGGCAGGTGGGAGCAAACAGCAGCCTGAACGCCGCCCTCAACGCTGGCGGCCAGGCCGGCGCTATCCATGCCGGTGAGACTGGTCCCGCGCCACAAACAACCCGAACGCCGGGTTCAATTTCTTCGGCGCGACACCAGTCGCAGCGGGCCCGGGTCCGCTCACGCTTGCCGGTTCGGTCCTTAAAGACGATCGGCCGTCAGGCCGGAGGGACCTCGGCATCGCGATCAACGGCGACCCCCATCGGTGGGGCGAATAGAGCGGCCTCGACTGGCGTCCAAAGCTCATCCGCTCGCGCGGCACTCGCGGCGCCAACTACCACGACGGCCAATAGTACGAAGACTGCCAACATAGCCGCAGCGCCCACCGCAAGCCACAAGAAGACAAACAGAGCGACTGCCAACGCAGCCGGAGCGCCCACCGCAAGCCACAAGAAGACAAACAGGCGACTGCCAACGCAGCCGCAGGAACCACCGCAGACAACGAGAAGAGAGCTGGCGACAACCGCCGAGACGGTGAGTGAAGCGAGGCGCCGTTGGGCAATTCCACAACAGGTTCGAGTACCGGGATACTGGAAACCCTGGTTCACGGGTGGGGCTCGGTGTGCGGTGGTATATGGGTGCTACAGACCACCGCCCGGACGCGGCCGGATCGTCACCCATGGCGTTTCAGCGCTTTGGAGACATTCGTGGGAGTGAAATCGCGCGACGGGGTCAACGCCACCCTGGGCGCGGCCGCAACTGGATGCCTTGTTGTCGCAACGCGATAGCGATGGTCATGTGAACGCCAAAGCGGGCGCCAAGCCAGGCGCGATTGCCGGCGGCGTAGAGCGTGGCCGTTTTGTTTAACTTGTTCGTCGTTGAGACCTTGGCGGCGGACGGTGGATGCCCTCTGTCAGACACGGTTGCGACCCTCATCTTGGATAGCATCACCGTAGCAATTGCGATCCTGCCGGGTGGTTTCGCCGGCGCTTCGAATCGACGCGTGATGTCCGCGATGTTTCGGGCGGTCAGGAAGCGTTTCGGGCGGGTTTTCGCGCCGACGAAGGGTCGAGGCGGTGATTGATCGATGCGTTTGCGCAGTTCAGCCCACTTTCTACAGAGCTGACGAGGGTTCGAGTAGGTTCCTGTTGACTCCACCACAAAACCGCAGGTCAGAGCGTTTTTCGAATTTCCCTGTCAACACTCCGTCAACATCGGGCGTATTCTGCCCGCGTGGCGACGCTCGATTGCGTACTCGCAAGACGGCGGTGCCTATACGTCTGTGCTGTTCCGCGTGGACGGCAAGCGGTCATCGATGCCCTTCGGCGACCATGCGAGCGGTCCGATTCAGGATCTGGTAGAGACCAAGTCGGCCCGGCGAGGCGTTAGAGGTCATCGTGCGGCGAAACGCACCGTCTCCGCCCTCCTGGTTGAGGAGTGGATCGGTCATCACATCAGCCACCTCACCGGCGTCGAGCAGGGAAACGATTCGGCGGCATCGACCGAGATCTGCACGGCATTAACCGCGATCAGAGTCAAAGCCCCTTCCACGGCGGTATTCAGGTCAGCTAACGACGTCGCGCCCGAGAGGCGCGCGGCGATCGATGATGCACTCAGTCAACTGAACCGGAAAACCGAAGCGGGCCACTCGAAAAACATCTTTCTGATTGCCACCTGTTCAAACTACCCGATAGCCGAAATGAATGACGCACCTCTCATGGCTCACCAACTGGACCCTCTGGTCGATGTAGTCGGCGCCGACACCATCTGGGCGTTGTGGGCGCCGGCGCGCCTCTCCGATGCGGTCGGCGGCAGGGCCCCGAGCAGGTGCAGCGATGGCGCGATGAAATCGTGAAGATCGCCAAGAAGAAATGGCTCACTTCGTCGCGGTGCGGAATGTCCTGCGCTTAGTCGGAGGACCGCTTAACTTCGGCAGGGAGACTTGCCCTTCCGCTCCGAGTTTACCCGTTCCGTTTCAGCTGGCGCCCCCTCGATGAGGTGCGGCTGGCTCGATATCGTCGCGGAGATGCCCGCCGGTCCGCATATCGACTCAGATCTCTTGGCCGATGTCATTGCCCGCCACGGGGCGGCCGGGCGATCAATCGCGTGGGCGCGCTTTATGACCGTATCCGCAGATTGTTCGCCGAAGAGATTGCTGCCCGATTCCGTATTCCGCCGGACCGCGTCATCGGCCTGCAGGCCGCGCCGTCTGGATTCCGGCCGACGTGGGACGCCGTCCGTTGTTTGTGCGAACGCTCGATGGCCGCGCCGATGCGTTGTCAGTGCTGGCCGACGTCGCCAGTAACTGGAGGAGCAGCGACGTGCCCGACTCACATTTCCTCACACTTTTGTTGAGATATGACGACCGGTGGACGCCAGAGCCGGACGTGACGCTTTCCGTACCGATTGATCCTCGCGTCCCACCGCCCGGAAGTCCAGTGGCGAAGCTTTAAGCCGGCCATATCACCCATCCCAAGTCAGCTGTGTGGGCCATCGCCTTCAATCACCACTACCGCAGTGCCAGCGTGGCTTCAGCTCAACATGCGCTTACCGAACCCCGCACGTGAGCCCCCGCCACTGCACTGCATAGCCTGAGTTTTCGACGAGATGTTCATCTATCGATATCGGCCAGCTTCTCCGCCTGCTGCCCCGCAGCGACGACGGCAACAACGCACGAAGCCGGTGCTTTCCAGATTCCGAACTCCTACTCGCTGGCGGTTCCCGATCAAAGCGAGGCCGATCGTTGGACGTTCACGCCGACCACCTGGCCCCGGGCCAACCGCTGGGGTTAGCCGCAGCGCGTCCGTCCGATGTTCCGGTGGCGCCCCGGTTGGGCAGGACTGCGGTTACCGACGATGCTGCGATGTCGACGAACCGGCACGATCTGCTCGACCTATCTGGGTTGGCCGCTGCGGATCAGCGCGGCGAGCTGGTCGCGGTCGGAGATGTCGCAGTTTGGTGCACGCGCGGTAGAGGTGGCCCTCCACGGTGCGCACCGACACCGTCAGCCGGTCGGCGATGTCGCGGTTGCTCAGGCCCGCCGCGACAAGATTGGCGATCTCGCGCTCGCGAACGGTCAGCGGCAGCGGACTGCGCGGCGAGATCCAACGCGCGGGCGTGCGGAGCCCTCCGCAGTCGGCGGCAAGACGGTTGCGCGGTGCCAGCTGCATCCGCCGGCGTGGGTCGGCGGTCGCCGGCGGCCTCGATAGCGCGGCGGCGGCCTGCGCGGCGCGCGTCCGCCGCCGACAGCAGCGCACCGATCTGCTCGAACTGCTTGCGCCGCGGCACATATCTGCGTCGGCGTCGCGGTCGCGTCACCGCCGCTGGCGTGCGCGGCCATGACGCGCCGCCAGTCGGCCACCGGTGCCGTGCGGCAGACCTCGACGAGCCGGTCCAGGCATGACTCGGTCGCCGAAGCGGACCGCGTCGTGCAGCGCCAGCATCTCGATCGCCCGCTGCCCGGATTCCGCGGCCAGTCGCGCGGCGTCCAGCGCCAATACGATTGCGCGCGCTGACGTTTCCCTCGGCGGCGGCCAGCCACGACTCGGCGATCCGCAGCTGCGGGCCGAACAGCGCGACATGCCGGCCGAAACGGGTGCGCAGTTCGGCGACCATCTTGGCGCCCGGCTCGACCCGTCCCGAGCGCGCAGTAGGACTGGGCCAGCAGCAGCCGGGCCGGGAAGCTCCACGACGCCGCCGACTCGGAGGTCAGCGCCGCCACGGTCTGCTCCATCCGGGGCACGGTGTCGAGCGAAGCTGCCGCGGGCCAGCTCGATGGTGCCGACTGAGCACATTGGCCATGCCCCAGGCCAGGTACTGGCCGGCCGACGTGATCCGCACGATGTCGGCGGATCGTTTTCGGCGGAGTCGAACTCGCCGGCCAGCGCCAGCGCCCGAACCTCGCCGAACGCGGTGAGATAACGCAGCAGCCCGTCGACCCTGTGCTCGACGCTGGTGGCCGCGTTCTGCGATCACCGCGACCTCATTGCCGCGTCCCATCAGCGCCAGTGCCAGCGCGCCACCAAAGACCGCCCATTCGACGGCGGCCGCGGATGCGTCGGGATCTGCGCAGCACCCGCTTCGGCAGTGCGCGACTGCCTCGTCGAGCTGGTTCTCGAAGAGCAGTGATGCCGACGCGACACCGTCGACGAGCAGCCTGCAGCCCAGGGTGGGTGACCTTGCTGCAGCAACAGTTTAAGCACCTCGTCGGCGCCTTCGGCGTCGCCCATGGACCACTGCAGGTTGGCGATCCGCGCGGTTCCCCAGCGCACCAGCTCGAGCTCGTTCATCTGGTGTCGGGGTCGAACAGCGCTCAGCGTCTCCTCGGACTTCGGCGGCTTACCCTGCCACAGCAGGGATCGGGCCAGCAGTTCGCTGGCGTCCAGGCCGCCGCCGCGGCTGACCGCCGCGCGGGCCAGCCGCTCACCGAGCGGTGATGTTGGTCAAGGCGATCGCATCCCGGGCGGCGGTCACCAGCAGCTCGACGTCGGGTGCCTGGTCGCTGTCGAGGGTCAACTCCGCCAACCGGATCCGCTGGCCCGGCGCGCGCAGGGGCTGGCTCGCGTAACGCGCGAACGAGTTCGCCGCGCAGCCGCCGCGCGCGCCGCCATGCCCAGGCGTCGCCTGATCAATTCGCCGAATAACGGGTGGTTGAACCGGACGTCGACGCTGTGGTGCTCGGCGACGACGCGGATCAGCCCGCGGGTCTCGGCGTCCTCGACGGCGTCGCTGCCGACCAAGCTGGTGAGCGTGTCAGGTCCAGGGGCTCGCAGAAGGTCAGCAGCCGCAGCAGCGTGCAGCACATCGTCGGGTAGTTGATCGATGCGGCCGTCGAGCAGCGAGGCCAGCTCGGAGGTGACGGCGGTGCGTCCGCGCAGCTGCCACACCCCGCGCACCTGCCGCAGCGTCCCGGCTTCCAGCGCCCCTCGACCAGGTGCCGCACAAACAGCGCGTTGCCGCCGGACGCCTCCCACATCAGATCGGAACTGACAGCCCCTCGACGCGGCCGCCGAGCGCCTGCTCGATCAGGCCGACACACTGTCCTTGGTGAACGCCGTCAGGTGCAGCCGTTGCAGATAGCCGTCTTTCCACAGCGAGGTGATCGCGTCCGGGCACCGATCTCACCGGAGCGCACCGTGGCCACGATGCGCACCGACCCGTCCAACGCCAGCTGGTGCAACAGTGTGGCCGACAGCTGATCCAAGCAGGTGCGCGTCGTCAACCCCGATCACCGAACGCCCTTCGGCGAGAATGGTTTCGCGCGCGGCCGCCAGGAACCCGACCGGATCGCGGGACGTCGCCGACCCGGCCAGATGGGCGAACACGCCCAGCGGGATGCTGCGCGCCGACTCTGTTCCTGCCACCCACCGCACCGGGCAGGGCAGCGACTGCGTCACCAACCGGGCCAGCGTTGTCTTCCCGACGCCCGCGTCGCCGATCACGACGATGCCGCAGACCCCCGTTCTGTCCACCAGCGCGGAGTGGATCGTTGCGTACTGAGTCTCGCGCCGGAGGATAGGCCAGTTCCCGGCCGTATCTGCGGCCGGATACTGCGGGGACAAAAGTTACTGCGGTCATATTTTTCTGTGATCTCGACGAGTTGGCGTGGCTGTTGGTGCCTTGGGTGGGAGATTGAGCAGCCATGAACCGATTCTGGTCGCCGCGCTACCACGGGTGGGAGCATGGTGAGTCGACCATAGCGCAAGAGTTCTCTGAAGCTCCGGTAACCGGCTCGTGTCAAGTATCGCGCGTTGGCTTTGCTCAATGACAGCACCTGACCGAGGGCGTCGTGATCGTCGGGAATGGTTTGCGAAACACCAGGTGATGCCCGCAGGTCAGTGTTTGGGTGTGGCGACCACTTTTCCACGACGGACGGATCTGGTGTGCCTTTGTCGGAGTTGAATTTTGCCGCCGATAGGGCTCAGGATCAGGCCACTTGCTGACGCCCTCACAGCCACGAACCCTTTTCAGGGTCGGCGCTAACACCTCGAACCGACCTCACTGCACGGTTCCAACGCGGCCGAGGCGGCGGCAATGGTTTAATTCGGATACAGGAGTAACTGAGCTGCTCGTGCCATAATCGCCGCGACGGCGATGGTCATTTATTGCAAACTAACTAAAGGCTTACCACCGGCCACGTGCTCTTTAAAGTGGTTGCTATGGGGATCAGTAAACGGCGCGGCGGCGATCGCGGATTGCGCCATTGCGTCAAAGGCCGGACCAGCGGTCGATCCGCCTCTGCGCCCCAGGCCACCAGTTGCTCTTGGGCTTCGTCGCAGGTAGGGCGAGACGTCAGGCGGATTACGCCCGGATTCCGCCGTTGGCCCCGGTCCACGCCACTGGGTGATCCCGGCATAGCTGACCGCCACGATTTTTCTCGAGCTCCCAAACAACCACCGCGGTGACCGCCAGGGCGGCGGTGAACCGGTTCCCCGGCGGGCACCCGTTTGGTCCCCTGAGCCTTGGCGGCCCAGCGGGAACACCTGCCCGGGATTCATTGATACGACCGGGCGGCCGCGCGCCCGTCAGGTGCGCGATCATCACGCGGAAGGGTGGACAGCCTGCCGGAGGAGTTCTGCTCACGATCTGCGCCTACCTGGCTTCGCTGCCTGATCGCCTCCGGCGCGACATCAAAGACCGGTGCGAAGGCGCCGGATCGGCGCCGCCGCCTCACCACGCACGACGCTCGACACCTACGGGCATCCTTGTGGCCCGACGCCGACGAGTCCACCCGCTCGGGCGATCGGTGTCAGTGATCACTGGAACGGATGGACTCGCCGGACGCTACTGCGGACGAGCTGCGGACGGACTCGACTCGCGTCGCGCATCGCCGCAGGTCAGCAGGCTTAGCTGGCCTACGTCGAAGTACAGCGCGACCTCGTACGGGTGCGGACGGATCTGCACCGGCAGGATCTCGTTCTCACGCTTGTAGGAGATCCACGTCTCGATCAGGTCCTCGGTGAAAACTCCACCCTCGGTGAGGTATTCGTGGTCCTCCTCGAGGCCGGTCGATCACCGCCGACAGCGACGTCGGCGCCTGCGGGATGTTGGCGGCCTCGTCCGGCGGCAGCTCGTAGAGGTCCTTGTCGACCGGGGACTGCGGCTCGATCTTCTTCTTGATGCCGTCGAGGCCGGCCATCATCATCGCCGCGAACGCCAGGTACGGGTTGCCCGAGCTGTCCGGGCAACGGAACTCGAGGCGCTTGGCCTTCGGGTTGTTGCCGGTGATCGGGATGCGCACACACGCCGAGCGGTTGCGCTGGCTGTACACCAGGTTGATCGGGGCCTCGTAGCCCGGCACCAGCCGCTTGTAGGAGTTCACCGTCGGGTTGGTGAACGCCAGCAGCGACGGCGCGTGGTGCAGGATGCCGCCGATGTAGTGGCGCGCGGTGTCCGACAGGCCCGCGTAGCCGGACTCGTCGTGGAACAGCGGGCTGCCGTCCTTCCACAGTGACTGGTGGCAGTGCATGCCGGAGCCGTTGTCGCCGAACAGCGGCTTGGGCATGAACGTCACGGTCTTGCCGGCCTGCCACGCGGTGTTCTTGATGATGTACTTGTACAGCTGCAGGTCGTCGGCGGCGTGCAGCAGGGTGTTGAACTTGTAGTTGATCTCGGCCTGCCCGGCGGTGCCGACCTCGTGGTGGCCCTTCTCCAGCTCAAGCCGGCGTTCTGCAGGTTGGTGCACATCTGCATCGCGCAGGTCGACGAAGTGGTCGTACGGCGCGACGGGGAAGTAGCCGCCCTGGGACGGACCTTGTAGCCGCGGTTGGCGCTGCCGTCGGCCTCGACCGGCTCGCCGGTGTTCCACCAGCCGGCCTCGGAGTCGATCTCGTAGAAGGTGCCGTTCATCTGCGAGTCGAACGACACCGAGTCGAAGATGTAGAACTCGGCCTCGGCGCCGAAGTAGGCGGTGTCGGCGATGCCGGTGCTGGCCAGGTAGTTCTCGGCCTTGCGGGCCACGTTGCGCGGGTCGCGGGAGTACGCCTCGCGGGTGAACGGGTCGTGCACGAAGAAGTTGAGGTTCAGCGTCTTGGCGGCGCGGAACGGGTCGATGACGCGCGGTGTCGGGATCGGGCAGCAGCATCATGTCGGACTCGTGGATCGACTGGAAGCCGCGAACCGACGAGCCGTCGAAAGGCCAGCCCGTCCTCGAACACGCTCTGATCGAAAACGACAGCCGGGACCGAGAAGTGCTGGACGACGCCGGGCAGATCGCAGAACCGAATGTCGACGTACTCGACGTCTTCGTCCTTGATCTGCTTGATGATGTCGTCGGCCGTCTTTTCTGCCACTGAGTACTCTCCTTATATCTGGTAAACCCGCGGGTTGACGCTATGGACACGATGTTGCACGGTCGTCAACCGCATGTTGCGCCGAAGTTACGCAATTCGCTGCGGCGGCGGCCGGTGAGGCCGGTGAGGCCCCGCTTATCCTGACAGTATGGCCCGCGCAATCGGGTCCTGGCTGTCGGGTCCCGACCGGACTCGGGCAGCCCGGACCAAGGACCCAACGACTATCCGGGCCAGCGGCTCGGTCTGCCGCAGACCGGACCCGGTCCCTTGCCCGGATGGGCAGGCGGATCGCCGCGCTGTTCGTCGACTGGTTGATCGCCTACGGGCTGGCGGCCCTGGCGATGACCGTTCGGGCATCGGTGCACGACTGGCCGACGCTGTCCACCGCCGTCCTGGTCGTCTGGTTCGTGCTGGGCGCGGTGTCGGTGCGGCTGTTCGGGTTCACGCCCGGCCAGTTCGCGCTCGGGCTGATGGTGGTGCCCGGTCGACGGCCGTCAGCACGTCGGATTCGGCCGGGCCCTGGTGCGCGGGAGTGCTGATCGCGGTGGTCATCCCGGCGCTGATCACCGACGCCGACCTGCGAGGACTGCAGGACAAGGTGACGAACACCGCGGTGCGTGCGGCGCTAGACCACGCGCCTGCGCACCGTGCGCTGTACGCTGCGCATCTTGGCCTGCGTGCCGGCAGCGGGCCCTTGGGCATCGCGGCCGGGCCGGCCTTGGTGCCCAGCGCGGCCAGCCGCGACTCCAGCGAGTCCATCTGCTTGACCGTGATGTTCGCGGGCAGCTTGGTCAGGTGACGTTCGAGCTTGGCCAGCGGCACCTCGCCCTCGCCGTTGCCGACCATGACGTCGTAGATCGGGATGTCGCCGACCAGCCGGGCGGTGCGCTTCTTCTCCTGGGCCAGCAGGGGTTTGACCCGCGTCGCCGACCCTTCGCCGACGAAGATCACGCCGGGGCGCCCGATCACCGGTGCACCGCGTCGAAGTGACCGGTGGCGGCGACGCCGGGGGTGACCCGCCACTTGCCGCGCAGGTTGTCCAGCGCCCACGCCGCGGCACCGGTCTGCCCGTCGGCCTTGCGGTACACCGACTTCTGCGCGCGGCGGCCGAAGATGATGAAGGCCACCAGCGCGCCGAGCACCACGCCCAGCGGGATCATCATGTACCCGGTGAAGCCGCCGGCGAAGATCCCGAAGCCACGGCGGACGCGCCACGATCAGCACGAACGCGCCGATCATGTAGGGCAGGAGGCGTTTGTCCTCTTTGCGCTGGATCTGAAACGCCTGCCACAGCTGGCTGCGGCGCTGCTTGGACGCCGCCTTGCGGGCGGCCTTCGCCTCGGCCTTGGCGGCCTTCGCCGCAGCGGGATCACGGGGTTTCGCCATTTGTTCAGGATACGGCGTGGTTCGCCGACCCGCGGAGCGCGCTGCGCGCCTGCGCGTACAGCCTGCCCGCCCGGTACGACGACCGAACCAGCGGGACCGGCCAGCACCCCGGCGAAGCCGAGCGCCGTCGGCGAACTGCTCGTGCTCGACGAACTCCTCGGGCTTGACCCAGCGCTCGACCGGGTGGTGGCGCAGCGACGGCCGCAGGTACTGGGTGATGGTGACGATGTCGCAGCCGGCGTCGTAGAGATCGCGAAGCGCGGTGCGCACCTCGTCGGGTGTCTCGCCCATGCCGAGGATGAGGTTGGACTTGGTGACCAGGCCGTAGTCGCGGGCCGCGGTGAGCACCGCGAGGCTGCGGTCGTAGCGGAACGCCGGGCGGATCCGCTTGAAGATGCGCGGCACGGTTTCGACGTTGTGCGCCAACACTTCTGGGCGCGCCTCGAGGCCTGCTCGAGCAGCGCGCGGCTCGCCGTTGAAGTCCGGGATCAGCAACTCGACGCCGGTGTTGGGGTTGAGCTTCTTGATGGCCCGCACGGTTTCGGCGTACAGCCATGCGCCGCCGTCGGGCAGGTCGTCGCGGGCCACGCCGGTGACGGTGGAGTAGCGCAGCCCCATCGCCTGCACGCTCTCGGCGACCCGGCGCGGCTCGTCGCGGTCGAGCTCGGCGGGTTTACCGGTGTCGATCTGGCAGAAGTCGCAGCGACGGGTGCACTGCTCGCCGCCGATCAGGAAGGTGGCCTCGCGGTCCTCCCAGCACTCGAAGATGTTCGGGCAGCCGGCTTCCTCGCAGACGGTGTGCAGGCCCTCGCGCCGGACCAGCGCCTTGAGCTCCTTGTACTCCGGGCCCATCTTGGCGCGGGTCTTGATCCACGGCGGCTTGCGCTCGATCGGCGTCTCGGCATTGCGGACCTCGAGACGCAGGAGTTTGCTGACCTTCAGGGGCGACTGTCACTACGTCAACGCTACTACCAGGCGGCCGTCGAGCGCGTCACACACGGCCTCGGCCACCGGTGCCATCACGTCGGCCACCGACGACCCGGCGGCCGAGTTCGGCGGTCAGCGACGTGACGCCGCGTCGGAGATGCCGCACGGCACGATCGACGAGAAGGCGGCAGGTCGCAGTCGCAGTTGAGCGCGAAGCCGTGCAGCGTGGTCGCGCGCGACACCCGGATGCCGATGGCGCCGATCTTGCGCGCGCGGGCGCCGACCCGTCAGACGGCACCCACACCCCGGAGCGGCCCTCGACGCGTCCGGTTTCCAGGCCCAGCCCCGCGCACACCTTTGATCATCGATTCCTCAAGGCGCCGAACGAAATTCACCACATCGAGCGGTTCGGCCAGGCCGACGATCGGATAGCCGACCAGCTGCCCTGGCCCGTGCCAGGTGATCTTGCCGCCGCGGTCGGTGTCGACGACGGGAGTGTCGTCAATCGGGCGCTCCTCGGGCAGCGTGCGCCGGCCCGCGGTGTACACCGACGGGTGCTCCAGCAGCAGCAGGGTGTCCGGACCGCCTGCGACCCGGGCGTCGGCCAGCTCGCGCTGCAGCTGCCAGGCCGCCTGGTAGTCGACGGTGCCGAGCCGCCGCACGTCGATCGGCGTGGTCGCCGACCGGATGGATGCCGCCATGGCCGCAAACGCTACCCGCTGCGCGTGACCCAGTCATGTGTCCTTCGGTGCTGTGGCGAAGGCCAGCGCCTCGCCGATGGTGTTGTGGTGGAAGACAAAGCCCGCGCGCTCCAGCGCCGCCGGGATCGCGCGCTGCCCGCCGAGCAGGCCTTCCTCGGCGAACTCGCCCAGCAGCGGTGCGCAGCGCAAATCCCGGGACGATCAACGGGGTGGGCCGGTTCACGGTGCGGCCGAGCGCGGCGGTGAACTCGGCGTTGGTCACCGGCGCAGGCCCGGTCAGGTTGACGGGACCGCGACACTCGTCGTGCGAGATCGCGAACAGCAGCGCCCGCACCTCGTCCTCGAGACTGATCCACGGCATGTACTGGCGTCCGTTGCCCAATCGGGCACCCAGCCCGAATGAGAACAGCGGCCTGATGCGGCCCAGAATCCCGCCCGACGGCGCCAGCACCAGCCCGGTGCGCACCAGCACCACCCGGGTGCCGTCGTGCTGCGGCGAACGAGGTGGCGGCCTCCCAGTCCTCGCAGAGCTGGGCCATGAAACCCTCACCGGCAGGGGCGGTTTCGTCGGCGGTGCGGCCACCGGTGTCGCCGTAGTAGCCGACCGCGCTGGCGTTGATCAGCGTGGGAACGCCGGCCTCGACCACCGCGGCGGACAGCACCTCGGTCGGGCCGATGCGGCTGTCGCGCAGGCATTGTTTGAACGCGCCCGACCACCGCTTCTCGCCGACGTTGACGCCGCACAGGTTCACCACCGCGTCGACGCCTGCGAGCGCGCTCGAGTCGAACTCGCCGGTGTCGGGGTTCCAGAACACCTCGTCGGCGTTCGACGGAGCCCGGCGCACGATCCGCAGCACCCGGCGGTCGGTGGCCCGCAACGCGTAGACCAACGCCGAGCCGATCAGGCCTGAGGACCCCGCAATCGCGATGACGGCGTTGGCCACGGTTGTCTACAGTCCCAGGTCGGCCTCGAACGCGCCCTCTTCGAGCCGCCGCTTGATGGTGGTCAGGAAGCGGCCGGCGTCGGCGCCGTCGATCAGCCGGTGGTCGTAGGTCAGCGGCAGGTAGCTGACCGACCGCACGCCGATCGACTCGTTGCCGTTCTCGTCGGCGATCACCCGGGGTCGCTTGACGATCGCGCCGGTGCCCAGCATCGCCGCCTGCGGCGGCACCAGGATCGGGGTGTCGAACAGCGCGCCCTGGCTGCCGATGTTGGTGATCGTGAACGTGCCGCCGGACAGCTCGTCGGGCTTGAGGTTGCCCGACCGGGCGCGCGCCGCGATGTCGGCGATCGCCCGCGCCAGACCGCCAAGCGACAGGTCGCCCGCGTTGTGGATCACCGGCGAGAGCAGACCCTGGTCGGTGTCGACCGCGAAGCCCAGGTGCTCGGCGTCGTAGTAGGTGATCTCCTTGGTTTCCTCGTTGTAGCTGGCGTTGACGTTCGGGTGGATCTTCAGCGCGTCGATCACCGCACGGGCGATGAACGGCAGATACGTCAGGTTGACGCCCTCGCGTTCGGCGAACTTGCTCCTTCGCCCGCGCCCGCAGCGCCACGATCTTGGTCATGTCGACCTCGTGGGTTTGCGTCAATTGCGCTGTGGCCTGCAGGGATTCGCGCGTCTTCTTCGCGGTGATCTGACGGATCCGGCTGGCCTTCTGCGTGGTGCCGCGCAGGTGCGCCAGCGCGGGCGCGGGCGTCGGCGGCGGCCGCCGGTTTGGCAGCGAGGCCTCGGGCGCCGGTGCAGCCGGGGCCTTCTTGGCTTCCGCAGCGGCTAGCACGTCCTGCTTGCGGATCCGTCCGCCGACACCGGTGCCCTTCACCGTCGCCAGGTCAACGTTGTTCTCGGCGGCCAGTTTTCGCACCAGCGGGGTGACGTACGGACCGCCGTCACCGGACGGCGCCTCCGCGGCAGGCGCGCTCGGGCTTCGGCCTCTGGTTTGGGTTCCGGCTTGGCCTCGGCGACCGGCTGCGGCTTGGGTTCGGGCTTCGGCTCGGGCTTGGGCTCTGGCTTCGGCTTCGGTTCGGGCTCTGGCTTCGGCTTGGGTGCTGGCTCCTCGGCCGCCGCAGCGCCCGCTTCGCCGATCTTGGCCAGCTCGCCGCCGACGGCGACCGTGTCGTCCTCCTCGGCGGTGATGGACAGCAGCGTGCCCGCCACCGGCGACGGGATCTCGGTGTCGACCTTGTCGGTGGACACCTCGACCAGCGGCTCGTCGACCTCGACGGAGTCGCCGACCTTCTTCAGCCACCGCGTCACGGTGCCCTCGGTGACCGACTCGCCCAGCTCGGGCATCTTCACCGAGGTGGCCTGCCGCCGCCGGAGGACTGCGCGGCGGGCTTGGCTCCGGCTCCGGCTCGGGCTCCTGCTCCTCGGCGGCCGGTTCGGGCTGCGCGGCGGGCTCCTCGGCGGGCTTTTCTTCTTCGGCCGGCGGCTGCTTCCTCGGCGGCCGGGGCCTGCGCCGCCGGCTGCCTCGCCGTCACTCGCTCGCGTCGCCGATCACCGCCAGCTCGCCGCCCACCTCAACGGTGTCGTCTTCCTGAGCGACGATCTTCGTTCAGCACACCCGCGGCGGGCGACGGGATCTCGGTGTCGACCTTGTCGGTGGAGACCTCCAGCAACGGCTCATCCTGTTCCACCGTGTCGCCCTCTTGCTTGAGCCAGCGGGTGACGGTGCCCTCTGTGACGCTCTCACCGAGTGCGGGCATCTGGACGGAGATGGCCATGTGCGTGGGCTCCCTCGAACGATCAGTCGCAGGTGGTCGAATGTTCGGTTCCCATCCTGTCATGTCCGCTCGCGCAGTTCGCCGCAGACTCAGTGGACTCGCGGCTCTGGCACTATCGATAGAGGTGAGAGAGAAGGAGCCGGGCCCAGGTGGGACTGTTCGACAGGTTTCGGGTTGGCCGAAAGGCGCGTGGCGCCGACGGCCGTGATCCCGCGGCCGATCTGCACTATCTGAATCAATGGGTGGCCGAGCACACCGGTGTGGAGGCCTTCGTCGAGCCGAAAACCACCGGTCACCGACGTCACGGTCGTCCTGGTCGCCGCCGACGGAGAGTGGACCCGCCGCCGGGCCGGGGGCGACGCAGGCGCCCGGCGGCTGAGCGAACGGCTCCAGATCCCGGTCTACGACGTGCAGAAGGTCGGTTACCCGCAGCGGATGCGGGACTACGACGCGCGTCGGCGGATCGAACGTGAACGCGCCCTTCGCGAGGAGCTCGAGGAGCGCTGATACGGTACCAGCGGTCCCACTAATTGCGCGGAGGTGCCATGTCCGAGATCACCGAGCGGATCGTCGACAGCAGTGGCGGGGTCCGCATCGCGGTCTACGAGGAGGGCAACCCCGACGGCCCCACGCTGGTCATGGTGCACGGCTGGCCCGATTCGCATGTGCGTATGGGACGGCGTTGTCCCGTTGCTGGCCGACCGATTCCGCATCGTGCGCTACGACAACCGCGGCGCTGGGTAAATCGTCTGTGCCCGAAGCCGGTTTCGGCCTACACGATGGTCGTGCTATGCCGACGACTTCGCCGCGGTGATCGACGCGATGGCTCCCGGCGAGCCGGTGCACGTGCTGGCGCACGACTGGGGATCGGCGGGCATGTGGGAGTACCTGTCCCGTCCCGGCGCGAGCGATCGCGTCGCCTCGTTCACGTCGGTGTCCGGGCCCAGCGCCGACCACCTCGATCGCTTCATCATCGGCAGCCTGCAAGCGGCCGTATCGTCCGCAGCGGTTTGCTGCAGTGCGCTGAGCCAGTTGCTGCGGTTCGCCTACATGGGCTTGTTCTCCATACCCGTGCTAGCGCCGCTCGCTCGTTGCGCACTTTCCTCGCCGATGGCGCTGCGCGACGTTCGCTGCGTGGTCCGCGACGGAATCCCCGCCGAACAGCTGCACCACTCCGATACCTACACAGTCCGACGCCGCCAACAGCCTGAAGGTGTACGCGCGCGAACTACTTCCGCACGATGGCTTCGGCCAGGACCGACCACTACGTCGACGTTCCGGTGCAGCTCGATCGTCAACACGAAGCGACCCGTCATGTGCGGCCCTACGTTTACGACGACACCACAGAACTGGGTGCCGCGGCTGTGGCGCCGCGACATCAAGGCCGGCCACTGGTCGCCGATGTCGCACGCGCCGACGCGTCGCGCGATCGGTACGCGAGCTTGTCGACCACCTCGAGGGCAAACCCGCGAGCCGTGCGCTGCTGCGCGCGCAGGTCGGTCGTCCGCGCGAATACTTCGGCGACACACTGGTTTCCGGTGACCGGCGCGGGCAGCGGCATCGGTCGCGAGACCGCGCTGGCGTTCGCCCGCGAGGGCGCCGAAGTGGTGATCAGCGATATCGACGAGGCCACGCGTCAGGACACCGCCGCGCAGATCGCCGCCCGCGGCGGCGTCGCGCACGCCTACACCTTGGACGTCGCCGGACGCCGACGCCGTCGAGCGGTTCGCCGAGCGAGGTCAGCGCCGACACACGGCGTGCCCGACATCGTGGTGAACAATGCCGGCGTCGGTCAGGCCGGGCTGTTCCTCGATACGCCACGCGAGGAGTTCGACAGGGTCCTCGACATCAACTTCGGCGGAGTCGTCAACTGCTGCAGGTCATTTGGCCGCCGTCTCGTCGACCGCGGCACCGGCGGGCACATCGTCAACGTGGCGTCGATGGCCGCGTACTCGCCACAGCAGTCGATGAACGCGTACTCCACCAGCAAGGCCGCGGTGTTCATGTTCGGCGACTGCCTGCGAGCCGAACTGGACCAGGCCGGGAGTCGGGCTCACCACGGTGTGCCCCGGTGTGATCAACACCAACATCGTGCACACCACCCGCGTTCGACGTGCCTGCCGGGAAAGCAGGCGAAGGTGGAGGCGCGGCGCGCGCAGATCGAGAAGGCGTTCGCCGCGCGCCGCTACGGCCCGGAGAAGGTGGCCAAGGCGATCGTGTCGGCCGTCAAGAAGAACAAGCCGATCCGGCCCGTGACGCCGGAGGCGTACTTCGTCTACGGCGTCGCGCACCTGCTGCCGCAGGCGATGCGCAGTTCAGCGCGCGCGAGCGTGATGTAGCAGCTCAGCCGTTCGGCGGCGCATGTCCTCGCAGGACCGCGAACATCGTGCGGGTCGGCACGCCGGTGCCGCCCTTGCCGGTGTAGCCCCACGGACCGCCGGTGTTGTAGGCCGGGCCTGCGATGTCGATGTGCGCCCACTGCACCCCGTCGGCGACGAACTCGCGCAGGTACGTGCCCGCGACCAGCATGCCCGCGTAGCGCGGAGCCGCTGACGTTGGCCAGGTCGGCCACCGTCGACTTCAGGTCGTCCTTCGAGCTCTTCGGGCAGCGGCATCGGCCAGCCGTTCTCGCCGACGGCCTGGGAGATCTCGGCGACGCGGTCGCCGGAACTCGTCGCTGCCCATCACGCCGGGCGTGCGCGGCGCCGAGCGCCACCGTCTGCGCGCCGGTCAGCGTCGACGTTTCGATCAGGTAGTCGGGCTCGTCCTCGCAGGCCCGCACGATCGCGTCGGCCAGGATCAACCGGCCCTCGGCGTCGGTGTTGAGCACCTCGACGGTGATGCCGCCGTACTGGGTGAGCACGTCGCCGGGCCGCTGCGCGGTCGACGACGGCATGTTCTCGGCCATCGGCACGGTGGCGATCACGTCGATCGGCAACTGCTGCTTGGCGGCCAGCACCACGGTGGCGATCACGGCGGCCGCACCGCCCATATCGGAGGTCATGTGGTGCATGTTGGCCGCGGGCTTGATCGAGATGCCGCCGGTGTCGGACGTGATGCCCTTGCCGACGAGCGCGACCTTCTTGGCCTTACCTGTTTTCGCTCCTCGCGTGCGCGACTTATTCTTCGCCCCGCGGTGGCAACAAGCCGGACCAGCCGCGGCGGGCGCGACGAACCCTTGCCGACGCCGATCACGCCGCCGTAGCCCGTCCTTGGCGAGGCCTTGTCGTCGAGCACCTCGACCTCGAGGCCCGTCGCCTCACCCAAAGCCTTTGCGCGCTTGGCGAATTCGGCCGGGATACAGGTGGCTCGGCGGGGTGTTGACCAGATCGCGTGCGGTGGCCACCGCCGTCGCGATCGCCGTGGCGCGCGCTGCTGAGCCTTTTGTGCTCGCTCGCGTCCGCGTCCTTGCGCCTTGGTGTCGGCCGTCAGCACCGTGATCTCGCGCAGGCCCGTCGTCCTTGGGCGCGGTCTTGGCGCTGCGGAAGTCGCTGAACCGGTAGGCGCCGAGGATCAGCCCCTCGATCGCCGCGCTCGAGGTCGAGGTCCGACAGCGTGGTGATCACGGCCTCGGTGCCGTTGAGCGACCGCGCGGCCACCCCCGCGGCGCGGCGGATCACGTCGGCGGGCCACTCGTCGCGGTCCTTGCCCAGCCCGACCGCGAGCACGCTGGCCACCGGGAGCGACGGTGCGACCACCCGCGGTGACCTGGTCGGTGCCGCCCTTGGCGCCGAGCGCCTCGAGCGCGACCTCGATCTCGCCGACGGCCTCCGCGTCGAGGAACGGGTTGGCGACGACGGTCGCGGTCGCGTCCTCGTCCTGCCCGCTGACCACGGGCACGATCAGCACCGCCGGAATCGCTTCTTGCGCTTGGGCAGTGACGAGGCGACGGTGACGGTGGGGGCCTGGTATCCGGCGATTTGCGGTGCTCACGAGCGTTCAGCCTAGCCGTCAGCGGCCGCCGTGCGAGGTCGTAGGCCGTCACCGGATCATCGAAACCCTTGAGCGTCAACGGTTCCTGCGGGATGGCGGGCCAGTCCGGCAGCTCGTCGCGGACGTCCGATGGCGGCGAGGATCTGTCCGGGCGCCGCGGCGGCGACCAGCCGGGCGGCCAGAGTTCACCGCATTGCCGAAGTAGTCGCCGCCGATGGCCACGCACCGTGGCCGTAGCCGAGCCCCGCCCGGACCTGCAGTCCGGCTGCCGTGGCGTCCGTGGGTCCTCGACCAGGTCGACGGCCGCTTTTGCCAGGCGCTCCGGCGTCGAGCTCACCCACATCACCGCGTCGCCGATGAACTTCACCAACCGTCCGCCGTCGGCGTGCACCACGTCGGTGACGGTCGCGCTGAACTCGTTGAGCAGGGTCGACAACTCCGCCGGGAGAGCACGTTGGGTCAGCGCGGTGAAGCCCGACAGATCCGCAAAGCCGACGCCGCAGATCACGCTCGCCGACGGATCGCAGAGTGACGCCTTCGAAGTAGGTGCGGGCGCTGATCGTGTGATGGCGGATGAACAGCGTCGATCAGTCGCCCCGATGCGAGGAATCAATTCCGCCACTTCGCGCCATGCCCGTGCAGTGGTGAGTTCGTCGTCCGGCTGCGCGTGATCTGGATGTCGGGTCGCCGAGGTGCGAAGCGAGCGTCGTCTCGGCCTCGGCGAGTCGGGCCATCGCGGCGCCGAGCACGCGCAGCAACCCCAGCGCCGCCGTCGTCGCCCAGCTGCCGCCTCATCGCGACGCACGTGGCCAGGGCGTCGACGTCCGCCTGGCTCAGCGCGACGTCATCGGGGCTGGGCGACGGTCAGGCCGAGCACGGCCCATGAGTGCGCGACGTCGTCGAGAGGCAGCGCCGAGTGACTCGGCAGCGGTCCGCAGGCTGTGGGTCGGTCGCCCGGACCGTCTGATGGCGTCACCGGCAAGGCCCGAACAGTCGGCCGCGTCGCTCGGCCTCGACCATCTCTTCGGTGGTGAACCCGAGACCGTCCAGGTACTCGATCAGCGCCGCTCGCTCTCGCGCGTTGGCGATTCCGGCGGCTTCCAGCGCATCCAGATCGACCACTACTCTAGCCGGCCACGGTGCAGGTCGTAGGCCGTCACCGGGTCATCGAAACCCTTTGAGCGTCAACGGATCCTGCGCGGATCGCGTGCCAGTCGCGGCAGCTCGTCGCGGACGGCCGATGGCGCAGGATCTGTCCGGGCTGCCGCGGCGGCGACTGAGCCGGGCGGCGCAGGTTGACCGCGTTGCCGAAATAGTCGCCGCTGATGGCCAGCACGGCGCCGTAGTCGAGACCGGCACGGACCTGCAGGCTGCGGCCTCGCGCGCCTTCGGGTGTGTCGACGAGATCCATCGCGGCCTTGGCGCAGGCGTTCGGGCGTCGAACTCACCCACATCACCTCGTCGCCGATGAACTTCACCACCACGTCCGCCGTCGGCGTGCACCACGTCGCTGACGGTGGCGCTGAACTCGTTGAGCAGCGTCGACAACTCCGCGGGCGTGAGCATGCTGCGTCAGCGCGGTGAAGCCCGACAGATCCGCGAAGCCGATGCCGCACGCGACGCTCTGCCGACGTGTCGCGTGACGACGCCCTCGAAGTGGGTTCGGGCGCTGCTCAGATGATGGCGGTGAGACGGCGTCGATCAACGCGCCGAACGCGAGAGCGTGATCTCGCAGACCGCTCGGTACGCCTGCGCGGTGATGAGTTCGTCATGGCTGTGGCCCATCTGGAGGTCGGGCGCGAGCGGACGCGAATCGTCCCGACTCGGCCTCCGCCAACTCGGGCCATGGCCGCGCCGAGGACCCGCAGAAAGCCGTAAGCGCCGTCATCGCTCGATCGACCGCCTCTCATCGCGACCCAGGTCGTCAGGGCCGTCGACGTCGGCCTGGCTCAGCGCGAGTGCCTCAGGGTCGGAACGGTCCTCCAGGCCCGAGCACCGCCCACGCGCGTCGCGATGTCGTCGAGCGGACGCCGAGCACGTCGGCGGCCGTCCGCAGGCTGTAGATCGGGCGGCCCGGACCCCTGCAGGGCGTCACCGGCCAGGCCGAACAGCCGGCCCTGGCGCTCGGCCTCGACCATCTCCTCGGCCGTGAAGCCCAGACTTGTCGAGGTAGTCGATCAGGCCGGCTCGTCCGCGCGCGTTGGCGATTCCTGCCGCTTCCAGCGCATCGAAATCGACCACGACCCGAGTCTGCCAGCGTCAACGCTCCCGATTAGGGTTGATTCCCGTGCGGGACAACAGATCGCTGAGCGACAGTCCAACATGGCTCCCTCGAGGAACGCCATCGTCAACTCGGCGCGAGTTTCGCGGAGTTCTCCGGCTGGCTGATGCCGGTGTCCTACGCGGGCACGGTCAGCGAGCACAACGCGACCGCGCAACACCGTCGGCCTGTTCGACGTCAGCCACCTCGGCAAGGCGCTGGTGCGTGGGACCCGGCGCCGCCGAGTACGTCAACTCCGCGCTCGACCAACGACCTTCGACGCATCGGGCCGGGCAAGGCGCAATACACGTTGTGCTGCACCGATTCCGGTGGCGTCATCGACGACCTGATCGCCTACTACGTCTCCGACGACGAGATCTTCCTGGTGCCCAACGCCGCCAACACCGCCCGCCGTCGTCGCGGCGCTGCAGGAGCGCGCGCCCGCGGGACTGACCATCACCGACGAACACCGCTCGTACGCCGTGCTCGCCGTGCAGGGACCCAAATCGACCGACGTCGTCGGCGGCTTGGGCCTGCCGACCGACATGGACTACATGGGATATGCGGACGCCGAATTCGGCGGCGTGCCGGTGCGGGTGTGCCGCACCGGCTACACCGGGCGAGCACGGCTACGAACTGCTGCCGACGTGGGATCGAGGCCGGCGTGGTTTTCGACGCGCTCGTCGACGCCGTCGGCAGTGCGGGCGGTGAGCTGGCCGGGCTGGGAGCCCGCGACACGCTGCGCACCGAGATGGGTTATCCGCTGCACGGCCACGAACTGTCACTGGACATCTCGCCGCTGCAGGCGCGGCTGTGGGTGGGCGATCGGGCTGGAAGAAGGACGCGTTCTGGGGACGCGACGCGCTGCTGGCGGAGAAGGAGGCGGGTCCCGAAGCGCGGTGCTGCGCGGGCTGCGGGCGCTCGGCCGCGGCGTACTGCGGCCCGACCTCACGGTGCTCGACGGAGACACGCCCGATCGGCGTGACGACATCGGGAACCTTCTCTCCGACATTGAAAGTCGGCATCGCGCTGGCTGATTGATACCGACACTGACCACGACGTCGCCGACGGCCAGACCGTTTCGGTGGACGTCCGCGGCCGCGGCCTCGAATGTGAAGTCGTCAAGCCACCGTTCATCGAGGCAAAACCCGGTAGCGAGCGGATATACAATCGCTGCATGACTGACGGCCCCCTCGAGTTCACGGTTGAGCGCAACGCGAACCCGGTGAGCGACGAGGTACGGGCGTCGATTCTGAACGATCCGCCGTTCGGCCAGTTCCACACCGATCACATGGTCTCGATCGACTACCTCGACGGCAAGGGGCTGGCACAACGCGCGGGTGATCCCGTACGGACCGATCGAACTGGACCCGTCGGCCATCGTGCTGCACTACGCCCAGGAGGTGTTCGAAGGGCTCAAGGCCTACCGCTGGGCGGACGGCTCCATCGTCTCGTTCCGGCCGGAGGCCAATGCCAGGCGGCTGCGCTCCTCGGCGCGCCGGCTGGCGATCCCCGAGCTGCCCGAAGAGGTGTTCATCGAGTCGCTGCGCGCAGCTGATCGCGCGTCGATGGGCCATGGGTGCCGCCGGCGGGCGGCGAGGAGTCGCTGTACCTGCGGCCCTACATCTTCGCCACCGAGCCGGGTCTGGGTGTGCGGCCGGCGAGCGAATACCGCTATCTGGTCATCGCCTCGCCTGCCGGAGCGTATTTCAAGGGCGGCATCAAGCCGGTCAGCGTGTGGCTGTCGACGGAGTACGTGCGTGCCTGCCCCGGCGGTACCGGCGCGGCCAAGTTCGGTGGCAATTACGCCGCGTCGCTGCTGGCCCAGGCCCAGGCCATCGAGAACGACTGCGATCAGGTGGTCTGGCTGACGCCGTCGGAACGCCGCTACGTCGAAGAGATGGGCGGGATGAACCTGTTCTTCGTGTTCGGCAGCGGCGGCACGGCCCGGCTGGTCACCCCAGAGCTGAGCGGGTCGATCCTGCCCGGGGTAACGCGAGATGCCGTTGCTGCAGTTGGCAACTGACGCCGGGTTCGCCGTCGAGGAACGCAAGATCGACGTCGACGAGTGGCAGAAGAAGGTCGCCGCGGGCGAGATCACCGAGGTGTTCGCGTGCGGCACCGCGGCGGTCATCACCCCGGTCGCCAGGGTCAAGTACGGCGACGGTGAGTTCACCATTGCCGACGGCGGACCGGGCGAGATCACGATGGCGCTGCGGGACACGCTGACCGGCATCCAGCGCGGCACGTTCGCCGACACGCACGGCTGGATGGCGCGGCTGAGCTAGTCGATCACCGCATTATGCTCGCGGGCAGTAGGACGGCGATCGTACCGCGCCGACGAAGGAACGCCGAGTCCTCGAACCTCCAGATCGTGTGTAGTCTCGGCGACGGCGCTGACGGCGTCGAGCAGGTCACGACCGCCCGTTGTCGAGGATGGTGCACACGTCCTCGGCGACGCCGATAGCTTCCTCTCGCTGAGGGCGCCTCGATGCCCTCGTCGGCTGATCACGCTGATGAAGGTGTCGTCGACTGTGCTTGCCGAGGCCACGCCTGTCGACGCGACACGCGGCAAGTCCCAGGGCGGACGTGGCGACGGCGGTGCCGATGATGGTGGTCGAGGCGGTTCATTGCCGGAATCCCTTCGGTTGTCGGTCACCCGATGCGGGCACCGGAAGATTCCGGAGAAACGCCTCGGAGAATCCTTGGACCGAACCTCCTGCAACGCTGACTAGCCGATCGCCAGCCCGACGGCGGCGACCGTCGTCGTCACCTCGATCGCGGCGCCCAGCACGTCGCCGGTGATTCCGCCGAACCGGCGGACGCAGTGCGCGACCGAGCGCAGCGCCGCGACGCCAGCGCGACGAGGACCGCCAGCGGGCCCTGCCACCGTCGCGGATCGGCGAGCACCGGCCAGCGCCGCGACGGCCACGACCCACGCCAGCACCACCGCGGCCGGCTGGGTGCCCGCGGCGCGTCGCACCCAGCGAGCTGCCCTGCGCGGCTGGCACCGACCGCCGGCACGCCGCCACCGCGGCCACCCGGCCCGCGGTCACCGCGGCGATCACTGCGACCACGCCCAGGTCCGCGAACGCCAGCGCCTGCAGCAGGATCGCCACCACCACGGCGGCCACGCCGAAGGGGCCCGCCGAACCGTCGCGCATCACCTGCAGTGCCCGCTCCGGCGGCCCGTAACAGCCGAGCGCGTCGGCGGTGTCGGACAGCCCGTCGATGTGCAGGCCGCGGGTCGCGATCAGCAGGACCGCGACCGCGAGGGCGCCGCCGAGCGGGTCGCCGAGCGCCGAAGGCCCACGACGACGCCCACGACCACGGCGCCCGCCAGCGCCCCGAGTGCGACGCCCACGACAGGCAATGCGGTGATGACACCGCGGCCCACGCCGGCCTGAGCCGCGCACGGGCAGGACGGTCGCGAACGCGAATGCGCCTGTGACCGAGCGGATCACGCGGTGACGCCCGCCTCGTCGAACGTGGCCATCGACGCGAGCGCGGCGACGGCGGCGCGCACGACGGGCAAGCGCGACCGCGGCGCCGGTGCCCTCGCCGAGCCGCATCCGCATGTCGATGATCGGTTCGAGCTCGAGGTGCTTCAGCGCGAGCGTGTGCGCCGGTTCGGTGGACCGGTGTCCCGCCTGCCACCACTGCCCGGGCGCCTGGCGCGAGCCGGTCGGCCACCAACGCGGCTGCGGTCACCACAACGCCGTCGAGCAGCACCGGCGTGCGGCGCACGGCCGCCTGGGCGCAGAACCCCGCCATGGCGGCGAAGTCCGCGCCGCCGCAGACCCGCAGCAGCCCAACCGGATCCGCGGACAGCCCGCGGGCCCGGTACAGCGCGTCCCGGATGGCGGCGGTCTTGCGCGCCCAGCCGGCGTCGTCGACGCCGGTGCCCCTGCCCGACGACGGCCACCGGCTCGGACTCCGTCAGGGCGGCGATCAAACGTGGTTGCGGCCGTGGTATTTCCGATTCCCATATCGCCAGCGATCAACAGGTCCGCCCCGGAATCGACCTCCTCGTCGGCGATCCGGCGGCCCGCCTGCGATCGGCGGCGGCCGCCTCGTCGGCGCTCAGCGCGTCTTCGACGGCGATGTTGCCGCTGCCGCGACGGACCTTGTGCGCGCCGATCGACGGCGACAGCGGTTCGGCGACGTCGACGGCGATGTCGACCACCCGCACGCTTGCGCCTGCCGCCTCGGCGAGCACGTTGATGGCCGCGCCGCCCGCGTCGAAATTGGCGACCATCTGCGCGGTGACCTCCGCCGGATACGCCGATACCCCCGCCGAGGTGACGCCGTGGTCACCGGCGAACACCACGACGCGGGCCCGCTGAAACTGCCGCGGCGGGCACACGCCCCTGGCATGCCGCCACCCACACCGACAGGTCCTCGAGCCGGCCCAGCGAGCCGGGCGGTTTGGTCAGCCGGTCCTGCCGGGCCCGCGCCGCGGCGGCGACATCGGCATCGGGTGCGGGGTCGATTCGAAGTCAGTCACCGTCGCGACTCCGCGCGGCTGGCTCCTTGACGGTCATGCGGCTGACCGGCGACCACCAGCACGACGCGGTCGCACAGCGCGGCCAGCCGCTGGTTGAGGCTGCCGAGCTCGTCGGCGAACCGACGGCCCGACCGCGGTCTCGCGGCACCACCGTCAGTCCCACCTCGGGGCTGACGAGCGCCAGCGGCGATCGCGAAACGCGCCGACCGCGTCGAGCAGGTCGTCCGACGTCGGCGCGCCGACCGAACCGCCGGTCCACGCGCCGCGCGGTCCATCGCCGCGGTCAGCCAGCCGCCGATATCGTCGACCAGCGTCGCGGTCGCGGTCTCGGACCGCAATTGCGTTGCCACATCTGACTGGTTTCGACAGTCGACCAGTGCGCTGGCCGGCGCGCCCGGTGTGCGGCGATCCGCGCCGACCAGTCGGCGTCATCGGCGGGGGCTGCGCCGGTGGCCGATGTAGCGCACCGGCTGCGTCGTCGGTCGAATCGGCGATCGCCGTCTCAGCCCACTGTGACTTGCCCGACCGGATACCGCCGAGCACCAGTGTGCGCACAGGTGATCAGGCGACCTTGTCGCCGCGATTGACCTGCGGCCGCGGGGCGCGCATCCGGCGCAGCTGGGAGGCGCGGCTGGCGGCGTAAAAGCCGAGTTTCCAACCACTTTCGGTGTTGTCGGGGAACTTCTGGTCGACCAGCTTGTTCACCTTGCGGCCCAGGATGAAACCGTCGATCACCATGATCAGCACCAGGACCAGCATCGCGGGGAGAGCAGCGCGCTGCACGGTGAGCGACGGCACCGCCAGCATGACGAAGATCAGGCCGAGCGCCGCGGGCATGAACAGGCCGAGCAGGTTCCGGCGCGAGTCGACCACGTCGCGGGCGAAGCGGCGCACCGGGCCCTTGTCGCGGGGCAGCAGGTAGGCGTCCTCGCCGCGCCATCATCTTTCCCGGCGCTCGGACATGTCGGCGCGGCGGGAGAGCCGCTCGGCCTTGCGCTCCTCGCGGCTCAGCTTCGGACCGCCGAGCTCCTTGCGGCGCCGGCGCGCTTCGGCGGACGTCATCGGCGCAGGTGCGACCGGGCCGCGCTCGGCGGCCTGGCTCGCGTTTCGGAGTGGGCCTGCCCTTGGGGGCGGTGGCGCCGAGTGTTCTGGGCGGTCGCTTCGGACACGCGCCTCGTCGGCCGACCCTGTCCGAGTCCGGCTTGTCTTTCTTTCGGCCCAGCAGCTTCACGCTTGCCAGATTAGTCTGCCGCCATGCGGGTCCTGATTGCGCCTGACTGCTACGGCGACAGCCTCACGGCGGTCGAGGCCGCCGAGGCGATCGCGCGCGGCTGGCGCCGGGGCCGCCCCGACGACGAGCTGACCCTGGCCCCGCAGTCCGACGGCGGGCCCGGCTTCGTCGGCGTGCTGGCGGGCCGCGCTCGGCGAGGTGAAGACCCTTCGCGTCAGCGGCCCGCTGACCGACGAGGTGTCCGCGGATTGGGTGCTCGACCCGGCCGCGCCGCGGACCGCCTACATCGAGTGCGCGCAGGCTTGTGGCTTGGCACTGCTGGGCGGTCCGCCGACCGTGCAGACCGCGCTGGCCGCGCACAGCAGGGGAGTGGGACAGCTGATCGCCGCCGCGGTGCGCGGCCGGGGCGGAGCGGATCGTGGTCGGGCTCGGCGGCAGCGCAGCTGCACCGACGGCGGCCGGGGCATGATCGAGGAACTGGCTGCGCACGCGAGGAGCACAACAAACTCCAGCTTGGCGGCGGCCCGCAAGCTGCTGGCGGACGTCGAGCTCATCGCCGCCACCGACGTCGAGCACCCGCTGCTCGGGACCGATGGGCGCCGCTGCGGTGTTCGGGCCGCAGAAGGGTGCCGACCCAGACACCGTGCGCGTCCTCGAACAGCGGCTGAGCGATTGGGCGCGTGGAATTGAACGCCGCGGCCCGGACGCACGGTCAGCGATGAAGCGGGTGCCGGCGCGGCAGGAGGCATCGGCGCGGGCGCTGCTGGCGCTCGGCGGCCGCCGCGAATCCGGTGCCGCGATAATCGCCGAACACACCGCGGCTGGCCGACGACATCGCCGCCGCCCAGCTCGTGATCACCGGCGAGGGCCGGTTCGACGATCAGTCGCTGCACGGCAAAGTCGTCAGCGCGCTGGCGGCGGGCGCGCGATCGCACCACATACCGGTGTTGGTGCTCGCAGGTCAGGTCACTCTCGACGACGCCGCCCGACGGGAGGCGGGCATCGCTGCGGCGTTGTCCATCACCGACCACGCGGGATCCGTGCAGCTGAGCCATCGAGGACGCCGCGAACCAGCTGGAAGCGTTGGCAGAAGTGACGGCGGCGACCTGGGGATAAATCGGGAATAGGGCCGCAAACTTGGTACCGTTGATGATGTGGACTCAAAGGGTCTACCCACGAACATGCACAGGGAGATGTAATGACTGTTCAGGACGCGACGGCCACCAGCACGCACGGCGTCACCCTGACCGATGCCGCGGCCGCCAAGGCGAAGGCGCTGCTGGATCAGGAAGGCCGTGACGACCTGGCGCTGCGTATCGCCGTACAGCCGGGCGGTTGCGCAGGCCTGCGCTACAACCTCTTCTTCGACGACCGCGCCCTCGACGGCGACCTGATCGCGGAATTCGGCGGCGTGAGCGCTGACCGTGGACCGGATGAGCGCCCCTACGTCCAGGGCGCCACGATCGACTTCGTCGACACCATCGAGAAGCAGGGCTTCACGATCGACAACCCGAACGCCACCGGATCCTGCGCCTGCGGCGACTCGTTCAACTGATTCAGTACTGACCGGCCGTCCTCGGCAGGTAGGAGCACACCAGGATCTCGTTGTCCTGGGCGAGCAGCTGCGCCACAGCCTGTTCTTCGTCGGACTTCGGCGGCAGGCTGCGGGTCGATGGATCCGCCGCCGGAGCCACCTTCATCGTGAACAGCACCTGCGCCTGATTCGGCGACCACAGCACCATCTTGTCGATCGAGGTCACCTCGGCACGGCTGTACTGCTTGCGGAACGCGTCGCTGCTCAGGCTCGCCAGCGCGAGGTCGGAGCGGTGCTCCTTGACCGCGTCGAACAGCCCGCACAGGGTGTGACGCGCGACGGTTTCGATCGTCACCCTTCGACAGCGCGTCCAGATACTCCTGAATGGCGGCCTTGGCCGACGCGTCGGTCAGCGCAGTGCGCCTCGCGCCATCGTCGTCCCGGGACGCGAAAACAATTGCGGTGACCAGTGCCGCGACCGCCACGACCGCGATCGCCAGCCGCGGCGACGGGCTTCCACCACTGCCGCTTCGGATACTGCAGTGGTGGCGGCAGCATTGCCGGGTACGGCGACGGCGCACCCTCCGGATAGGCTGCGGCGCATACATTTGCGGGCCGACCGGTCCAGCGCCGTATTCGGGCGGGTACGGACCAGTCATATATTTGCTCCCCGAGATATGTGTCGATGAATTTGCCTGTCTACAGTGACCAAGCGGGCACTTGTAGGCAGGTTAGCGCACTGTCTTGGGTGGCCCGTGGGTAAGGTTATATAGACGGCTTAATAAATGAAGGGTGACGTTTCGTGACCATTGCGGTGACCGGATCGATTGCGACCGACCATCTCATGCGGTTTCCGGGTCGGTTCTCGGAGCAACTGCTGGCCGATCACCTGCAGAAGGTGTCGTTGAGCTTCCTGGTCGACGATCTGGTGATCCACCGCGGCGGCGTGGCGGGCAACATGGCATTCGCGATCGGCGTGCTCGGCGGTGACGTTGCACTGGTGGGCGCCGCGGGTTCGGACTTCGACGACTACCGGCAGTGGCTGACGTCGCACGGCGTGGACTGCGACAGCGTCCTCATCTCCGACTCGGCGTACACGGCGCGATTCGTGTGCACGACGGATGAGGCCATGGCGCAGATCGCCTCCTTCTACCCCGGGGCGATGTCGGAGGCCCGCGACATCAAGCTCGCTGACGTCGTATCACGAACGGGCACAACCGGAATCTGGTGATCGTCGGGGCCAACGACCCCGATGCGATGTTCCTGCACACCGAGGAGTGCCGCGAGCTGGGCCTGGCCTTCGCCGCCGACCCGTCGCAGCAACTGGCCCGCCTGTCCGGCGACCAGATCCGCCAGCTGATCGACGGCGCCACCTACCTGTTCACCAACGACTACGAATGGGATCTGCTGCTGCAGAAGTCCGGCTGGTCCGAGGCCGAGGTGATGAGCCAGATCGAAATGCGCGATCACCACGCTGGGGGAGAAGGGCGTCGACATCGTCGGCCGCGACGGCACGTTCGTCCACGTCGACGTGGTGCCCGAGACCCACAAGGACGATCCCACCGGCATCGGCGACGCGTTCCGGGCGGGCTTCCTCACCGGCCGCAGCGCCGGATTGAGCCTCGAGCGTTCGGCGCAGCTGGCGTCGATGGTCGCGCACGCTCGTGCTGGAGGCGCCCGGTCCGCAGGAGTGGACGCTGGGACAAGGATGCCGCCGTGAAGCGGCTGTCCGACGCCTACGGATCCGGACGGCGGCGCGCGGAGATCGCCTCAGCGGCCTGGCTAGAGCTGCACCGGGTAGGTCGGCTCGCTGATCTGTGGTGTCACGCTGTGCTCGACGAAGATCGCGTGCCACAGCATGAAGATCAGCACCGTCCACAGCCGGCGGCTGTGATCGCTTGCGCCGCTGCGGTGTTCGTCGAGCATGCCGCGCACCGCGGCGAGTGTCGACCGTGCTCGCCGGCCTGTGACGGCGGCGATCGTCGCGTAGGCCCAGTCCATCAGTTCGCCCGCCCGCAGCCAGTGCCGGATCGGGACCGGGAAGCCCAGCTTCGGCCGATTGAGCACATGCGCGGGAACGATGGGTTCCAGCGCCTTGCGCAGCGCGAATTTCGTGGTGGCCCTGGTGATCTTCTGATCGGCCGGCAGCCGGGACGCCACCGCGAACACCTCGGGATCCAGGAACGGCACCCGCAGTTCGAGCGAATTGGCCATCGTCATCTTGTCGGCCTTGACCAGGATGTCGCCGCGCAGCCAGGTGAACAGGTCGATGTGTTGCATGCGCGCGACCGGGTCCCAGCCGTCGGACGTGGCGTACACCGGCGCGGTGATGTCGGTGTGTGTCCACTCCTCGCGGAAGCCCGGCAGCACCGCCCGCAGTTGCGCGTCGGAGAAGCTGCGCGCGTTGCCGTAGTAACGCTCCTCGAGCGTGAGCGAGCCGCGGTGCAGCAGGCTCTTGCCGCGCATGCCGTCGGGCAGCGGCTTGGAGGCCTTGCGCCAATCGACCGCCGCACCGGGCGGGGCAGATAGTCGAAAGGCTTGAGCGACAACGGTTCCCGGTAGATCGTGTAGCCGCCGAACAGCTCGTCGGCGCCCTCGCCGGACAGCACCACCTTGACGTGCTTACGCGCCTCGCGGGCGATGAAGAAGAGCGGCACCAGCGCCGGGTCGGCGACGGGTTCGTCCAGATACCAGACGATTTCGGGCAGGGCGGCGACGAACTCGGCCTGATTGACCACCTTTGTCACATGCCGCGCGCCGATCGCCTCGGCCGACGCGACCGCGACGTCGACCTCCGAGAAGCCCTCCCGTTCGAAGCCGGTGGTGAAGGTGATCAGGCCGCGGGTTGTGCCGCATCGCCAGCGCGGCGATCGCCGTCGAGTCGATACCGCCGGACAGGAAGGCGCCGACCGTGACGTCGGCGCGCATGTGCTTGGCGACCGAATCCTCGAGCACCGCGGTGATCTCGTCGTAGCGCTCCTGCTCGTCGCCCGCGGTGAAGGGCTTCGCGGCGAACCGCGGAGTGAAATACCGCGTCACCTGTGGCGGCTCACCCGGCCGCACGCGCGCGTAGCTGCCGGACTCCAGCCGCCGGACGCCGCGGTGCAGCGTCTCCGGTTCCGGCACGTACTGCAGCACCGTGTAGTGCTGCACGGCGCGATCGTCGATGCCGAGGTCGATGCCGATGTCCGCTGCAAGGTCCAGCAGGCACTTCTTCTCGCTGCCGACCGCCGTCCCGCCCGAACCACGGTCGCCATGAACAGCGGTTTGATGCCGAACGGATCACGCGCGCAGAACAGTTCCCGTCGACGGTGTCCCACAGCGCGAACGCGAACATGCCGCGCAGCCGGGTCAGCGCGTCGGTGCCCCAGTAGTGGTAGGCGGCGATGATGGCCTCACCGTCGCCGTCGGTGCGAACACGCGCGCCGTGGTCGGCCGCAGAGCTCCTCGCGCAGCTCGAGGTAGTTGTAGATCTCGCCGTTGAACACCAGCACGTAGCGGTCCGGCGACTCGGGCGGGCCCCAGCGCAGCGGCTGATGGCTGTGCGCGATGTCGATGATCGACAGCCGGTTGAAGCCAAGCACGACATGCGTCGTCGGACCAGGTGCCCGGTTCGTCGGGACCGCGGTGCCGCATGAGATGGACGACCCCGGACACCGCCTCGACCAGCGCGGCGGAAACGTCAGCGGACGGGTCGGTCAGCAGGGCCAGCAGTCCGCACACCGCGCCAGTATGCCGAATTGCGCCGCGTACGTGAGGAGCGAGCGAAGGAGTGAGGTGTGTCGAGACCGGCACCCGCGCGGTGGTCTACGCTGCGTAGTATTCGCCTAGCATTACCGACTTCTAGGAGGCTCCAACGTGACACCGCGCGGGCTGGTGGCGGGTGCTGGCGTTGTCAGTCGTCCTGGGCGGCACGACGCGTGCTGCTCAGCGGGTGTAGCTGGTCGGAGGTGATCGGCCTCGGCTGGCCGGAAGGCATCACGCCGGAGGCGCACGTCAACCGGGAGCTGTGGATCGGTTCGCTGATCGCCGCCCTGGTCGTCGGTGTGATCGTGTGGGGCCTGATCTTCTGGACCTCGGCGTTTCACCGGCACAAGAAGGGCGACACCGAGCTGCCGCGCCAGTTCGGCTACAACATGCCGCTTGAGCTGGTGCTCACCGTCGACGCCGTTCCTGATCATCTCGGTGCTGTTCTACTTCACCGTGGTGGTGCAGGAGAAGATGCTGCACAAGGATCCCAATCCCGAGGTTGTCATCGACGTCACCGCCTTCCAGTGGAACTGGAAGTTCGGCTACCAGAAGGTCAACTTCGGCGACGGCACGTTCACCTACGACGGCGTCCGACAACGCGCGCAAGGCCGCGCATGGAGTCCAAGCCCGAGGGCGTCGACGAGCACGGCGAGGAGATCGTCGGCGCGGTGCGCGGGCTCAACCCCGAGGACCGCACGCTACCTGAACTTCGACAAGGTCGAGACGCTGGGATCGTCCACCGAGATCTCCGATCCTGGTGCTGCCTACCGGCAAGCGCATCGAGTTCCAGATCGCCTCCGCCGACGTCGATCCACGCGTTCTGGGTGCCGGAGTTCCTGTTCAAGCGCGACGTGATGCCCGATCCGCAGGCCAACCACTCCGACAACATCTTCCAGGTCAGCGAGATCAACAAGACCGGCGCGTTCGTCGGCCGATGCGCGGAGATGTGCGGCACCTACCACTCGATGATGAACTTCGAGGTTCGGGTGGTGGAGCCCAACGACTTCAAGGCGCTATCTGCAGCAGCGCATGGCGGGCAAGACCAACGCCGAGGCGCTGCAGGCCATCAACCAGCCGCCGACGGCCGTCACCACGCATCCGTTCGACACCCGCCGCGGCGAGCAGGCCGGCGCGGCATCTCAGGCGAGCAAGTAGGGACACCACATGCACATCGAAGCCAGGCTGTTCGAGTTCCTGACCGCGTTCTTCGTGCTGTCGGCGGTGGTGTACGCCGTGCTGACCGCGATGTTCCAGTACGGCGGCGTGGAGTGGGCGGGCGTCACCGCGCTGGTGCTGACATCCGGCCTGACGCTGATCACCGGCACGTTCTTCCGGTTCGTCGCCCGCCGGCTCGACACTCGGCCCGAGGACTACGAGGACGCCGAGATCAGCGACGGCGCCGGCGAGCTGGGCTTCTACAGCCCGCACAGCTGGTGGCCGTCGTTCATCGCGCTGTCGGCATCGGTCACGGCCGATCGGCGTCGCGCTGTGGCTTCCGTGGCTGATCGCGGCGGGCGTGTGCTTCGTGCTGACGACGGCCGCCGGCCTGGTCTTCGAGTACTACACCGGCCCCGAGAAGCACTGACCGTGCCAGGTCAGCAAGGTCACAATCGGGACAACAGTTGGCCCGCAAACCGCGCTGCAGAATTCGTTCGCGCCGTCGCTTTGGGTAGTGTTGCCGAGGCACGGTCAGCCGCTATTGGCCAGATGAACCGGCGCCGAGTGAAGTAGTCGAGAAGGATAGGCGTAGATGAGCGGGCCGAATCCCCCAGGGTCTGAAGGGTCGGATTCGCCGGATCAGGAGCCGGGCAACCAGCCTACGTCGGAGCAGTCGTCGGCACCGGCGACCGGCGAAACCGAGATCCATTCGCAGGCCTATTCCGCACCGGAGTCCGAACAGTTCACCAGCGGCCCGTACGTGCCCGCCGACGCGTCGCTCTACGACTACGACAGCTACGACCGGCGACCGAACTGGTCGACGCAGGCGAAGCCGCCGCGCTGGCCCTGGGTCGTCGGCGTCGGCGGCCATCATCGCCGCCGTCGCGCTCGTCGCGTCGGTGTCGGTGTTGGTCACCCGGACCGACACCGACAACCTCGCGCACGCCGGCGACCAGCACCACCACCGCCGCCGCCGGTGCAGGACGAGATCACCACGACGACCCCGCCGCCACCGCCGCCCGCCACCGCCGCCACGACCGAGGAGCCGCCGCCGCCACCGCCGGAGACCGTGACGGTGACGCAGGAGCCGCCACCGCCGCCGCGCCGGCCACCGCCGAGGCGCCGCCGCCACCACCGGCCACCACCGCGCGGCGCCGCCGCCGCCGCCGACCACGACGCCGCGCGGGCCGCGGCAGGTCACCTACTCGGTGACCGGCACCAAGGCGCCCGGCGACATCATCACCGTCACCTACGTCGACGCCTCGGGCCGCAGCCGCACCCAGCGCAACGTCTACATCCCGTGGTCGCTGACGGTGACGCCGATCTCGCAGTCCGAGGTCGGCTCGGTGCAGGCGTCCAGCCTGTTCCTGGTCAGCAGGCTCAACTGCTCGATCACGACCAGCGACGGCACGGTGCTCTCGTCGAACACCAACAACGCCGCGCAGACTAGCTGCTGATGCCTGACAACACGGATGCCGCGGCCGCTCGCGGCTGCGCACTGGCCTGGATACCGGCGAATCTCGACCGCACCGACCGCATCCTGCTTGGCGCCTGCGCTGCGGTCTGGCTGGCCGCGCTGGGTGCGCGCGTCGCGGCGACGGTGGCCCTCGTCGACCTCGGAACCGCGCACGCGCAGTCCACGGAGGAGTCGGACACGCCGTGGCTGCTGTACGCCGTGATCGCGATCTCGGCGGCGGTCATCATCGGCGCGGTGCCGCTGCTGCTGCGGGCGCGCCGGGCCGCGCTGGAGGAGCCGCCGCCGCCCGCCCGCGCCACACGCCGTTCGGGCCGTGCCTGGGCAGCCGCAGCCGCCAGTTCGGGGCGCCGAGCGCGCCCACCGAGAAGCTGCGGGTGCCGCCGGCACGCGAACGAGCCGCGGCTACCGGCCACGCTACGCGACGCGCGATCACGCCCAGCCGTCGAGCCCGTTGATGACCGCGGTGGACCAGCTGTGGCTGCGGTGCGCCGTGGTCATCGCGATCGCCATGGGTGTCGCGCATGGTGGCCATCGGCGTCGCCACCTACCTGATGGCCGTCGACGACAACGCGGCGGCGTGGGCGTTGTACGTGCTCGCGGGCATTCGTCACGGTGGCGATGCCCGCCATCCCGTGGTTCTACCTGCGCCAGCTGCGCGCCTTGTTGGAGCCGTCCAGGCGCGACGCCTAACCCGCGGTCAGTGGTGCCCGTTCGTCTCGCCGTTCGCACGAGCCGTTGCGCTCCTGGTGCTCGCGCAATGCGGTGAGCGCCTTGCGTTCTGAGGCGTGCGCGGCTTCCGTCAGCGCCTCGTTCTCGGAGATCGGGTCGGCGGTCAGGAAGCTGCCGCGTGCCCGGTGCGCCCGCGGAGCCGAGCTTGTTCATCCGCTTGGGCACCGCGGCGCCCTGGTACTCCAACGGAATCGGATGACCGTGCTCGTCGACCGGGCCGAGCGGCTGGTGCAGCTCGATGTAGGCGCCGTGCGGCAGCCGCTTGATGATGCCGGTCTCGATGCCGTGCTCGAGCACCGCGCGGTCGCTGCGCTGCAGGCCGACGCACCACCGGTAGGTGATGTAGTAGACGATCGCGGGCAGCACCACCATGCCGATGCGCGCCGATCCAGGTCGTCGCGTTCAGCGAGATGTGGAACTTCAGCGCGATGATGTCGTTCATCGCCGCCAGCGTCAGCACCATGTAGAACGCGATCGCCATCGCGCCGATTGCGGTGCGCACCGGCACATCTCGCGGCCGCTGCAACAGGTTGTGGTGCGCGTCGGTCGTCCCGTCACCTTCTTCTCGATCCACGGGTAGACGATCAGCAGCGCGAAGACCAGGCCCATGATCAGCGCAACGCCGACCACGGCGGGGATGGTGTGGCCGAACGGGTAGAACTCCCACGGCGGCCAGATGCGGCATCAGGCCCTCCGGTCCACATCATGTAGAAGTCGGGCTGGCTGCCCGCCGACACCTGCGACGGCTTGTACGGGCCCAAGCTGCCAGATCGGGTTGATCTGCAGCAGGCCGCCCATCAGGCCGAGGATGCCGGTGATCATCGCGAAGAACGCGCCGGACTTGACCGCGAACACCGGCATGACGCGCACGCCGACGACATTCGTCTCGGTGCGGCCAGGGCCGGGGAACTGGGTGTGCTTCTGGAACCACACCAGCGCCAGGTGAACACCGATGAGCGCCAGGATGATTCCCGGAAGGAGCAGGATGTGCAGCGCGTACAGGCGCGGAATGGAGGATCGTCGCCGCGGGAAGTCGCCGCCGAACAGCGCCCAGTGCATCCAGGTGCCGACCACCGGGCAGGCCCAACGTGATCGACGAGAGCGCCGCCCGCAGGCCGATGCCCGAGAGCAGGTCGTCGGGCAGCGAGTAGCCGAAGTAGCCCTCGAACATCGGCCAGGATCAGCAGCAGCGAGCCGATCACCCAGTTGGTTTCGCGCGGACGGCGGAACGCGCCGGTGAAGAAGATGCGGGCCAGGTGCACCATGATCGACGGCGGCGAACATCAGCGCCGCCCAGTGGTGGATCTGGCGGACGAACAGGCCGCCGCGCACCTCGAAGCTGATGTCGAGCGTGGACTCGTAGGCCCGCGACATCTGCACGCCGCGCAGCGGCTGATACACGCCGTTGTAGGTGACCTCGGCCATCGACGGGTCGAAGAACAGCGTCAGGTAGACGCCGGTGATCAGCAGGACGATGAAGCGAGTACAGCGCGATCTCGCCCAGCAGGAACGACCAGTGGGTCGGGAACACCTTGTTCAGCTGCCGGCGCACCGCCGCCGACGGGTGATACCGCGAATCGATCGCGTCGCCTTGTTCGGCTGCGATTTCAGCCAGATTCGGCTTGGCAGTTTTGGACTCATGAGCGCCGCTCCCAGAATGCCGGTCCGACGGGCTCGATGAAGTCGCCGTTGGCGACCAGGTACCCGTCTTGATCAATGGTGATGGGCAGCTGCGCCAAAGCGCGCGCAGCCGGACCGAATATGGGCCTCGCGAAGTGCAACGCGTCGAACTGCGACTGGTGGCACGGGCAGAGGATGCGATAGGTCTGCTGCTCGTAAAGCGAAGAGGGCAACCCAAATGCGAGCACACCTTGGTGAACGCGAACAGTTCGCCGAAGTTGAAGCTCTCCTGGCCCTTGCGCTTGACCACCCTGGGCATGTCGACCGGCTTGATGCGGATCAGCATCACCGGGTTGCGCACGCCCATCGCGATCTCGGTGAGCTTGTCGTGCGACTCGACGGTGGTGCCGTCGCCGTCGGACTCGCGCCACGGGAACACCGTCTCCATGCCGCCGGCGTCGATGTCCTCCGGGCGCATCTTGACGAACGGCGACTCGCCGGGAGTGCCGGTGGCGCGGGCCAGTGAAGATGGTCTCGCCCTTGAATCGGGGGTCCAGCCCGACGTCCACAGCACGGCCTTGCTGCCCTCGGCGGTCGGAACGCACCGGCTTCCACGGGTTCTTGATCAGCCCGCCGATGAATGCGACCAGCGTGCCGAGGCCGAACGCGCCGAGACCGATGCCCAGCGACAGGCCGATCAGCTTTGCGCCGCTTGAGCGTTGAGCGCTCCAGCGCATCGGTGAGGTTGGCCGCGATGGTCTTGCGGTGGATCTCGGGGAGCGGCCGTCGTGGCGCTCCTGGATCGAGATCTCCTCGGGGATGAACTTCTTCTGGAACAGCACCGCGCCGATGCCGATCGCGAGGATCGACAGCCCGAACGTCAGGCCGTACAGCGGGGTGGCCAGCGCGTAGAAGAACTCGCCCTCGGAGCCGCACGGCTTGTACTCCCACGGCCAGAACAGGAAGATCAGCAGCAGCGCCAGCCCCGAAAAGCCGCCCAGCAGAAGCCAATACGCCACCGCGCGCTCGGCGCGCTTCTCGGCCTTGGTGCCGGGAACCGGCCAGCGCGTCCTCTTGAAGACGGTCTCGACGCCGTCGATCTTGCCGCCCAGCTCGACCAGCTCCTCGCGGGACATCGCGGCCAGTTCGGCGTCGCTCGGCTGCCGGGAACGCCCTGCTGCCCGGGGGTGTCCGTGCCCTTGATGTCTGAGGTTTCGCTCATGCTCGCGCTCCGATCCACAGAGCCACGCCGATGACGGCGACCATCCCGATGATCCACATCGCCATGCCCTCGGGCGCCGGACCGAAGCCGCCGAGGCCGTAGCCGCCGGGGTTCGGGCGTCTGCGTCGCCTCGCGGACGTAGGCGACGATGTCCCGCTTCTCGTCCGGGCTCAGCTGCCGGTCGGAGAACTTCGGCATGTTCTGCGGGCCGGTCAGCATCGCGGTGTAGATCTGCGCGGGCTCGGCGTCCGCTCGAGGTCGGGTGCGTACTTGCCCGACGACAGCGCGCCGCCCTTGCCGGTGAAGTTGTGGCAGGACGCGCAGTTGAGCCGGAACAGGTCGCCGCCGCGGGCGACGTCGCTGCCGAGCAGCGACTCCTGGGCGATCTGGCCGTTGTCGTCGCGCGGAACCGTCGGCCCGCCGCCGTTGGCCTGCACGTACGCGCCGAGCGCGTCGATCTGCGACTCGTCGAAGATCGGTGGTCCTTGCGCGCGCGCCTGCGCCTCGCCGCGCATCGCGGGCATGCGCCCGGTGGACACCTGGAAGTAGACGGCGGCCTCGCCGACGCCGATCAGGCTGGGCCCGCGGTCCGGCACGCCCTGCAGGTTGGCGCCGTGGCAGGTCACGCACGAGGTGTCGAACAGCTGCTTGCCCGTGCGCAGCAGTGCGCGAGCTGTCGACTCGTCGGCGACCGCGACCTGCGGCGTCGGCGTGAGCGTGGCCGCCAGGCCACCGGCGACTGCCAGTCCGATCAGCAGCAGCAGTGCTGCCGACAGGCGCCGGCGCAGCCGACGGCGGCTCGACGTCGCCGGCCTTCCGGCTCCGCGGGCTTCTCGGTCATCGAACCCCTTCTCATCGATCGCATCCGGCCTGAGCCGATCATCGGACGAAGTAGATCGTGGCGAACAGCGCAATCCACACGATGTCGACGAAGTGCCAGTAGTACGAGACGACGATCGCCGCGGTGGCCTGCGCCGGGGTGAACTTGCTCATCGTGGTGCGGGCCAGCAGGAAGATGAAGGCGACCAGGCCGCCGATGACGTGCAGGCCGTGGAAGCCGGTGGCGAGGTAGAAGACCGAGCCGTAGGCGCTGCCCGGGATCGTGGTGCCGTGCTGGACCAGGTGGATGTACTCGTAGCCCTGGCCGAGCACGAAGAACAGGCCCATCAGGAACGTGACGAAGTACCAGCGCCGCAGCCCGAAGACGTCGCCGCGCTTCGGCGGCGAACACGCCCATCTGGCAGGTGAACGACGACGCGATCAGCACCAGCGTCACCGGGACCGCCTGAACCAGGTTCAGCTCGGTGGGGTGCGGGGGCCAGTCGCCGCGGCCTGGGCGCGCGCGGTGAAGTACATCGCGAACAGCCCGGCAAAGAACATCAGCTCGCTGGACAGCCACACAATGGTGCCGACACTGACCATGTTGGGTCGGTTCAGCGAATGTACTCGCGACGTGATTGCGGTTCCCGAGGTCCCTACAGCGCTCGTCACCCCGCAAGTATGACGCTTTGTAGTTGTTGAACTCCACCCGGGTCGAGCAATTCGTCATAATCGGCGCGTGGCATCCTCTCAACGCGGCCTCCGACTCCCCGACGTGGCCCCAGGTCCTCGGCCGGTTGACCACCGGTCAGGCGCTGGCATCCGGGCAGGCGGCGTGGGCGATGGACCAGATCATGACCGGCGCGGCGACTCCCGCGCAGATCGCAGGCTTCGCCGTGTCGATGAAGATGAAGCGCCCGACCTCGGCCGAGGTGACCGAGCTGGCCGACACCATGCTCAAGCATGCGCGGCGGGTGCCGACGCGATGCGATCGGCAACGACACCGTCGACGTCGTGCGGCACCGGCGGCGACGGCGCAAACACCGTCAACCTCTCCGACGATGGCGGCGATCGTGGTGGCCGCGGCCGGGGTGCCGGTGGTCAAGCACGGCAACCGCGCGGCGTCGTCGCTGTCCGGCGGCGCCGACACGCTCGAGGCGCTCGGGGTGCGCATCGACCTCGGTCCCGACGACGTGGCCCGCAGCGTCGCCGAGGTCGGCATCGGCTTCTGCGTTCGCGCCGCAGTTCCACCCGTCGTACCGGCACGCCTCGGTGGTGCGTCGCGAGATCGGCGTCCCGACGGTCTTCAATCTGCTTGGGCCGCTGACGAATCCGGCCGCGCCGCGGGCACGGCCTGATCGGCTGCGCGTGGGGCGAACTGGCCGAGGTGATGGCGGGGGTGTTCGCCACACGCCGGTCCAGCGTGCTGGTGGTGCACGGCGACGACGGCCTCGACGAGCTGACCACGACGACGACCAGCACGATCTGGCGGGTGCAGGCCGGGCACCGTCGAGCGGCTGACCTTCGACCCGGCGGCGTTCGGATTCGCGCGGGCCGACATCTCCGAGCTGGTCGGCGGTGACGCCGGAAGCCAATGCCGCAGTCGGTGCGCGTCGGTGCTCGGCGGAGCGAAGGGTCCGGTGCGCGACGCGGTGGTGCTCAACGCGGCGGGCGCGATGGTGGCCCACGCGGGACTAGCCAGCGACGCCAAATGGGTGCCCGCCTGGGAGTCGGGGCTGGCCAGGGCCGCCGACGCGATCGACTCCGGGGCGGCCGAAAAGCTGCTCGCGCGCTGGGTGCGGTTCACTCAGAAGCTCTGAGCTGGTCGCAACGCCTGCAGTGCGCCGCAGCGTCCGTCGGCGCGTCCGAGCCGCGCGCGGCGATGCGTGGCCGGCACGCCGCCCAGCCGGCCCAGCGGCCCGCCGATGCCACCGGTGAGGCGTAGCCGGGTTCGGCCCGCGACGATGCGCACACCGGGCTGGGCGAGCCAGCGCGCGATCAGCGCGGTCTCCTCGACCAGCGCACCGCCCAGCGGCGCCTCGGTGGGCAGAACCGCCTGTGCGCCAACACAAATCGCGTCGACGACCGGCATCGGCGGCACGCCGCGACGGGCGGTGCCCGCCGCCGCCAGCTGGCCGTGCCGGATCACCGCGAGGTGCCAGCCACCGTCGCCGTCCGGGCGGGCGGCCACCAGCTCGGTGACCGCGGCCAGCGCCCGCAGCCGTTGGCCGCGCCAGCAGCACGTCGATCGCCGCGGCCGCGTGGTCTCGCAACCGGGCGGCGGTCTCGTAGCGGTTGCGCTCGGCCAGGTCGGCGATGTGCGCCAGCACCGCGCGCGAGCGCGCGCCGTCGGCTGCCCGATCGATCAGCTCGACGGCCTGGCGCGAGCGCGAGGCGTACTGGATCGGCGGTGATGCCGTGCGGCGCGGGACACGGCGACAGTTCGCGCTCGAGGACGACACGTGCAGCGCGGCGCCGGCCCAGCCGCGTGGTGCACGTCCGCACGCCGGTGAACCGGGCCAGCAGCGCCGCGCGTCTCGACCGCGTCGGCGCGCGGAGCGGAATGGCGCCGATCGACGGTGTCGCGCTTGGGGCTCGCACCGCCGGAGAACCGCGGAAAGGCCTCGTCGGTCAGCACCACCCACCACCAGCGGTGCGGGAACTTCGACCGCGCGGTTGTACGGCGGCGCGTGCGCGGCGAGCAGGCGCAGTTCGCGCACGCCCGCCTCGAGGTCGTGCGCGCACTCGACGTGGTCGACCGCGGTGGCCAGCGACGCCATCTCCTTCATGCGGGTGCGCGGGTCGGCGCCGTTGAAGTACTGGCCGACCCGCCTGCGCAGATCGACCGCGGTGCCGACGTACGAGCACCTCGGCCGACGGCCCGCGGAACAGGTAGACGCCGGGGCGATGCGGCAGCGCGGCCGCCAGGTGCCGCGTTGCGGCGCTGGGCGGGCGTCACGTCGGGCAGATAGGACCGCAGGTCGGTGTAGGTGTGCACGCCCTGGTTGCCGACCCGCTCGATCAAGCGCGTGCAGTACGTCGACGGTGGCGCGCGCGTCGTCGAGCGCCCGGTGGGTCGGTGGTGGTGGCCGCGCCGAACAGCCGCGCCAGCGCGGACAGCCGCACGCTGGGCGCCTCGTCGCGGGTGAGCACCCGGCGGGCCAGCCTGACCGTGCACAGCACCGGCGGTCGGGGCCGAGCGAGCTGGCAGCGCTCGGCGGCCGCGCGCAGGAACCCGATGTCGAAGCCGGCGTTGTGGGCGACGAGCACCGCGCCGCGGGAGAACTCCAGGAACGCACGGCAGCACCGAGTCGATTCTCGGCGCATCGCACACCATGGCCGTAGGTGATGCCGGTGAGCGCGACGATCTGCGGGCGGGATGCTCCGGCCCGGGTCGACCAGCGTGGCCAGTTCACCGAGCACCGCGCCGCCGCGCACCTTGACCGCGCCGATCTCGGTGATCGCGGTCGTGGCCCTGCGCCGGATGGCGCCTGCCCCGGTGGTCTCGAGGTCCACGACGACGAACGTCGTCTCCCGCAGCGAGATGCAGGTCACGCCAGCGGATCGACATCGGCGAAGCTCAGCTGGCCCATGCGCTGAAGGTAGAGCAACGCCGACCGACAGCGCGTGAGTTGCCAACGCGGACGCGCAGTTATCTGTCGGTGGCCGGTCGATACCGTGCCGGACAACACCGATCGAGAGGACAGCCAGGCATGGGCGCTGGTGAAGATCGGCGTACATCGATTGCGACGACTGCGCGGTGCGCGGCCCGGATGCAGGACTGCGTCGTCAGCGTGTTGCTCGGCGTGCCCGAGACGTTGCTGGACGACGAGCGTACGGCGCTCGAGGTGCTCGCCGACGTCGGGTTGGCGCCGCGCTTGCGGTTGGTGCCGATTCGCCGGGACGGCGATTCGGGGGTCGGCTGTGACGACACGCGTTGACCGGAGCGTTGACGAACAATTCCTGAGGCGGCTGTTAAATTTGCGTCTTCTGTTGGACAAGACCGATGCCGTTTCGTAACCTATCTGAGACCTAAGAGCAGTTCGGACGCGGCTTCCGTCAACGGCAGTTGAAGGACGCAAATCTTGAGGCTCGACCGCACGCACCGGATCACACGTGGCATTCAGACTGAGCCCGCTCGTAGGTGCGATAGCTGGGTTCATGGTTCTCGCGAGGCATGCTCGCCGGGCATGTGCAGGCCGACCCTGCCGACGACGCGCTGGCAAAGCTCAACGAGCTGTCCCGGCAGGCCGAGCAGACCACCGAGGCCATGCACTCGGCGCAGCTGGATCTGAACAACAAGCTGGCAGCGCAGCAGGCTGCCGATGCGCAGCACGCCGCCGACGCGCGCAGCGGTCGACGCAGCCGAATCGCAGCTGGCAACGTTCCAGATCGGCGTCGACAAGATTGCTGCCGCGCAGTACATGGGTGGCAGCACCGACGGCCTCGACGCCATGCTGACCGCCACTCGCCGCAGGGCCTGATCGACCAGCTCGCCGGTGCAGCGGGTGATGGCCACCGAGATGTCGGCGCAGATGAAGAACTTCCGCAAGACCGGCTCGTACAGGCCGAGTACTGCCGAGGCGGCGTCCGCCAGAGTCCGCCGCCGACGCCGAAGACCGCCGCCGAGCAGGCCGCCGCAGTGCGCGCCGACCTGCAGTCAAGCAAAGCAAGCTCCAGGTGCAGATCGCCGGTCGTCAAGTCGCAGTACCGGCGCTGACCCCGGCCCAGCGGGAAGCCCTTGCGGCCCTGCCGCCGATCCGGCCGCCGCATGCCGGCGCCGCCGCCTGCGCCGGACGCGGTGCCGCCCGGCGACGCGATCCCGAGGTGCTGGCGGCCCGAGCGCGGCATCGCCGCCGGCGACATGGCACCGCGCGCCCGCGCCGGGCCGGGCAGCGCGGCGGCCACCGTCGTCAGGCTGCGCTCAGCCGGATCGGCTCTCCCTACGTCTGGGGCGCACGCCGGGCCCAAGCGCCGTTCGACTGCTCCGGACTGGTGATGTGGGCGTTCCGGCAGGCGAGGCATCTCGCTGCCGCACTCCAGCCAGGCGCTGGCGCGAGGGCGGCCAGCCGGTCTCGATGGACCAGATGCAGCCGGGCGACCTGGTCGACCTACTCACTCCGACGCCTCGCACGTGGCGCATCTACATCGGTGACGGCATGATGGTGCACGCCTCCACCTACGGCGTCGCCAGTGCGGTCGCTCCGGTGGACAATGCGCCGATCCACAACGTCCGCCGCTACTGACCGTTCGCTCGTCTTGCGGCCATCCTCGTCTCGTCGAGCTGATCGTCGCCGTCGCGCTGCTTGCGCATCCGGCGGTCGACACGCCGCGCCCGCAGGCGCCACCGCAGCCCGCGTCGAGCGCGGCGCCGCCGTCGAGCACCGCTGTCCACCGCACGCACGCTGACGCTCGGCGACGGCCGCACGGCTCTGACGCTCGTCGCGCGTGGGCCGGGCCGCATCGGCTGCCGCCGCTCGGATCGCCGCAGACTCGACTCGACGCCGCGCGACGCCGTCACCGCGTTCTGGGGACGACGACTGGCCGCGCGACGTCGATCATCGTGGCTGACCGGCACCGACGAGGAATTCGCGCGCCATGGGCGGCGGTGGCTCCGACATCGCGGCCACCACGACCGCCGCAGCAGGATCATGTTCGCGCCCGGCGCGCGCCGCGATGAGCGACGCGTCGCTGCGAATCGTGTTGCGCCACGAGCTCTTCCACTTCGCCGTCACGCCCGGCGACCGCCGCCGACGCGCCACGCTGGCTCACCGAGGGCGTCGCCGATTTCGTCGGCCGCCCGCCGTCACCGCGACGCCCGGGCGCCGCCGAGCTGGCCGACGCAACTGCCCACCGACGCCGACCTGGACGCCCCGGGCGACGCGGTCGCCGGCGCTACGACCGGGCGTGGTGGTTCAGCCGGTTCGTCGCCGATCGGTACGGCACCGCCGACGCTGCGCGGCGCTGTATCTGCGCGGCCTGCGGCCCGGGCACCCCGACGCCGCCACCGCGGTGCGCGACGTCCTCGGCGCCGACCTGACCGAGGTGCTGCGCCGGCTGGCGGCACTGGCTGGCCGGCTAGCCTGACGGCGATGGCCGGAGTTCTGCTGGTGACCAACGACTTTCCGCCGCGCCGCGGCGGCATCCAATCGCTACCTGAGGAACTGGTCGATCGACCTGGTCGCGGCCGGGACGCGCACACGCTGACCGTGTACGCGCCGAAGTGGACAGGGCGCCGACGAGTTCGACACCGACGCCGCGCGACGGCTACGCACGTGGTGCGCCACCCGACACGTTGATGGTGCCCGATGCCGTCGGTGGCGGCGCCGGATGCGTCAAGCTCATCGCCCGCCACGACGTCGACACCGTGTGGTTCGGCGCCGCCGCGCCGCTGGCGCTGCTGGCGCCGCTGGCCCGCGACGCGGGTGTCGGCCGGGTCGATCGCCAGCACGCACGGCCACGAGGTGGGCTGGTCGATGCTGCCGCTGGCCCGAACGGCGTTGCGCCGCATCGGAACTGGCACCGACGTGGTCACCTATCATCAGCCACTACACGCGTGGCCGGTTCGCCTCGGCGTTCGGGCTCCGACGCCGCGCTGGAGCACCTGCCGCCCGGCGTGGACACCGACCGGTTCAGCGCCCGACGAGGTCGCCCGCGCCGAGCTGCGCGCCCGGTACCGGCTCGGCGAGCGCCCGGTGGTCGTGTGCGTGTCGCGGCTGGTGCCGCGCAAGGGCCAGGACATGCTGATCCGGGCGATGCCCGCGATCCGGCAGCGGGTGCCCGGCGCCGCCCTCGTCATCGTCGGCGGCGGCCCGTACCGGACGTCGCTGCGGCGGCTGGCGGACAGCTTCGGCGTGGCCGAGCACGTGGTGTTCACCGACGGCGTGCCCGGCGACGAACTGCCGGCACACCACGCGATGGCCGACGTGTTCGCGATGCCGTGCCGCACCCGCGGCGGCGGGCTGGACGTCGAGGGCCTCGGCATCGTCTACCTGGAGGCGTCGGCGACGCGGCGTGCCCGTCGTCGCGGGCCGGTCCGGCGGGGCACCTGAAACCGTCCGCGACGGCGAGACGGGCGTGGTGGTCGACGGCTGGGACGTCGGTGCGATCGCGGCGTCGGTCGGCGACCTGCTCGCCGATCCCGGACCGGGCCGCGCGCGATGGGCGACGCGGGCCGGCGATGGGTCGTCGACAACTGGCAGTGGACGCACGAAGGCGCAGCGGCTCGGCGAGCTGCTGACCGGTAGAGCCGCTAGTCGACGGGCTCTCGCGTAGAGCGCGTCGATGTCGCTGGCGAACTTCTCGGCGACCACCTTGCGCTTGACCTTCAAGGTCGGCGTCAGCTCGCCGGTGTCCTCGGTGAAATCGACCGGCAGGATGCGGAACTTGCGGATCGACTCGGCCTGGGACACCGCCTGATTGGCGTCCTTGACCGCCAGGTCGATCTCGGCGCATCAGGTCGGGATCGGTCGGCCAGGTCGCCGACCGCGGCGCCGGCGTCCTTGCCGTTGCGCTGCTTCCACGCCGGGAAGGCCTCGGGATCGATGGTGATCAGCGCGGCGATGAACGGCTTGGCGTCGCCGACGACCATCGCCTGGCTGATCAGCGGATGCGCCCGCAGCCGGTCCTCCGAGCAGCGCGGGCGCGACGTTCTTGCCGCCGGCGGTGACGATGATCTCCTTCTTGCGGCCGATGATCGTCAGGAAGCCGTCGTCGTCGATCGCGCCGAGGTCGCCGGTGTGGAACCAGCCGTCGGAGAAGACGGCCTTGGTCTCCTCGTCGTTGTGCCAGTAGCCGCTGAACACGCACACCGCCCTTGACGAGCAGCTCGCCGTCGTCGGCGAGCGCGCATGCTGTTGCCGGGCACCAGCTTTCCGACCGAGCCGACCTTCAGCGTCGTCGATCCGGTTCACGGTGATCGCCGGCGCTGGTCTCGGTCAGCCCGTAGCCCTCGTAGCATGGTCAGGCCGACGCCGCGGATAGAAGTGGCCGAGCCGTGCGCCGAGCGGCGCGCCGCCCGAGATCGCGCGTACGGCAGTCGCCGCCGAGCGCGGCGCGCAGCTTGCCGTAGACCAGCCGGTCGAACAGCGGCGTGCTTGGCCCAGCAGCAGCAGCCCGGCGCCGCCGGAGTCCTGCGCCCGGCTGTACTCGATCGCGGTGTTGACCGCCGGCTCGAAGATCCAGCCCTTGCCGTCGTTGCGGGCGTTCTGTTCGGCGGTGTTGTACACCTTCTCGAACACCCGCGGCACCGACACCACCAGCGTCGGCTTGAACACCCCGAAGGTCGGCACCAGGTTCTTGATGTCGCTGGTGAAGCCGAGCGTGACCTTGTTGGCGAAGCACGCCAGCGTGATCGCGCGGGCGAGCACGTGCGCCAGCGGCAGGAACACCAGCATCCGCTCGCCCTTGGCCAGCAGCGTCGGGAAGCACACCTCGGCGCCGCGCGATCTCGTAGAGCAGGTTGGAGTGGGTCAGCTGGCAGCCCTTCGGGCCTGCCGGTGGTGCCCGAGGTGTAGATCAGCGTCGCCGGATCGGCGGACGTGATGGCCTGCCAGCCGGTCGTCGAGTTCTTTCGGGTCGACGGACTTGCCCGCCTCGGCCAGCGCGTCCAGCGCCGGTGTGCCCGAACCTTCGATCCTGCAGCACCTTGCGCAGCTCGGGCAGCTCGCTGTTCGAGGTGCTCGATCTTGTCGGCGTGCGCGTCGGTCTCGGCGAAGATCAGCACGGCACCGGAGTCCTGCGAGCACGAACCGCACCTGCTCGGCCGAGCTGGTCTCGTAGATCGGCACCGTCACGGCACCCGCGGCCAGGATGGCGAAGTCGAGGATCGGCCATTCGTAGCGCGTCGCCGACAGCACCGCGACCCGGTCGCCGGGCTTGACGCCCTCGGCGATCAAACCCAGTGCGGCCGAACGGATCTGGTTCGCGGCCTCCTTGCACGTGACGTCCGTCCATGCGCCGTCGACCAGGCGCTGGAAAATCACGTGGTCGGGATCGTCGCGTTCGTGGCTGAACACGGAACTGACGACGTTGTCGTGCTCACCGACGGTGAAGGTTGCGGGAACACTGAAGTCACGCACGATCTTGGCCTCTCGACTGGGGGCACCGCCCGCTTGCGGGGGGACTACTTGCGACTTTGCCGTTCCCAGCCTAGTCGGCCACCCTGCGCGCCGGTGGGTCCGGCATATGTGAAGCTTGTATGCCATGAACAGCATCCAGATCGCGGACGAGACCTTCGTCTGCCGCCGACCCCGTCGAGGTGGGCAGGGCAGTCGCGGATCCCGCGAGCTGGCGGCGGTGGTGGCCCGACCTGCGGTTGACGGTGGTCGAGGACCGCGGCGAGGTGGGGCACCGCTGGACGGTGGCCGGCGCGCTGACCGGGACCATGGAGATCTGGCTGGAAGCCGGTGCTCGACGGGGTCGTCCTGCACTATTTCCTGCACGCTGAGCCCTCGGGTGTGGCGGCGTGGCAGCTGGCCAAGATGAACCTGGCGAAGATGAACCATCGCCGCCGGGTGGCGGGCAAGGACATGGCGTTCGAGGTGAAGCGGACGCTGGAGGCGACGCGCCCGGTGGGCGTATCGCGCCTGGCCTGATACTTCGGCCAGAGCGCAGCAGGGGAGGTAGATTTTTCACGTGGCGGACAAGACGGCGCAGACCATTTACATCGATGCCGATCCTTCGACGGTGATGGACGTCATCGCCGACATCGGCTCCTATCCGGACTGGGTCGCCGAATACAAGGAGACCGAGGTGCTCGAGGCCGACGCCGAGGGCTACCCCAAGACCGCCCGCCTGGTGCTGGACGCCGCCGTTCTCAAGGACACCATGGTGTTGTCCTACGACTGGCCGCGCCGACCGCGGATCGGTGAAGTGGCGCCTGGTGTCCAGCTCGCTGCTCAAGAGTCGCTGGACGGCGCATATCGGTCTGTCGCCCAAGGGTTCCGGCACCGACGTCACCTACGAACTGTCGGTCGACCTGATCATCCCGATGATCGGGCTGCTCGAAGCGCAAGGCCGAGCGCAGGCTCACCGACACCGCATTGAAGGACCTCAAGAAACGAGTCGAGGCTGAGTGAATCTGGCGTGCCCGAGCCGCAACCGCCGGATCAGTCTCTTCGTCGGCAAGGGCGGGGTAGGTAAGTCAACGTTGGCCACCGCCACCGCGGTGCGCGACTGCGCGCGCCGGGCTGCGGGTGCTGATCGTCTCTACCGACCAGGCGCATTCGATCGGCGACGTGTTGGGCACCGCCGTCACGCCGACGGGTCTGCGTGAGCCCACCCGCGTGCTGGCCGACGACGCCGACGCCGGCGGCGGGTTCCTCGACGCGCTCGCCCTGGACACGCTGGCGCTGCTCGGCGGCGCGGTGGCGGGAGATCGCCGGCCTGCTGTCCGGCCGGTTTCCCGAGTCGGATCTGGGAGACATTGCTCCAGAAGAACTTTCGGCGCTGCCCGGCATCCAGGAGGTGCTCGGCCTGCACGAGGTCGGCGAACTCGCCGTCTCCGGGGCAGTGGGATCACGTCGTGGTGGACTGCGCGTCGACCGCGGACGCGCTGCGGATGCTCACGCTGCCCGCGACGTTCGGTCTGTACCTGGAGCGCGCCTGGCCGCGGCATCGGCGGCTGTCGACCGGCGCCGACGACGCCCGCACGGCGGCGATGCATCGCAGCTGCTCGAACGCATTCAGCGCCGGGACCGAGCAGCTGGGCTCGCTGCTCACCGGTGGCGAGCGGGTCAGCGCACCTGGTGATGACAGCCAGAGCGAGTGGTCGCCGCAGAGGCGGTCCGCACCCTGGGCGCGCTGGCGCTGATGGGTGTGCAAGTCGACGAGCTGATCGTCAATCAGATTCTGGTGCAAGACGATTCGTACGAGTACACGCAATCTGCCCGAGCACCCCGCGCTTCGACTGGTACTCCGGAGCGCATCTCCGAGCAGCGGGCGGTGCTCGACGGAGCTGGACACCACCATCGGTGACGTGCAGCTCGTACTGGTCCCGCACCTCGCCGGCGAACCGATCGGCCCCAAGGCGCTCGGCTGAACTGTCTCGACAGCGCACGGCGGCGCGACGGTCACCGCCGCCTGGGCCGCTGCGGCCGATCGTCGACCGCGAATCGGGAACTGGACTCGAAGCGATCTACCGGTTGCGGCTAGAGTTGCCGCAGGTCGACTCCGCCGCGTTGACGTTGGGCCGGGTCGACGACGACTTGATCATCGGCGCCGGCGGCATGCGGCGCCGGGTTCGACTGGCGTCCGTCCTGCGGCGATGCATCGTGGTGGATGCGCAGCTACGAGGTAGTGAGCTGACGCGTGCGTTTTCGACCGAATCCGAGGTGTGGCCAGCATGAGGGACCCGACGGACGCCGGAGCCGCTGGGCGGCGACATCCGTCTAGCTCCCGAACTGCGGCAGCTGGCCCAGACCATCCTCGACCGGCTCGACCCCGCCGGTGCGACTGGCCGCCGCGCGGCGGCTGGGCAGCGGCGACGCGGCCGGGCAAGTGCCAGCAGGTGTGGTGCCCGGTGTGCGCGCTGGCGGCGCTGGTCAAGCGGTGAGCAGCATCCGCTTCTGACCGTCATCGCCGAGCACAGCGTGGCGCTGCTGGCGGTCATGCGGGCATCATGGAACGCAGCAGACAGTGCCGACGCCGCCGAGCCGGTTGAGCCGCCACGCCACCGAGCCGACCGTCGGTCGTGGCGACGAGCCACCGCCGAGCGGGCCGGCCGCTATCAGCACATCCCGGTGACCGTCGAGCAGTGACGTCCGCCGCGGTCAGGACGGCGATCGCGTCGGCAGTGTGGTCGCATCGCAACTAGGCGTGGGTAAAGTTGTCGCAGGGCACCGTCCGGTGCCGTGATGGGGAGGGTCCATGTGGTACTGGCTTTTCAAGTACATCTTCATGGGCCTTTGCTGTCGTTGCTCGGTCGTCCGAAAGTCGAAGGGCTGGACTACGTTCCGCACTCCGGCCCGGTGATCCTGGCCAGTAACCACCTCGCCGTCGCCGACAGCTTCTACCTGCCGCTGGTGGTCAGCGCGCCGGATCACCTTCCTGGCCAAGGCCGAGTACTTCACCGGCACCGGGCTCAAGGGCTGGTTTCAAGCGGTGGTTCTACACCGCTGCCGGCCAGGTGCCGATCGACCGCACCGACGCCGACAGCGCCCAGAGCGCGCTGACCACCGCCGAACGGATCCTGAACGACAGGGCAAAGCTGCTCGGCATGTACCCCGAGGGCACCCGCTCGCCCGACGGACGGCTGTACAAGGGCAAGACCGGCCTCGCGCGGCTGGCGCTGCGAGACCGGCGTGCCGGTCATTCCGGTCGCGATGATCGGAACCGACGTGGTCAACCCGCCGGGCAGCAAGATGTGGCGGTTCGGTCGGGTTCAGGTCAAGTTCGGCAAGCCGATGGACTTCAGCCGGTTCGAGGGCGCTGGCGGGCAACCGGTTCATCGAGCGCGCGGTTGATCGACGAGGTGATGTACGAGCTGATGCGGCTGGGCGGCCAGGAGTACGTCGACCTCTACGCCGCCGACGTCAAAGAGGCGAAGCCGAGACGACTCACTGCGGTCAAGCCGCCGGCGCGGATGCCGGAAGCAGCTGCGGGCTGACCGACCGATCGGCCGACCGCGCGGACACCGTCCCTGCCACCGCGATCACCGCGATCGCCCACCACACATACGAACCGCCTGCGAGCTGGCGCCACAGCGACGCCGATGGTTTCGTGGTGCTCGGGCATCAGCGGATCGGCGTCCACACCATCAACGCGATGCCCGCCGCGGCCACCAGGCCGAGCGCCACGATGCCGCTGGCGGTAGGCCACCACGCTGGTCACCAGCACGGTCGGCAGCGCCCACACCCAGTGATGCGACCACGACACCGGCGACACCACGAGCCCGAACATCGCCACACAGATCAGTGCCAGCACGGGCTGGTCGGCGCGCAGTACCCGTCGCACCGCCCACACCGTCAACCCGAGCACCGCGAAGCAGGCCAGCGTCCACAGCACGAACCGCTCGCCCTCGCCGAGACCCAACCGGGCCAGGCGCGCCTGCGATGTTCTGGTTGGTGTTCAGCGTCGCGGTGCCGATGCGGTCGGTGTTGCGCACGGTTTCGGTCCAGTACTGCCAGGAGTCCCGCCACGCCAAGCGCGAAACCGGCCAGGGTGGCCACCACCGCCGACGTCGCGGTCACCAGCAGCGCGCGGGTGTCGCGGCGCAGCAGGAAGTACAGGAGGAACACCGCAGGGGTGAGCTTGAGGGCGATCGCGACGCCCCAGCAGCATGCCGCGCGGCCACGGCGTCCTGCGGGGCACGCAGTCGGCGATGACAAGCGTCATCAGCACGACGTTGATCTGGCCGAAGTCGAAGTTCGACCGGATGGGTTCCAGGTAGATCGACGGCCGGGCGCCACGATCGCGGCCGCCAGCCAGCATCGCCGCAGCCACGCAGGCTCGCAGGTGGTCGACGTGCAGATGCTGCGGCCACACGTCCAGCCGGGTCAGCACGATCACGGTCGACGCGATGAGCAGCACCAGGGTGGTCAGCGTGATCGCGACGCTTGCACACGTTGAGCGACAGCCACGCGAACGGCGAGAACGCGACCGCGGCCAGCGGCGGGTACGTGAAGGGCAGGTCAAGGCCACCGCGGGTGTGGAACATCGCGCCGTCGGCGTACAGCGGACGGCCGTCGAGCCAGGCCCGCCCGCCCATCCGGTAGACGTCGATGTCGATGCGGTACGGCGATGTGGCCCAGCAGCCGCCAGCCCGCCCAGGCCAACGCCGCCACGGTGAGCAGCTGAAACAGCCGCCAGGCGAGCGTTGGCCCCCAACCAGCCCCGCCGGGCGACCGCCAAGTACTCATGTCGCAGACCAGCCTATCGGTGCCCTCCGGCGAGTCGGGGGTATCCGTGCCACGACACGCGCAGGTCGGCGTAAGTTTTCTCCGTGTTCGACGCACTCGACGTTCGACCTGAAGTTCGACCTGGCCATTCCGCCGGCAGCGGTTGCCGCTGATGTGGTGCCTGATCGCGTTCCTCCTGACGTTCTTCGTCACCCGCACGATCGTGCGGTACATCCGCAGCGCACGCCGACAGCGACGCGCCGCGCAAGTGGTGGCAGCCGCGCAACATCGGCCATGGCGTCGCTGCACATCCACCACGTGGTGATCGGTGTGATCTTGGTCATGGTCTCCGGGGTGACGATGGTGACACTGGCGGTCGACGGGGGGTACCCGAATTCACGGCCGCCGCAATCTTTTTCGGTATCGGCGCGGCGCTGGTTCTCGACGAGTTCGCCCTGATCCTGCATCTGCCAGGACGTGTACTGGTCCGAGGACGGCCGCACGTCGGTGGACGCGGTTTCGCCGCGGTCGCGGTGGCGGGCCTGCTGATCCTCGGGCTGAACCCGCTGTCGTTCTTCGACGTCAACATCTGGCGCGATGACCACTCCTTCGGGGCGCGCGCACTGGTGATCGCGGATCGCTGCTGCGACGCTGGCTGCTTGCCGTGATTGTGCTGCTCAAGGGCAAGGTGTGGACCGGGCTGGTCGGCATGTTCATCACGCCGCTGTTGTTCATCGGCGCGATCCGGCTGTCGCGGCCGCACGCGCCGTGGGCGCGCTGGCGCTACAGCGACCAGCCCAGGAAGATGCACAGGGCGCTGGAGCGGAACGCAGGCTGCGCAGGCCGGTCGTCCAGGCGAAGCTGTGGCTGCAGCACGTGATCGCCGGGGAGCCGCACTTTCCGGACGACACCGAGGTCGATCAGCAGCTCGACCGCGAGATCCACGCCGCTCCGGCACCAGCGACGCGCGACGGCAACGGAAGGCGGCCGACGTGTGAGGTACTTCTACGACACGGAGTTCATCGACAACGGCCGCACCATCGAGTTGATCTCGATCGGTGTGGCCGCCGAGGACGGCCGCGAATATTACGCCATCTCAACGGAATTCAACCCGGAGCGCGCTGGCAGCTGGGTGCGCAAGCACGTGCTGCCCAAGCTGCCGTCGCCGTCGTCGCCGCTGTGGCGCTCGCGCAGGCAGATCCGGATCGGAGCTGGAGGACTTCTTCGGCGTCGACGGTGACGAGCCGATCGAGCTGTGGGCCTGGGTGGGCGCCTACGACCACGTGGTGCTGTGCCAGTTGTGGGGGCCGATGACCGACCTGCCACCGGCGATCCCTCGCTTCACCCGGGAGCTGCGCCAGTTCTGGGAGGACCGCGGTTCGCCGCGGATGCCGCCGCGGCCGCGTGACGCCCATGACGCCCTGGTCGACGCCCGGCACAACCTGCTGCGGTTTCGGCTGATGACGCGACCTGGGAAGTGCGAGCGGCAGCCCAGCGGTAAAAAGCAGGTGTCGGCGCCCGTTACCATGAACGGGTGAACTGGACCGTCGACGTACCCATCGACCAGCTGCCTCCGCTGCCGCCGCTGCCGGATGACCTGCGGCATCGGCTGGACGCCGCGCTGGCCAAGCCGGCGGCGCAGCAGCCCAGCTGGGACGCCGAATCCGCCAAGGTGATGCGGACCGTCCTGGAGAGCGTTCCGCCGGTGACGGTGCCCGCCGAGATCGAGCGGCTCAGGGGTCTGCTGGCCGACGTCGCCCGCGGTGAGGCGTTCCTGCTGCAGGGCGGCGACTGCGCCGAGACGTTCGTCGACAACACCGAGCCGCACATCCGGGCCAACATCCGCACCCTGCTGCAGATGGCCGTCGTGCTGACCTACGGCGCCAGCATGCCGGTGGTCAAGGTGGCGCGCATCGCGGGCCAGTACGCCAAGCCGCGGTCGTCGGACATCGACGCGCTGGGCCTGAAGTCCTACCGCGGCGACATGATCAACGGCTTCGCGCCGGATGCCGCGGCCCGCGAGCACGACGCGTCGCGGCTGGTGCGCGCGTACGCCAACGCCAGCGCGCGCGATGAACCTGGTGCGGGCGCTGACCGCGTCAGGGCTGGCGCTCGCTGCATCTGGTGCACGACTGGAACCGCGAGTTCGTCCGGACCTCGCCCGCGGGCGCCCGCTACGAGGCGCTGGCCGGCGAGATCGACCGCGGACTGACGTTCATGAGCGCCTGCGGTGTCGACGACCGCAACCTGCAGACCGCGGAAATCTACGCCAGCCATGAGGCTTTGGTGCTCGACTACGAGCGGGCGATGCTGCGGCTGTCGACCTGACTTCCCAGTCGATCAGCCCGAGCCGCGGCTGTATGACCTGTCCGCGCACTACGTGTGGATCGGCGAGCGGACCCGCCAGCTCGACGGCGCGCACATGCGCGTTCGCCGAGGTGATCGCCAACCCGATCGGGGTGAAGATCGGCCCGACGATGACGCCCGAGCTCGCGGTCGAGTACGTGGAGCGGCTCGATCCGCACAACCAGCCGGGACGGCTGACGCTGGTCAGCAGGCTGGGCAACAACAAGGTCCGTGACCTGCTGCCGCCGATCATCGAGAAGGTCCAGGCCACCGGTCATCAGGTGATCTGGCAGTGCGACCCGATGCACGGCAACACCCACGAGTCGTCGACCGGCTACAAGACCCGCCACTTCGACCGCATCGTCGACGAGGTGCAGGGCTTCTTCGAGGTGCACCGCGCGCTGGGCACCCATCCCGGCGGCATCCACGTCGAGATCACCGGTGAGAACGTCACCGAGTGCCTCGGTGGCGCACAGGACATCTCGGACTCCGACCTGGCCGGCCGCTACGAGACCGCTTGCGATCCGCGGCTGAACACCCAGCAGTCCCTCGAGCTGGCGTTCCTGGTCGCTGAGATGCTGCGCGACTAGCCGCCGGTCCAGATCGGGCCGTCAGCCGGTCGAGGTCGACAGGGCGGCCGCGTAATCGATGTACTTGTCGGGCCGGACGACGAACGCGCTAGGCCGTGGCGACGCCGTACTGACGGTGCGCTGACCGCGTCGGATCGCCAAGTGCCGCAGGGTGATCGGCGTAGCGCTCGGCGTGACGACGCGCGCCTTCACCAGTCCCGGATACGTCTGCTCGAGCTGTTCGGCGATCCGGCACAGTTCCACGGCCGGGCGTGCGTCGTCGTCGAGCCCGGTGAACAGCAGCACGGTGTGATGGGTGCCGCGGAACACCTCGTAGAGGCGTCCTTGGCGCGCCGTCGATGCTCACGTCGGCCTCGCGGGCCCGGTCGCCCGGCGCGGGCGCGTCCCGCCAGCCCGCACCGTCCTCGGCGTTGAGCGGGCTGTCCGGGTAGCGGAGACGCAGTTGCGCCAACAGGCCGATAAACCGCCTGCGAAGCCACTGGGCGAGTCAGCACCACGCCTGGCCAGCACCGGCGCCACCCGGCCACGAGCGAGCCGCGCCAGCGGGTTGCTGCCCGCCGAACAGCCGAGAACAACCGGTCGGTCGTCTTGAGCAACTGAACACCGATCGGGTGCCGCTCGGCCTGGTAGCTGTCCAGGAGTGCCTTGTCGGCGAGCCCGCGTCCGACCAGCGCGAGCTTCCAGGCCAGGTTGTAGGGCGTCCTGAATACCGGTGTTCATGCCCTGCGCGCCCGCCGGGCTGTGCACGTGGCGGCGTCACCGACGAGGAAGACCCGCGCGTCCCGGTAGCGCGGCACGGTGCGGCTGTGCACCCGGTAGCGGGTCACCCAGTACTCCTTGAGGACCTTGGCGGGGAAGGGAACTCGCGCATCGACCATCGCCTGGAACTCTTCGTGGCTGGGTTCGCTGTACTCCGCGCCGGGGCCATCTGGTCCCGGCGGGAAGTTGCCGAAGATCCGGTAGCGATCTCGCCCGGCATCGAGAGAATGCCGCGAAAATCCCTGCAGGACTGGGGAATCCGTAGAGTCCGCCGTGCGGCAACTTCCAGTCGAGTTCGGCGTCGGCCATGATGAACTCGTCGCGGTACGTGGACCCGCTGAACGGGATGCCTGCCGCCTTGCGCACCGCACTGTAAGCGCGCCGTCGCAGCCGATGACCCACCGGCAGCGCACGGTCTCGATCGAGCCATCGCCGCCGCGCAGCGACACTGTCACCGTCTCGCCGTCCTGGTTCAGATCGGTCAGTGCCCGCCCTCGTTCGATCTCGACGCCCTGCTCGCTCAACCGCTCGGTCAGAATCCGTTCGGTGTCGTGCTGCGAGAGGGTGCGCGGTTCGGCATAGGCGGTGTGGTTCTGCGGCCCGGTCAACTGGCCCGCGAAATCCAACTCGATCGCCCTCTTGTCGCAAATGTGATGGTCAGGCTCGACGCCGATTCCCCTGCCGCGATCGCCCGGTCGACGACGCCGATGTCGTCGAAGATCTCCAGGGTCCTGGGCTGGACGACGAGCGCGCGGGATGTCGTCGCCGGGGCAGGCGCGCGATCGATGATCCGCGGGCTGGACGCCATGCCGGGCCAACTCGTTCGCCATCATCAGGCCGGTCGGCCCCGCGCCAACGACGAGAACAGGGAGTACAGGCTGGTTCATCGCCAATCACCTCGGTGTGATTTCATTCTGCGTTGAATTATTCCACTACGACTGTAGTACCACGTGCTGCGGGAATTAGCCCGAAAATGACGTGCGCCGGTCCTAGATCAGCGTCCCGATGTTGCCGCCGAGCGTCCACGCCGCGGCGGCGATCAGCCCGGTCAGCGTCAGCACGGCGACCACCCAGAACAGCAGGCACGCTTGGCGCGCTGCCGCGCCCAGTAGAACTCGTCGAGGTCGATCCCGGCGAATTGTCCTGATACAGGCTCATATTCGGGTCCCTAGCGGCTGCCAGTCGTCGCGGGTGAGCTCCCGGGTGTGCTGTCGAGGCGCCGGTGCGGCAACCGCCGACGGCCGTGCGGTGGTTTCGGTGGTGGCCTGCTGGGCCTGCGATCGACTGTGGTACAGAGTGGCCGAGGCGTGCTGCGCCGAGTTGCGTGGCGCGGGCACCCGGAACGGGGGCAGGCCCAGTTCGTCGACGATCGCGTCGCGAGTTCGGCGCCCATGTCGTGGGCGTCGGCGTAGCGATCGGCGGGTTCGCGCGCGGTGGCGCGCAGCACCAGCTCGTCGAATTGCGCTGGCACACCGGCGATCACCGCGCTCGGAGGCGAGACGTCGTTGTCCATCCGCTGGTATGCGCACCGCGAGCGCGGAGTCGCCGGTGAACGGCGTGACACCGGTCAGCAGCTCGTAGGCCAGGATGCCGACGGAGTAGACATCGCTGCGCGGTCTGGCGTCGCCGGTGCTGACCTGCTCCGGCGAGAGGTAGGCGGCGGTGCCCAAAATGACGCTGGTAGAGGTGATCTTGGCTTCGGCGACCGCACGCACCAGACCGAAGTCGGCGATCTTGACGTCGCCGTCGTCGGAGATCAGCACGTTCTCCGGCTTGATGTCGCGGTGCACCAGGCCGGCGCGGTGGGCCACCGCCGAGGCCGCCGAGCACCGGGCGCGAGCACAGCGGCGACGGCGTGCGGCGGCATCGGGCCGCGCTCGCGCAACAGTTCGCGCAGCGTGCCGCCCTCGATGAGCTCCATCACCAGAAACGGGTGCTGGCCGTCGATGCCCTGGTCGTAGACCGCCACCAGGCCGGGATCCTTCAGCCGCGCGACCGCCCGCGCCTCGCGCTGGAACCGGGTCAGGAACTGGTTGTCGCCGGCATACCGGGAATCCATGATCTTCAGCGCCACCGGCCGGTCCAGCCGCAGATCGAGCCCGCGGTACACCGCGGACATGCCGCCGGTCGCGATCATCACCTCGACGCGGTACCGCCCGTCCAGCACGGCCCCCACGAGCGGGTCAGATTGCTGGTAGGCCTCCACCGAAGACATGTTACGAGCCGACCGATTTCGTCTTAGACTCAGTGCGGTGAGCAGCATTCCGGCCGCCGACGACGTTCTTGACCCCGGCGAGGCCGTCTACGATTCGTACCTGCCGTCGCCGATTTGCTCGGGATTCCAGTGACGAAGGTGCACCAGCAGCTGCGCGAAGGTCACCTGGTCGCGGTGCGCCGCGAGGGCGGTGGTGGTGCCCAAGGCCTTCTTCGACGACGACCGGGCACGTGGTGAAGAGCCTGCCCGGTCTGCTCGTGGTGCTGCACGACGGCGGCTACCGCGACACCGGAGATCGTGCGCTGGCTGTTCACGCCCGACCCGTCACTGACCATCAGACGCGACGGCAGCGACCGAACAGCAGGCTAATGCCCGGCCGGTCGATGCGCTGCACTCGCATCAGGCCCGGGAAGTGGTGCGTCGGGCCCAGGCGATGGCGTATTGACCGCTCGCGTCGGCCCACTCAGGCGCCTTGTAAAGCGAATACCACGCCACCGCAGCGCATGCCGTGGCCAGCAGCACGTGTATCCACGAGTACATGCCGTGCGCACCGTCGGGCTTCCAGATCACCGTGATCCACGTCGACAGGCCGGCGATCAGCGCGATCGCCTGCCGGCGTCTGCGCCAGCGCGGCCACCACCGCCAACGGCCAGGTGTAGTACCACGGCAGCGCGGCAGGGACGAACAGCACCACCACGACCGCATCACCAACGCGATGCCGATCAGCGCCTCGCGGTCGGTGTGGCGAAACCGCCACCACAGCAACGGAAGTGAGATCGCGATGATCGCGATCCCGATGATCCGGGTGACGTCGAGCACGGCGTAGAAGTTCACCGGGAACAGCAGGCTGCCGAACACGTTGATCAGAGTTCGCCGCGGCGGTCGGCACGGTCAGCCAGTTGATGATCTTGACCGACCCGGCCAGCGCGGTCAGCCAGCCGAGGCCGACCCCGGCCAGCCACGACAACACGGCGAACACCGCAACGAATATCACCGCCGACGCGGCCGTCGCCGCCGCGAATGCCTTCACCGGCGAGTACCTCCGCCGGTCGTCGCAAGATGACGCGTCCACACCCACACCATGAACGGAAGGTGCGAGTCCCGCCGTGGCTTTCACCGCCACGGCGACCAGCGATCAGGCTGACGCCCCAGATGCGGTGACCGCTGAATGTCAACGCAAGCGAGCGGCCATCATCAAGCCGACCATCAGCATCTCGTTGTGCACGCCACCCATCAGGTGAATGATCACCAACGGATTCAGCACGCAGATCCACAGCGCGGCCGCGCCGTCGGCGCCGACATGGCGGGCCACCCGCGGCGCCGCCCAGATCAGCAGGGCCAGGCCGGGCAGCATGCACAGCCGCAACAGCATGGTTCCCGCCACCACGTCGTTGCCGACGAGCATCGTGACGAACTTCGCGACCAGAATGAACCCAGGCCCGTACGGCGCGGTCGTCGTCGTCCAGATCGGACTCACGTTGTCCAGCAACGAGTTCGGGTTGTCGATCGGGCCGACGATGTACGGGTCGAAGCCGTCGCGCAGCAGTGCGCCCTGCGCCAGAGTACGAGTAGGTGTCGCGACTGAACACAGGAACGGACAGCAAGCAGCGGCGCCAGCCAGAATCCGGTCGTCGCCACCATCGTGTATTCGGTTGCGGTGCGGTCGATCACCCGGCGGCCCAGCCACAGCCAGGCGATCAGCATCAGCGCCACGCCTATCCACAGCAGCACCGACGACAGCACCAGGCCGTGGCCGAACCGAAGCCAGGACAGGTGCAGCGACTCAAGAAGTGGATCGTGCAGCCGGGTGCTGCCCGCGCCGAGGCCGCCTGCGGTGATCAGCACGGCACCCAGCGCGCCCAGCAGTGCCGGCCGTGCCTGCGGCGACGTCGCGAACGACGTCAGCCTCCAAAGATGATGCGCCGGCCCGGATTTCGGGGCCTGCGTCGGCGTCGGGGTTGTCATGCTCCTAGGCGGACCGGTTCGCGGCCAATCTGGCGAGCTCGGAGAGGCCGACCTTGGCCATGGACGTCGATCGGCGCGGCGTTGAGGATCTCGCAGCGCGCGGCGGGTGAGCGTATCGATGCGCTCCTCGACCGCGGCAAGCGCACCGACCGATTCGATGACCAGACACAGTTCCTTCACCTGGGCGTCGGACAGCTCGGTTCCGATCGAGGTGCGCAGCAGCTTGGCCGCGACCGGGTCGACCTTCTCGGCCCGCTCGACGGCCTCGGCCAGCAGCACCGTGCGCTTGCCGGAGCGCAGGTCGTCGCCGGACGGCTTGCCGGTGACCGCCGGGTCCCCGAACACGCCGAGCACGTCGTCGCGCAGCTGGAACGCCACGCCCAGGCTCGTTCCGAGCTCGTGGAACGCGGCGAGCACGTCGGGGCGGTCGGCGGCGGCAGCGGCGCCGAACTGCAACGGTCGGGAGATCGTGTACGACGCGGTCTTGTAGATGTTGACCGTCATCGCCGACGCCACCGACTCGGCGCCGCTGGATTCGGCGACGATGTCGAGGTACTGCCCGCCGAGCACTTCGGTGCGGATGGCCGACCAGACCCGCCGCACCCGCTGATGTGCGTCGACGCGGCAGGTCGGCGGTGGCGACGATGTCGTCGGCCCACACCAGCGCGAGATCGCCGAGCAGGATCGCCGCCGACATCCCGAACTGTTCGGACGACCCGTGCCAGTGGCTGCGGCGGTGCTTGTCGGTGAACAGCCGGTGCACGGTCGGCAGCCCGCGGCGGGTGGCAGAGGCGTCGATCACATCGTCGTGCACCAGCGCGCACGCGTGCAGCAGCTCCAGGCGCCGAGAACAGCCGCAGCATCGACGGGTCGACCGGGATCCTGCGCCGGAGTCTGCCACCGCACGCCAGCCCCAGTAGGCGAACGCCGGGCGCAGCCGCTTACCACCGCGCAGCACGAATTCCTCGAGGGCGGCGGTCAGCTCCGCGTAGTCGGTGCCGATGTATGCGAGCGTCGCCGCGACGTTCGCGGAGATACTCGCGCAACTGGTCGGTGACGGCGCCGGCCAACTCGACGGCTGACGGTGCCGCTGCATCCACGCTCAGCGGGCGCCCCTTTCCAAAGTCTGTGTAGTACTCGCCCCGGAGTGCATTCAGAGTAGAGCGTGCGACGGGTTTGTGCAAGCCAGGGCGCCGATCCACCAGGGCATTCGCTGACGATTCGGGTTCAGGTCGGGCGCGGCGAGCGGTCCCGGCTACGTACGCCAGTCCGCCGATGATCCCGGCCACCAGAAACGACGCCACGCCAAGCCAGATCGCCGCGCCGGTGAACGAGCGGGCACTGGGATCGGTGTAGCGGGCCTGGGCGCTCATGGTGCTGACCACACCGGGCCGCAGCTTCCATTCGACGACTTCGGACGACACCTGGTCGCCGTTGGTCGACGTCACCTCGCCGGGGAACGCCACCGAGAGCGAGACGTCGGCCTCAGGAGTCGTTGAGCGACGTGAGATCGGCGCGGCCCTCGAGGATGACCAGGTCGCCGGCGCGGCGCAGCGAGATGTCGACGCCCGCGGCGTCCCGGTTCATGTTGGCCAGCTGGGGCAGTTCGGCGAAGGTCAGGTCGGAGAAGACGGCCTGCGAGCCGACGTAATCGTCGCGGTTGTAGTCGGAGATCGCGACCACCTTCTGGGCGAACGGCAGGTTGTTGAGCAGCTGCGGGCCCTTGTCGTCGGCGTTGCGCGGTTTGGCCGCCGCGACGATCTGACCCGATACCCGGTCGTCCGGCGACACCGTGATCGACGCCCTGCACCCGCACGCAGCCCACCGCCATCGGCACGACGAGCAGCAGCAGCAAGCACGCGACGGCGAGCTTGCGATCCGGCGTGGAACAGGCGGGCACGCTGGTCATCGTGCCAGACCCGGCGCGTCTCACGAGTGGCAATGCCGGCCCAGGATCGCGAACGCGCGCGGATCGCCCGCGAAGTGGTAGCCACGGATGATGTCGGTGAACCCGAGCCTGCCGATACAGCCGCCACGCCCGGTTGGCTTCGCCGTTGATCTCCGGTGTCGACAGCAGCACGTGTGCCTCTGCGCGGTCGGCGAGCAGCCGTCGGGCCAGCGCCTCGCCGAGGCCGCGGCCCTGCGCGCGTGGCGCGATGTGCAGTTCGGTCAGCTCGAAGTAGCTCGTCATCAGCTCCGCGATCCGCATTCTGTCGGCGCCGACCCGATGCAGGCCCTGTACCACCTGCTGCTGCCACCACTGGTCCGGTGCGCCGCAGTAGCCGTAGGCGATCCCGAGCATCGGCGCGGCGGCCGCCAGCGCCTCGGCGGAGCGGTCGGTGCATGTCCTCGAGATGATGTGATCGGGCACCTCCACCGCCGCGACGGCCTTCCAGCCGTACCTGCGGGTGTGCTCGAGCCACATGGACGCGCGCTGGTCCTCGGTGCCTCGCGGGTAGCGCATGGCGTCGCACATACACCGCTAGCGCGTCACCGAGCCGGCGCTGCATATCGCTCGGCGACAGATCGATGAGAAATGTCGCCAACGTGTCCTCGTCCGTCCTGCCCTCCGGGTCTCAAAGCGGTATCGTCCACACCATTATTGGTTGGGACGTTGGGAGGTGCTGGCTCACAGCCGACCGACGTCCGTCATAGAATCGTCCGGCGAACTAGGTGGTACGGCTCAGATTGACCTCGTATCATGACTGTTAGGTGCCCGTAAATGCGGGCATACGCAAGTTTGAACGTTTAGACGGCAGGGCCGGCAAGGGAGGGACGAATGCCACTCTCCGATCATGAGCAGCGCATGCTCGACCAGATCGAGAGCGCGCTCTATGCCGAGGACCCCAAGTTCGCTTCGAGCGTTCGCGGTGGAACTCTGCGCGCACCCTCGGCGCGACGCCGCCTGCAGGGCGCCGCACTCTTTCGTGATCGGTCTGGCCATGCTGGTTTGCGGTGTCGCGTTCAAGGCCACCATGATCGGCAGCTTCCCGATTCTGTCCGTGATCGGCTTCCTGGTGATGTTCGGCGGCGTGATGCTTCGCCATCACGGGTCCGCGGCGGGCCAGGGGCCGCGACCGTTCGGGTCGCGAGCCGGGCGCCGCGCGCTCAGAAGCGCGTCAAGGGCTCCGGCGGATCGTTCACCAGCCGGATGGAGGACCGGTTCCGCCGCCGTTTCGACGAGTAGGCCGGTACCGAGCCAGGGGTAGCCCGCAACGGGCTGCCCCTTTTTTGTGCGCGACGTGTCGCCAGTCCTCCCCACTTCGCCCCACCGACGACCTAATGGGTCGTCTACCTGGGGTTTTGTCTTGCTGCAGCCCTGACGTCTCCGCTGTAGGCTCCGGAAAACACCTGGATGACGGGACTTGGTGGGGCATGTCGCCAACTTTGCTATCAAATGGAGCAATGTGGGGGATTGTGGGGTAAAGTGGCGAACAACGGAGCGACCGGGGCTCCGGGTGGTAGGAGGTGGCGGGATGTTTCTCGGCACCTACACGCCGAAGCTCGACGACAAGGGGCGGCTCACGCTGCCCGCCAAGTTCCGCGACGCGCGCTGGCAGGAGGGTTGATGGTCACCAAGAGCCAAGATCCACAGCCTCGCCGTCTACCCGCGCGCCGAGTTCGAAAGCTGGCTCGACGGGCGTCGCAGGCGTCGCGGAGCAATCCGGAGGCCCGCGCGTTCCTGCGCAACCTGGCCGCCGCCACCGACGAGCAGCATCCCGACGCGCAAGGCCGGATCACGTTGTCGGCCGACCACCGCCGCTACGCGAACCTGTCCAAGGACTGCGTGGTGATCGGATCGGTTGACTACCTGGAGATCTGGGACTCGGCGGCATGGCAGGGTACCAGCAGACCACGAAGAGAACTTCTCCGCGGCCACCGATGAAGCTCTGCACGACATTATTTGACCGGGCCGCTGACACGGCCACCGCCCGTGCATCGTGGCCTCTGCCCGAACCGGCCCTGGCGTACTTCCCCAACGCCAGGTCCGCGCTCTCGGACAGGGACCTCGGTGCAGGGCCTTCTTCAAAGGCATTGCGATGCCGACCCAGGGCTTCGGCGCCACGGCACGTCCCGGTCCTGCTCGACCGCTGTGTGGAGCTGCTGACACCCGCGCTCACCCGGCAGCATGCCGACGGCGAGGGCGCCGTCCTCATCGACGCCACTTTGGGGGCCGGCGGGCATGCCGAACGATTCCTCACCGAGCTGCCGGGCCTGCGGCTGATCGGCCTTGACCGCGACCCCGATGCCCTGTGGATCGCAGGCGAGCGGCTGGCACAGTTCGGTGATCGGGTCATGCTGGTGCGCACCCGCTACGACGGAATCGAGGGTGTGCTCGGCCGAAACCGGTTACTGGACAAGCCAAGTGCAGGGCATCCTGTTCGACCTCGGCGTGTCGTCGATGCAACTGGACCGCACGGCGCGGGGCTTCTCCTACTCGGTCGACGCGCCACTGGACATGCGGATGGATCCCGATGCCGAGCTGACCGCGGCCGAGGTCGTCAACACCTACGACGAGAGGACGCTGACACGGGTGCTGCGGGAGTTCGGCGAGGAGCGGTTCGCAGGCCGCATCGCCGCGCAGATCGTCCGGCGGCGTGCGCAGCCGGCCGTTCGCCACCACCGGTGACCTTGTCGAGCTGCTGTATCAGGCGATCCCCGCGCCCGCCCGTCGCACTGGCGGGCATCCCGCCAAGCGCACGTTCCAGGCGTTGCGCGTCGTGGTCAACGGCGAGCTGGACTCACTGCGTGACGCGCTTCCCGCGGCGCTCGGCGCATTGGCTCCCGGCGGCCGGATCGTCGTGATGGCCTATCAATCGCTGGAAGACCGAATCGTGAAGAACCGAGTTCGCCGCCGCCACCGCATCACGCACCCCGCCCGGACTACCTGTCGAATTGCCAGGCCACGGGCCGGAATTCGTCGCCCTGACCCGCGGAGCCGAACGTGCAGGCCCCGAGGAGATCGAACTCAATCCGCGTAGCGCGTCCGTGCGGCTACGGGCACTGGAAAAGGTTGGGGGATGATCATGAAGGCCAAAGCAAGCCCGCAGCGGTGCGCGGTGCGCGACGAACCACGCCGCGCGAGCCGCAACACCGACCGCCGCCCGGCCGACGCGCAGCCGCGCAGGCGCAAGCCGACGCGCGAACAGCGCCCGCAGCGCTCCGCGCCCGCGACCAATCCGATTCCGCGGCCCACCGACGGGCCGGTCGCGGCCGAAGAACACCAGTCAGGCCAAGGCGCGGGCCAAGGCGCGAAAGGCAAAGGCGCCCAAGGTCGTCCGGCCACCACTGCGCGAGCGGATCATCGTCAAGCTGGCCTCGATCGAGCTGAGCCCACGTGCCCTCGTCGCGAGGGTGCCGTTCGTGGTGCTGGTCATCGGGTCGCTCGGCGTCGGCCTTGGCGTCACGCTGTGGCTGTCGACCGACGCCGCGGAGCGCTCCTACGAGTTGAGTCATGCGCGGGAGACCAATCAGGCGCTGTTGCAACAGAAGGAAGCGCTGGAACGTCAGGTGCTCGAGGCGCAGGCCGCGCCTGCGCTGGCCGAGGCGGCCCGCAACCTCGGCATGATCCCGTCGCGGGACACCGCGCACCTGGTGCAGGATCCGTCGGGTAACTGGCTCGTGGTCGGTACACCCAAACCCGCTCAGGGCGTCGTCCCGCCACCGCTGAACACGCCCCTGCCCGAGGAGGGCCCGCCTGCGCCCCCGCCCCCGCCCGCGCCCCGCGTCGTCGACCCGCGCGAGGTCACCGTCCGCATGCCGCCCCGGACCACGCTGGCGCCCGCTCCGCTGCCGGGAGTCGAGGGTCCGGTGCCATGACGCGCCGCCAGCGCCGCTGGCCGCACCGCCGGATGGTGAGGTTCCGCACGCCGTCACAGGACAGCCACCAGCGCTGGGCCCGGCGGTTGCCGCCTGCCGCCGCCAGGCGCTCGCCCGCCGCGCCGCCCGCATGACGCCGCTGGCCGGCGAGCAATCCGCCCGCGGTCCGCGCGACTCCCGGCGCCCGCATGAGCCGCGGCGACTCGAGGCCGCGGCGCGCGAAAGCGCTCAAGCAACCACAGCCAGGAGCGCTCGGCCCGGGCACGGCGGACGCGCGAACCAGCGGCCGAAAACGGTTTGCGCAGTGCGTCATTCGTCTTCCGGCACCGGACGGGCAACGCCGTCATCTTCGTGGTGCTGCTGGTCGCCGCCGCGCAGCTCGTTCAACGCTGCAGGTGCCCACGCGCCGCAGGCCTGCGCGCGAGGCGGCGGGCCAGCTCAAGGTCACCGACGTGGAGAAGGCCGTGCGCGGTGCGCATCGTCGACCGCAACAACGGACAAAGCTCGCCTTCACCATCGAGGCCCGCGCGTTGACCTTCCAGCCGGTCAAGGTCCGCAAGCAACTCGAAGAAGCCAAGGCGAAAACGCCTGAGGCGCCGGACCCCCAGCGGCGGCTGCGCGGCGATCGCCGCCGAAGTCGCGTTGCGGCTCAACAACAAACCCGACGCCGCCACCGTGCTGAAGAAACTCACCAGCAAGGACTCGTTCGTGTACCTCGCGCGCGCAGTCGATCCGGCGATCGCCGATGCGATCACCACCAAGTTCCCCGAAGTCGGTTCCGAGCGCCAGGATCTGCGCCAGTATCCCGGCGGATCGCTGGCGGCCAACATCGTCGGCGGAATCGACTGGGACGGCCATGGCCTTCTCGGACTTGAGGATTCACTCGACGCCGTGCTGGCAGGCACCGACGGGTCGATCACCTATGACCGCGGCTCCGACGGCGTGGTGATTCCCGGCAGCTACCGCAACCGGCACGACGCGGTCGACGGGTCGACCGTGATGCTGACCCTCGACGACGACATCCAGTTCTACGTCCAGCAGCAGGTGCAGCAGGCCAAGGACCTGTCAGGCGCCAAGAACGTGTCGGCAGTGGTGCTGGACGCGAAAACCGGTGAGGTGCTGGCGATGGCGAACGACAACACGTTCGATCCGAGCCAGGACATCGGACGCCAGGGCGACCGGGATCTGGGCAACCCATCGGTGTCTTCGCCGTACGAACCGGGTTCGGTGAACAAGATCGTCACCGCCGCTTCCGTAATCGAGTTCGGGCTGTCCAATCCCGACGAGGTGCTGCAGGTGCCCGGTCAAATCGACATGGGCGGCGTCACCGTGCACGACGCGTGGGAGCACGGTGTCGACCCCGTACACGACCACCGGCATCTTCGGTAAGTCGTCGAACGTCGGCACGCTGATGCTGGCGCAGCGGATCGGACCGGAGCGCTACGCGGACATGCTGAGCAAGTTCGGCTCGGCCAGCGCACGGGCGTCGGGCTGCCGGGCGAGAGCGCGGGGCTGGTGCCGCCGATCGACCAGTGGTCGGGTAGCTCCTTCGCCAACCTGCCCATCGGCCAGGGCCTTTCGATGACCCTGCTGCAGATGACGGGCATGTACCAGACGATCGCCAACGACGGTGTGCGCATCCCGCCCCGCATCGTCAAGACCACCATCGGCGCCGACGGTTCCCGCAAGCGATGAGCCACAGCCGGAGGGGTGCGGGTGGTGTCGCCGCAGACGGCTCAGACGGTCCGGCAGATGCTGCGCGCGACATTGCAGCGCGATCCGACGGGCGTCCAACAGGGCACCGGTTCTCAGGGCGCCGTCGACGGCTACCAGATCTCCGGCAAGACCGGAACCGCGCAGCAGATCAACCCGGCTGCGGCTGCTACTACGACAACGTCTACTGGATCACGTTCGCGGGCATGGCGCCCACCGATGACCCGCGCTACGTCATCGGAATCATGGCCGACAACCCGCAACGCACGGCCGACGGCCAGCGCGGCACCACGATGGCGCCGCTGTTCCACAACATCGCCGCCTGGCTACTGCAGCGGGAGAACGTGCCGCTGTCGCCCGACCCAGGTCCGCCGCTGACGCTTCAGGCCACCTGACCGGGCATCGGGGAGGCCCCAGCCAGGCCGGTACTGTGTCATGGCCATGAACCTGCGTCCCAACCATCCCGTCGGCCAAGTGCTGGGGCGGCTGGCTGAGCAGGTGGGGGCTGTGCCTCGCCGACGGCGTCACATTGCCGAACGTGCAGGTCACCGGCGTGACACTGCGGGGCCAGAACGCGCAGACCAGGCGATCTGTTCGCGGCGCTGCCCGGGGCGTCGTCGCACGGCGGGCGCTACGCCGCCGAGGCGGTGACCCATGGGCGCCGTCGCGGTGCTCACCGACGCCGGCGGGCGCCGACGCGATGGCGCGGCGATGTCGGCGTGCCTGTGCTCGATCCATCCCGACCCGCGTTCGGTGTTGGGCGAGTTGGCCGCCACCGTCTACGGCCATCCGTCGGATCGACTACGGGTCATCGGTGTCACTGGAACATCCGGCAAGACCACAACGACCGTATCCTGGCGGAGGCCGGCCTGCGATCGGCGGAGCGGGTCGCCGGGCTGATCGGCACTGTCGGCGTCCGCATCGACGGACGCGACCAGCCCAGCGCGCTCGACCACACCCGAGGCACCCGATCTACAGGCGCTGCTGGCGGTGATGGTCGAACAGGGCGTCGACACCGTGGTGATGGAGGTCTCCAGCCACGCGCTGACGCTGGGTCGCGTCGATGGCGTGCACTTCGCGGCTCGGCGGATTCACCAACCTGTCGCGCGACCACCTGGACTTCCACTCGAACGATGCAGGATCTACTTCGACGCCAAGGCATCGGCTATTCGACCCTGAATCCCCAACGCACGCAAGTATTTCCGTGGTCTGCATCGACGACGACGCGGGACGTGCGATGGCCCGCCTTGCGCACCATCCCGGTGTCGGTGAGCGCGACCGGACGCGACGCCGACTGGCGGGTGGAGAACATCGATACGGTCGAGCTCGGCGCCCAGAGAGTTCGTGTCGCCGTCGACCCGGCCGGCGTGCACCACGGGCTGCGGATCAGGCTGCCGGGTCGCTACAACGTCGCCGAACTGCCTGCTGGCGGTCGCGCTGCTTGATGCCGTCGGGGTGTCACCCGAGCAGGCCGCGCCAGGGCTGCGCAGCGCGATCGGTGCCCGGCAGGCTCGAGCCGATCGACCGCGGTCAGGGCTTTCTCGCCCTGGTCGACTACGCGCACAAGCCTGGGGCGCTGCGTGCGGTCCTCGAGACGCTGCGCGCACAGAGCAGCGGCCGGATCGGCCGTGGTGTTCGGGGCAGGCGGCAACCGTGACTCCGGCAAGCGCGAGCCGATGGGCCGCGTCGCCGCCGAACTGGCCGACCTTGTCGTGGTCACCGACGACAATCCCCGCGACGAGGAACCCGCCGCCATCAGGACCGCGATCGTGGCAGGCGCGACCGACCGCAGGCAGCGCCGGCGCAGGTGGTCGAGATCGGCGACCGTCGCGAGGCCATCGACCACGCGGTGGCATGGGCGCGCCCGGGTGACGTCGTGCTGATCGCTGGGAAGGGCCACGAGGCGGGCCAGACCAGCCACGGCCAGACCCGGCCCTTCGACGATCGCGAGGAACTCGCCGCCGCGCTACGGGCACGCACGTGATCGATCTGAGCATCGCCCAGATCGCCGATATCGTCGGCGGACGGCTCGCAGACATCAGCCCCGGAACAGGCCGCCGAAACCCGCGTCACCGGAACCGTCGAATCTCGATTCGCGCGCAGTCGACACCCGGCGGTCTTGTTCCTTGGCGCTGCCGGGGGCCCGCTCCGACGGCCACGACTTCGCCGCCGCTGCCGTCGGTGCGGGCGCCGTCGCGGTGCTTGCGGCGCGGCCGGTGGGCGCGCCCGCGATCGTCGTCGAACCCGAGCCCGCCCGTCGACTCCGCGGCCAGCGTGCTCGAACACGACACCGACGGCTCAGGCGCCGCGGTGCTCGCCGCGCTGGCGCGGCTGGCGGCCGCGGTCGCCGCCGAGCTCGTCGACGGTGGCCTGACCATCGTCGGCATCACCGGCTCGTCCGGTAAGACGTCGACCAAGGATCTGCTCGCCGCCGTGCTCGCCCCGCTTGGGGAGGTCGTCGCGCCGCCCGGCTCCTTCAACAACGAGCTCGGCCACCCGTGGACGGTGCTGCGCGCGACCGAATCTCACCGATTACCTCGTCCTCGAGTTGTCGGCGCGCCATCCGGGCAACATCGCCGCACTGGCATCGATAGCGCCGCCGTCGATCGCGGTCGTGCTGAACGTCGGTACCGCGCACCTCGGTGAATTCGGCTCCCGGGAGGCCATCGCGGCGACGAAAGCCGAACTGCCGCAAGCTGTTCCGTCCTCCGGAGTGGTGATCCTCAACGTCGACGACACCGCGGTGGCCGCGATGGCCGACCAGACGGCCGCCGCGCGTGGTGGTGCGAGTTGGGCCGCACGGCGGACGCCGACGTGTGGGCCGGTCCCGTCACACTCGACGCGCTGGCGCGGCCGCGGTTCACCTTGCGCACAGCCGAGGAGTCAGGTCGACATCGCCGTCGCCGTGCACGGCGAGCACCAGGTATCGAACGCGCTGTGCGCCGCCGCCGTCGCACTGGAGTGCGGCGCCAGTCATCGAACAGGTGGCCGCCGCACTGGCCGCGGCGGGCCCGGTGTCCAAACACCGCATGCAGGTCGCCACCCGCGACGACGGCGTCACGGTCATCAACGACGCGCTACAACGCCAACCCGACTCCATGCGGGCCGGGCTGAAGGCGCTGGTCTGCGATGGCCACGCGAAGCGCGCAGAAAAGCGGCGCAGCTGGGCCGTCCTCGGCGAGATGGCTCGAGCTCGGCGACGACGCGATATCCGAGCATGACCGCATCGGCCGACTGGCGGTGCGATTAGATGTGTCACGACTGATCGTCGTGGGAACCGGAGGTCTATGAGCGCCATGCACCACGGGGCGGTGATGGAGGGGTCGTGGGGTCTGAATCCACCATGGTCGCCAACGCCGACGCCGCGCTGGCATTGCTTCGGGCCGAACTGGAGGCCGGAGACGTGGTGCTGGTGAAAGCCTCGAACGCGGCCGGGCTCGGTGCCCTCGCCGATGCACTGGTCGCCGAGGACGTTCGCCGATGAGGCAGATCCTGATCGCCGTCGGCATTGCGCTGACGGTTTCGATCCTCCTCACGCCGGTGCTGATCCGGCTGTTCACCCGACAGGGGTTCGGTCACGAGATCCGTGAGGACGGGCCGCCGAGCCACCACAAGCAGCGCGGCACACTCGTCGATGGGCGGCGTCGCGATCGTCGCCGGGCATCTGGGCGGGATACCTGGGCACCCAACTGATCGGCATCGTCATGGACGGCAAGGGGCCGTCGGCGTCGGGCTGGCTGGTGCTGGGGCTGGCCACGGCGCTCGGCGCCGTCGGTTTCGTCGACGACCTGATCAAGATCCGGCAGCGCGCGCAACCTGGGCCTCAACAAGACCGCGAAGACCGTCGGCATCCTGGCCGCCGCGGTGCTCTTCGGCGTGCTGGCACTGCAGTTCCGGCAACCCGGACGGGCTGACACCGGGCAGTGCCGAGCTGTCGTATGTGCGCGAGATCGCCACGGTCACCCTCGCACCCGCGGTGTTCGTGCTGTTCTGCATCGTCATCGTCAGCGCGTGGTCCAATGCGGTGAACTTCACCGATGGTCTGGACGGGCTGGCGGCTGGGGCGATGGCCATGGTGTGCGCGGCCTATGTGCTGATCACGTTCTGGCAGTTCCGCAACGCCTGCGCGACCAGCCCGGGGCCTGGGTTGCTACAACGTGCGCGATCCGCTGGACCTCGCGATCATCGCGGCGGCGACGGCCGGGGCGTGCATCGGCTTTCTGTGGTGGAACGCCGCGCCCGCCAAGATCTTCATGGGCGACACCGGCTCGCTGGCGCTGGGCGGCATCATCGCCGGGCTGTCGGTGACCAGCCGCACCGGAAATGCTGGCGGTCGTGCTCGGCGCGCTGTTCGTCGCCGAGGTGACGTCGGTGGTCGTGCAGATCATGGCGTTCCGCACCACCGGCCGCCGGGTGTTCCGGATGGCGCCGTTCCATCACCACTTCGAACTCGTCGGCTGGGCCGAGACCACGGTCATCATCCGGTTCTGGCTGCTCACGGCGATCGCCTGCGGTCTTGGGTGTTGCGCTCTTCTACAGCGAGTGGCTGACGACCGTCGGAGCCTGACGTGGACCTTCCGGAGCCGCTGTCCTGGTCGCCGGGGCCAGGGTCACCGGGCGCGCGATCCTCGCCGCGCTGACGCCGCTCGGCGCCCGTGCCACGCTCACCGACGACAGCCCGTCTGCCCTGACGGCGTTCGCGCAGAACGGCGTCGAGGTGATCGACGCGGCCAACGCGGCCGAGAGGATCTCCGACTACGACCTCGTCGTCACCGAGTCCCGGCCTGCCGCCGCACCGCGCCCGGTGCTCGCCGCTGCTGCCGCGGCAGGCGTGCCGGTCTGGGGCGACGTCGAATTGGCTTGGCGGCTGGACAGTTCCGGCCGCTACGGACCGCCGCGCCGCTGGCTGGTGGTGACCGGCACCAACGGCAAGACCACCACGACGTCGATGCTGCACGCGATGCTGGTGGCCGCCGGTCGCCGCGCCGCTGCTGTGCGGCAACATCGGCGACCCCGTTCTGGACGTCCTGGATCAGCCGGCCGAGCTGCTGGCGGTCGAGCTGTCGAGCTTCCAGCTGCACTGGGCGCCGTCGCTGCGTCCCGAGGCCGGCGTGGTGCTCAACGTCGCCGAGGATCACCTCGACTGGCACGGCACGATGGACGCCTATGCCCGCGACAAGGCCCGGGTCCTCGACGGCCGTGTCGCCGTCGTCGGGCTCGACGACCCGGTCGCGGCCGGTTTGCTGTCGACCGCCGCCGCGCATCGGTGCGAGTCGGCTTCCGGCTCGGCGAGCCGGCGCCAGGGGAGCTGGGGTGCGCGACGGCGTGCTCGTCGACAACGCATTCGGCGAACAGCTGGCGCTGGCCGCAGGCGGCGTCGATTCCGGTAGCCGGGCCGGTGGGCGTGCTCGACGCGCTGGCCGCCGCGGCGTTGGCCCGGGCCGTCGACGCTGCCGCCGGAGGCCATCGCCCGAGGCGCTGGCGGGGTTTCAGGTGGGCAGGCATCGCGCCGAGGTGGTCGGCAACGCCGACGGCGTCACCTACGTCGACGACTCCAAGGCCACCAACCCGCACGCGGCGCAGGCGTCGATCACCGCGTACCCGCGGGTGGTCTGGATCGCCGGCGGCCTGCTCAAGGGCGCATCGGTCGACGAACTGGTCGCCGACGGCGGCGAAACGCCTGGTCGGAGCGGTTTTGATCGGCCGTGACCGGAGCCTGATCCGCGACGCGTTATCGCGACACGCCCCGGATGTCCCCGTAGTCGAGCTCGTGACGGGGAGGATTCTGGGGTGCCTGGGGTAAGCATTGAGTCCACTGTGAATTGTGTGACTCGAGTGATCGACGGCGGCCGGTCGCGTCAGCGATGCGGTGATGGCCGCGGTCGTCGATGCCGCTCGAGGTTGGCAGGCCCCGGCGACACCGTGTTGCTGGCCCCGGCCGGTGCGTCCTTCGACCAGTTCAGCGGCTACGGCCAGCGCGGCGACGCGTTCGCCTCGGCCGTGTCTGCGCTGACCCGATAGCCGGCCTGTGAGCAACATTCTGACCCGGTTGCGGCACCGGAGGACCAAGTCCACCACGAAACGCGGTCGACACCGAGGCGGCCTACCGAGGCTCGCGGTCCGCGCACCAGGTTCGGCGCGTGGCTGGGCCGGCCGATGACGTCGTTTCACCTCATCATCGCCGTCGACGGCGCTTGCTCATCATGCTGGGCCTGACCATGGTGCTGTCCGCGTCCGGTGCACTCATACGACGAAGACGGCTCGCCGTGGGCGATCTTCGGCAGGCAGGTGCTGTGGACCGTGGTCGGGCTGATCGCGTTCTACGTCGCGCTGCGGATGCCCGTGCAGATGATGCGCAACCTGGCCTTCAGTGGGTTCGCGCTCACCGTCGTCATGCTGGTCCTGGTGCTGATCCCGGGAATCGGCAAGGAAGCCAACGGTTCTCGCGGATGGTTCGTGGTCGCCGGGTTCTCCATGCAGCCCTCCGAGCTGGCGAAGATCGCGTTCGCCATCTGGGGTGCGCACCTGCTGGCCGCCAGGCGCATGGACCGGGCGTCGCTGCGCGAGATGCTCGATCCCGCTCGTGCCCGCCGCCGTCATCGCGCTGGCGCTGATCGTCGCCCAGCCGGACCTCGGGCAGACGGTGTCGCTGGGCATCATCCTGCTCGGCCTGCTGTGGTACGCGGGCCTGCCGCTGCGGGTGTTCCTGTCGTCGCTGCTCGCGGTCGTGGTCTCGGCGGCCGTTCTCGCGGTCTCCGAGGGCTACCGATCCGACCGCGTACAGTCCTGGCTCAACCCGGGGGCCGACAGCCAGGGCTCCGGCTACCAGGCCCGCCAGGCCCGGTTCGCGCTGGCCAACGGCGGTGTTTTCGGTGACGGCCTCGGGCAGGGCACCGCGAAGTGGAACTATCTGCCCAACGCGCACAACGACTTCATCTTCGCGATCATCGGCGAGGAGCTCGGCTTCGTCGGCGCCGTGGGGCTGCTGTGTCTGTTCGGGCTGTTCGCCTACACCGGGATGCGGATCGCGCGTCGCTCTGCCGATCCGTTCCTGCGGCTGCTGACCGCCACCGCCACGCTGTGGGTGATGGGCCAGGTGTTCATCAACGTCGGCTACGTGGTCGGGCTGCTGCCGGTGACCGGGCTGCAGCTGCCGCTGATCTCTGCGGGTGGAACCTCAACGGCGACAACGCTGTTGATCATCGGCATCATGGCGAACGCGGCGCGTCACGAACCCGAGGCGGTCGCCGCGCTCCGTGCAGGGCGCGATGACCGGGTCAACCGGCTGCTGAGGCTGCCGCCGCCGGAGCCTTATGTGCCGACCCGCACCGAGGCGCTGCGCGACCGGCTGCGGTCACGCCACACCGCTCGTCCTGCCAAGCCCGCACGCAAGGCCGGAGCGCAAACCTGACCGCAAGCCCGTCGCGAACAAGAAGCGCAAACCGCATCCGGCTGACCGCCAGGTGCGGCGCTCAGGGCATCATGGAGGCCGAAACGACACGGGCCGTCGGGTCCGCACACTGGAAGGTCAGCGTTACGGGTGAAGGACACGGTGTCGGTGGTCCTCGCAGGTGGTGGCACCGCGGGGCACGTCGAACCCGCGATGGCCGTGGCCGACGCCCTGACAGCGCTCGACCGCGGATGTGCGGATCACGGCGCTGGGCACACAGCGTGGGCTGGAAACGCGGCTGGTGCCCGAGCGCGGCTATCAGCTCGAGCTGATCACGCCGGCGCCGCTGCCCCGCAAGCCGTCGGCTGACCTGATGCGGCTACCGCTGCGGGTCGCGGCAGGCGGTCCGTGCAGACCCGCGCGGTGCTCGACGACGTCGACGCCGACGTGGTGATCGGGTTCGGCGGATACGTCGCGCTGCCTGCGTATCTGGCGGCGCGCGGCGGACTCGCATGGACTGGCGAAGCGCCGCTGTTCCCGTCGTGGTCCACGAGGCCAACGCGAGCGCGGGCTGGGCGAACCGCGTCGGCGCGCGATCGGCGCAACGCGTGCTGTCGGCGGTCCCCGATCCCGGGCTGGGCCGCGTCGAGGTCGTCGGGCGTTCCGGTGCGCGCCGCGATCACCTCGCTGGACCGGATGGCGCTTCGGGCCGAGGCGCGGGCACACTTCGGGTTCGCCGACGACGCAAGGGTGTTGCTGGTGTTCGGCGGCTCGCAAGGCGCCCAGCGGATCAACCAAGCGGTCGCCGCAGCCGCCAAAGACCTTGCCGTGGCGGGCGTTTCGGTGCTCCACGCGCACGGACCGAAGAACACCCTCGACCTTCGCGAGCCCGCCGACGGTGACCCGCCGTACGTCGCCGTGCCGTATCTGGACCGGATGGACCTGGCGTACGCCGCCGCGGATCTGGCCGTCTGCCGGTCCGGCGCGATGACGGTCGCCGAGGTGACGGACGTCGGCCTGCCCGCGGTCTACGTGCCCCTGCCGATCGGCAACGGCGAGCAGCGACTCAACGCGCTGCCCGTGGTCACCGCCGGCGGCGGCCTCATCGTCGACGACGCCGACCTGACCCCGCCCTTCGTCGCCGACACGGTCACCAGCCTGCTCAACGACGCGCGGCCGGCTGCAGGCGATGACGGCGGCCGCAGCGCTTGCGGGCACCGGGACGCCGCGCAGCGCGTCGCAGAAGTCGCGCTCGACGTCGCACGCAGTTCCCGCAACGAGCGAAAGCGGTTGCGGTGAACGCGAAAGCGCTGCCCGAAGAGCTGCAGCGGGTGCACATGGTCGGCATCGGGGAGCGGGCATGTCGGGCATCGCCCGCATCCTGCTCGGACCGCGGCGGCCTGGTGTCGGGTTCGGACGCCAAGGAATCGCGCGGCGTGGTCGCGCTGCGGGCTCGCGGCGCGTCGATCCGCATCGGGCACGACGAGTCGTCACTGGATCTGCTGCCCGGCGGGCCGACCGCGGTGGTCACCACGCACGCCGCCATTCCCAAGACCAACCCCGAACTCGTCGAGGCGCGTCGCCGCGGCATCCCGGTGATCCTGCGGCCGGTGGTGCTGGCCAAGTTGATGGCCGGACACACCACGCTGATGGTCACCGGCACCCACGGCAAGACGACCACCACGTCGATGCTCATCGTGGCGTTGCAGCACAGCGGGTTTGACCCGTCGTTCGCGGTGGGCGGTGACCTCGGCGAGGCGGGCACCAACGCCCACCACGGCAGCGGAGACTGCTTCGTCGCCGAGGCGGACGAGAGCGACGGGTCGCTGCTGGAGTACACCCCGACGTTGCGGTGGTGACCAACATCGAGGCCGACCACCTGGACTTCTTCGGCAGCGCCGAAGCTTACGGCGCGGTGTTCGACGGCTTCGTCGAGCGCCTGAAACCCGGTGGCGCGCTGGTGGTTTGCACCGATGACGCCGGCGCGGCGGAGCTGGCCGAGCGCACCGCCGCGCTGGGCATTCGCGTGCTGCGCTACGGAAGCGATCCCGACGCGCCGCTGGCCGGCACCCTTCTGGACTGGGAGCAGCAGGGCACCGGCGCGGTCGCGCACATCCAGCTGCAAGGCGAAGCGCACCCGCGGGTGATGCGGCTCGCGGTGCCGGGCAGGCACATGGCGCTCAATGCGCTCGGCGCACTGCTGGCGGCGATCGACGATCGGCGCACCGCCGACACCGTGCTCGACGGCCTTGGCCGGTTTCGAGGGCGTGCGGCGGCGCTTCGAGCTGATCGGCACCACCGACGGCGTGCGGGTCGTTCGACGACTACGCCCACCATCCGACCGAGGTGCGCGCCACGCTGACGGCCGTTCGGGCGGTGGCGCAGCAGCGCGACCCGGGCTTTCGGGCCGGTCCATCGTCGTGTTCCAGCCTCACTTGTATTCGCGGACAAAGACTTTCGCGCGCGAGTTCGGGCTATGCGCTCAGCGAAGCCAGACGAGGTGTTCGTTCTCGACGTATACGCTGCGCGCGAACAGCCGATCGCAGGCGTGAGCGGAGCGATCATCGCCGACCACGTCAGCGCGCCGGTGACCTACGTGCCTGACTTCTCGGCGGTGGCCGAACGAGTCGCGGCGGCCGCCAATCCCGGCGACGTGGTGGTGACCATGGGCGCAGGCGACGTCACGATGCTCGGCAAGGAAATCCTTACGGCGCTGCAGGTGAAGGCCAACCGCAGCGCGCCGGGCCGGTCGGGGACGGAGTTCCGATGACCGAGCCGACTCGACGCGAACGCGGGCGAGGCCGAGGCTCCCGCAAGAGACCGCGCTCCCGCCCGCCGCCGCCGCCCGATTACGAGGGTCCGCGACGGCGGGCACGGCGGGAGCGTGAAGAGCGCCGCGCCGCCGAGGCCCGCGCCACCGCGATCGAGAACGCCCGTCGAGAGGCCAAGCGTCGAGTCATCGGCGGCCCGCCGGACAGAGACGAAAAGGCTTGGCCGCCGGACGGTTCCGGGGCCTGAAGGTGCTGATGTGGTCGGCGCTGATGAGCGTCCTGGTGGTCGGCCTCGGCCTGCTGCTGTACTTCACGCCGATCATGTCGGCGCGCAACATCGTGGTGATCGGGCTCGGCGCGGTGACGCAGGACGAGGTCATCGCCGCCGCCGCTGTCCGGCCGGGCACGCCGCTGCTGCAGGTCGACACCGACGCCGTCGCCGAACGCGTCGGCGGCGATCCGGCGGGTGGCCAGCGCGCGGGTCCAGCGCCAATATCCGTCGACGCTGCGCGTCACGGTCGTCGAGCGGGTGCCCGTCGTGGTCAAGGACTATCCGGACGGTCCACATCTGTTCGACAAGGACGGCGTGGACTTCGCGACCGCGCCTCCGCCTGCGGGCGTGCCGTACCTCGACACCGACCACCCCGGGCCCAGCGACCCGCCGACCGAAGGCGGCGCTGCAGGTGATGACGGCACTGCGGCCCGAGGTGGCAGGACTGGTCGGCCGTATCGCGGCGCCGTCGGTCGCGTCGATCACCCTGACCTCTGATCGATGGTCGCACCGTGGTGTGGGGGACCACCGACCGCACCGAGGAGAAGGCGGTCAAACTGGGCGCGCTGCTCACCCAGCCGGGCCAGACCTACGACGTGTCCAGCCCGGATCTGCCGACCGTCAAGTAGGCGTGGTTATTGCTGCTCCGGCGGGTGCAGTCCTTCGACTGACCGTCCATCTTGCCGCCCGTGCTCGCGACGAGTGTTACGTCAGCCGTCGCGGTGGTGCCCCGGCGTTGCGCGGAAATTATCGACGCGCCCATCGGCGCGCCTGCACGGATACCTCGCTGCCTCGCCCTACCGTTCTGGTTGCGCGGAACAACTTGACATAACTATAACCCTCTGGTTGAGGTTGAGAGTTTGCCAAGGCGTTCGCGCAACGAATCGCAACCAGGGAGGAAGGCGATCGATGACCCCCGCATAACTACCTCGCCGTCATCAAGGTGGTCGGCATCGGCGGTGGCGGCGTCAACGCCGTCAACCGGATGATCGAGCAGGGCCTCAAGGGCGTCGAGTTCATCGCCATCAACACCGACGCCCAGGCGCTGCTGATGAGCGACGCCGACGTCAAGCTCGACGTCGGACGCGACTCCACCCGCGGTCTCGGCGCCGGCGCCGACCCCGACGTCGGGCGCAAGGCCGCCGAGGACGCCAGGACGAGATCGAGGAACTGCCTGCGCGGCGCCGACATGGTGTTCGTCACCGCCGGCGAGGGCGGCGGCACCGGCACCGGCGGCGCGCCGGTCGTCGCGACCATCGCCCGCAAGCTCGGCGCGCTGACCATCGGCGTGGTCACCCGGCCGTTCTCGTTCGAGGGCAAGCGGCGCAGCGACCAGGCCGAGACCGGCATCAACGCGCTGCGCGAAAGCTGCGACACGCTGATCGTGATCCCGAACGACCGGCTGCTGCAGATGGGCGACGCCGCGGTATCAGCTGATGGACGCGTTCCGCAGCGCCGACGAGGTGCTGCTCAACGGCGTGCAGGGCATCACCGATCTGATCACCACGCCCGGCCTGATCAACGTCGACTTCGCCGACGTCAAGAGCATCATGAGCGGCGCGGGCACGCGCGCTGATGGGCATCGGCTCGGCGCGCGGCGACGGCCGCGCGCTCGAAGGCCGCCGAGATCGCGATCAATCTCGCCCGCTGCTGGAGGCGTCGATGGAAGGCGCCCAGCGGCGTGCTGATGTCGATCGCCGGCGGCAGCGACCTCGGGCCTGTTCGAGATCAACGAGGCCGCCTCGCTGGTGCAGGAGGCCGCCCACGCCGGACGCCAACATCATCTTCGGCACCGTCATCGACGACTCGCTGGGCGACGAGGTCCGCGTCACCGTGATCGCCGCGGGCTTCGAGGCCACCGGCCCGGGCCGCAAGCCTGTCGTCGGTGCCGGCGCTCAATCGATCGCGCCAGGAAAGGCCGGCAAGGTCAGCATCGTCGCTGTTCGAACCCGGCCGACGCCGCCAGCGTGCCGGTGCACACCGAACGGCGCGACGGTCAGCATCGGTGGCGACGACGACGACGATGTCGACGTGCCGCCCTTCATGCGGCACTGATCCGCTCTCGGATACTGGGCGAGTGACCGTTCGTATCCGTCGCGTGACCACCACCCGCGCCGGCGGCGTCTCCGCGCCGCCATTTGACACCTTCAATCTCGGCGACCATGTCGGTGACGATCCGGCGGCGGTCGCCGCCAACCGCAAGCGGCTGGGCGCTGCCTCGGGTTGGGCGAGGACGCGGTGGTGTGGATGAACCAGGTCCACGGCGATCGCGTCGCAGTGGTCGATGGGCCAGTGAACGGTGCGGCCGTCGACAAAACGGACGCATTGGTCACTACCACGCCACGATTGGCTTTGGCAGTGGTAACCGCAGATTGTGTCCCAGTTTTAATCGGCGACGCCTGCGCGGGAGTGGTCGCGGCCGTTCACGCGGGCAGGGTCGGCGCGCAGAAGGGTGTCGTCGCACGAACGGTGGAGGCGATGCTGAGCGTCGGCGCCCGCACGGACGACATCTCCGCGCTGCTGGGCCCGGCCGTCAGCGGACGCAACTACGAAGTGCCCGAGGAGATGGCCGACGAGGTTGAGGCCTCGCTGCCCGGCAGTCGCACGACGACCTCGCGAGGCACGCCCGGGCTGGATCTGCGGGCCGGAATCGCTAGGCAACTAACGGCTTTGGGCATCACGGCCATCGACGTCGATCCGCGCTGCACTGTCGACGACCACAACCTGTTCAGCCACCGGCGCGATGCCCCGACCGGACGGCTGGCGTCGCTGGTGTGGATGGAATGACCGCGGTGGCGAGCGCCCGCGAACGTGGACTGGCCGAGGCTCTTGCGGCCGTTCGGGCCCGCCTCGCGCGCGCTGCAGAGGTCGCCGATCGCAATCCAAATGAAATTGAATTGCTGCCCATTACGAAATTCTTTCCGGCTAGCGACGTCCTTATTCTGCGCCGTTTAGGGTGCCTAGAATTTGGCGAATCACGCGAACAAGAAGCGGCGAATAAAAGCGCGGAGGTCGCGTGCCGTGTTGGGAGCGGAGCCGATTCGCTGGCATATGGTCGGACGGATTCAGCGCAACAAAGCGCGGTCGATCGCGGGCTGGGCGTACGCGGCGCACTCGGTTGACAGCGCCCGGCTGATCGCCGCGCTGGCCCGCGCATGCACAGAAGCGCTTGACCAACGGCGCCGGACCGCGCCCTTGCGGGTGTACCTCCAGCTGAGCCTGACGGCGACGAGTCGCGGGGCGGGGTGGACATCGGCCGTACCGACGCGATCGACGAACTCTGCGCCGCCGTAGCGGACGCGGACGGCTTGGAGTTGGTGGGGCTGATGGCCATCCCGCCACTTGATGCCGACCCGGACACGGCCTTCGCGCGGCTGCAGGACGAGAGGGACCGGGTGCAGAAGGCGCATGAGCAGCCCTCGGGCTGTCGGCGGGCATGTCCAGCGACCTCGAGAGCGCGGTCAAACACGGTTCAACGTGTGTGCGTGTCGGTACCGCGCTAATGGGGCAACGACCGCTAACGTCACCCTGAGTAGTCACTCTAGTCACATCTTCATCACAGACACCAGAGTTAGAAGGGTCCACCGATGAGCACACTGCACAAGGTCAAGGCCTACTTCGGTATGGCGCCGATGGAGGACTACGACGACGAGTACTACGAGGACGACGACCGGGGCACCGCGCGTGGCTACTCGCGCCGTCCGCGCGAGGACCGCTTCGACGACGACGGCGGTTACGGCCGCAGCTACGAGGGCACGCGACTACGACGAACCGCCTGCCGGCTACCGCGGTGGCTACCGCGACGAGGAGCGTTTCGACTCGAGGCTGCGAGGTTCACGGGACTTCGACCGGCCGGCACCCGGTTCAGCGCACTGCGCGGTTCGACCCGCGGCGCACTCGCGATGGATCCGCGCCGGATGGCCGAGCTGTTCGACGCGGGCAGCCCGCTGTCGAAGATCACCACGCTGCGCCCCAAGGACTACAGCGAGGCCCGCACCATCGGTGAACGCTTCCGCGACGGCACCCCGGTGATCATGGACCTGGTGTCCATGGACAACGCCGACGCCAAGCGGCTGGTCGACTTCGCCGCCGGGCTGGCCTTCGCGGCTGCGTGGCTCGTTCGACAAGGTCGCGACCAAGGTCTTCCTGCTGTCACCGGCCGATATCGACGTCAGTGCCGAGGAGCGCAGGCGCATCGCAGAGGCTGGCTTCTACGCCTATCAGTAGGGCGGACTGGCCGTAACCCCGCCGGTCAACAGGCGGGTAGGCTGGCTTCGTCGCGCGGGCACTGTGGCTTTGGGCGACACCGGACATTGATCCTGTATCCAATGTCACACACCTGCCTACAGTGAGGTCGGCTCAGTTGGCGCTCTTCTTCGAGATCCTTGGTTTCGCGCTGTTCGTCTTCCTGGCTGCTGCTGATCGCGCGGGTTGTCGTCGAGTTCATCCGGTCGTTTTCCCGCGACTGGCAGCCGAAGGGCCTGACCGTGATCATCCTCGAGGTGATCATGACCGTGACCGACCCGCCGGTGAAGCTGCTCCGACGACTCATTCCGCAGCTCACGATAGGCGCGGTCCGGTTCGATCTGTCGATCATGGTGCTGCTGCTGGTGGCGTTCATCGGCATGCAGCTGGCGTTCGGCGCCGCGGCCTGAGATCTGGCCTGCGGGCCCGCCTTTGGGGATCCTGGCAGGGTCCGCCGTGCGTTTGCCGGGGTCTTATTCGCCCACGTAACTCTGTCGAATGATTGAAATTCGCTCTTAAAATTCATCCTCTCCTGCAACCGCCGGGTCTGGTGTGACACGATGGACGCCAGTTACGTCCCAGTAAGGCTCTACACTTTGAGATCGGTTGACGGTCCAGAACCCAAGGGGGCAGACAATGCCGCTCACACCAGCCGACGTCCACAACGTCGCGTTCAGCAAGCCACCGATCGGCAAGCGCGGCTATAACGAGGACGAGGTCGACGCCTTTCTCGACCTGGTTGAGAACGAGCTGACCCGGCTCATCGAAGAGAACGCCGACCTGCGTCAGCGGGTCGCCGAGCTGGACCAGGAGCTCTCCGCTGCCGGGCCGGTGGCGCGCGCAGCCGACCACCGCGATTCCGCTGTAGCCGAGCCAGAGCCCGAACCGGCACCCGCCCTGCCGCCGCAGCCCGTCTACGACGCGCGCCGCAGCCCGCCGCACCGGCCGGCGAGGAGAGCCACATCAAGGCCGCGAAGGTGCTCAGCCTGGCCCAGGACACGGCGGACCGGCTGACCGGCAGCGCCAAGGCCGAGTCGGAGAAGATGCTCGCCGACGCCCGCGCCCAGGCGGATGCGATGGTCAGCGAGGCCCGGCAGACCGCCGAGACGGCGGTGGCCGACGCCCGCCAGCGCGCCGACGCCATGCTGGCCGACGCCCAGACCCGGTCCGATGGCGCAGCTGCGTCAGGCACAGGAGAAGGCCGACGCCCTGCAGGCCGACGCCGAGCGCAAGCATTCCGAGATCATGGGCACCATCAACCAGCAGCGCACCGTGCTGGAAGGCCGGCTGGAGCAACTTCGTACGTTCGAGCGCGAATACCGCACCCGGCTCAAGACCTATCTGGAATCGCAGCTCGAGGAGCTCGGCCAGCGCGGATCTGCCGCGCCCGTCGATTCCAGCGCCAACAACGACGGCGGCGGCTTCAACCAGTTCAATCGCGGTAACAACTCAGCCGTCGACGGCTCTGAAAACTACAGAACCTCATCGACCCAGGGTTGATCAATGCTGATCGTTGCGCTTGTGCTCGCCGTCATCGGCCTCGCGGCCTCGGTGACCGCCGTGGTCACCAGCAATGAGCTGATCGCCTGGGTCTGCATCGGTGCCAGCGTGATCGGCGTGGTGCTGCTGATCGTCGACGCGCTGCGGGAACGGTCCAAGGGCGAGGCGTCAGAGCCCTCTGCCGAACCGGACGAGAGCGAGCCGGAGTTCGACGAGGACTATCCCGAAGAAGCCCCCGTCGCGCAGGACGACGACGAGCGACGTTGAAACCACCACGGTCGAGCAGCACGACGAGGCCGCGGACGAAGACAGCAACAGCCGCTAAACCCCTTGCGCTGCAACCTAATTGAGCGTCAGCCCGCCTGCACCGTTGGCATGGCGAGCAATTCGCGCACCTCGTCGTCGGTGACCTGATGAAAGTCCTCCGAACACCTGACCGACGGCCTCGAATCCGGGTGGCATGCGTCGCGCATACGACGTCGTCCGCCTCCTCGGCGAGTTGACGGCACGCCGACTCGGGTCCGACCGGCACCGCGACAACGACCTGGGCCGGATTGGCCGCCCGCACCGCGCGAACCGCTGCGAGCATGCTGGCGCCGGTGGCGATCCCGTCATCGACGAGGATCACCGTGTGACCCGGATGTCGACTGGGTCCCCGTCCGCCGCGATAGGCGGTCTCGCGGCGATGAAGTTCCGCGGTTTCGCGGTCTATCGCAATCCGCAGTTGTTCGTCGCTGATGCCGAGATTGCGCACCAGGTTGTCGTTGACGACAACGCCGCCTCCGGTCGCGAGGGCACCCATCGCGAGTTCCTGCCATTGCGGCACACCGAGCTTGCGCACCAAGAACACGTCGAGCGGCGCGTGCAGGAACGAGGCGACCTCCCACCCGACGGGCACGCCGCCGCGCGCAAGGCCGAGCACCAATAGGTTGTCCTTGCCGCGGTAGGACACCAACTCCTCAGCCAGGACTTGGCCGGCTTCTCGGCGGTCCCGGAAGGTGCGCCCTGCATTTCGTCGGGCGAGCCCGCTCCATCCGCTCATCGCGATCATTTTCGATATCGGATAGCATCCTCAGCGTACGTCGACAGGCCTGTTCTGACATCGGTATCGGATGGGTACCCAAACAACGTCGGGGCAATCCGGTGCGGCGGGCGGCTACGAATACTAATGACGGAGGGACCAACGGAGGACCATGGGCATCGAATACGAAAGCGTCGTCGACCATCCGCTCGCCGAGGTGTTCGCGTGGCACACCTGCCCCGGCGCGATGACCCGGCTGGTGCCGCCGTGGCAGCCGATGACGTGTGGCGTGGCGGAGGCGCAGTCGCTGGCGGACGGGCGGGCGGTGCTGGGCTGCCGGGTGGCGCTGCGATGGGTGGCGCAGCACGATCCATCGGCGTTCGATCCGCCGCACCGATTCGTCGACGAACTGTCGTCGCGACGGCCTCACGTCGTGGCCGGCGCGGATCGTCGGCTGGTGGCGGCACACGCATGAGTTCAGCGAGGCGCCCTGTCGGCACGAAGGTGCCGCGACCACGTCGACACCTCTGTGCGCCGCTGTGGCGTCTGCGCTCCGACGTTCGTGTATCGGCACAGGCAGCTGGCCGGACGATCTCAGCCGCACACCGCGCGGCCGCGCAGCGCGGGTATGCGACCGATGGTCGTCGCCGTCACCGGCGCATCCAGGTCTCTGTCGGCCTCGGCGTTGTCGGCGTTCCTGAGCACGGGTGGGCATCGCGTCATCCGGCTCGCTGCGCCGACCGGCGCGCGACGAGCATCTGAGCGGTCAATGGAATCCGGACCGGCCCGGCACCTGATCTGTTGTCCGGTGTCGACGATGGTCGTGCACCTGGCGGGCGCGTCGATCGCCGGGCGTTTCACCGATCGCCACAAGGCCGCGATCCGCGACAGCCGCATCGAGCCGACGCGCAGGCTCGCCGACGCCGCGGCACTGGCCGACGACGGGCCCGCGATCTTTCGTCAAGCGCGTCGGCGATCGGCTACTACGGGTTCGGATCGCGGCGACGCGCCGCTGTCGTGAAGAGAGTGTGCGCGGCGACGGTTTTCTGGCCGATGTGGTGGCGGACTGGGAGGCGGCGACGGCGCCGGCGGCGGAGGCAGGGCTGCGGGTAGTCACTGTGCGCACGGGAATCGTGCAGTCGGCGCCGCGGCGGCACGCTCAAGCTGATGCGCGACCGCTTTCGCGGCGGGGTTGAGCGGCCGGCTCGGCAGTGAGCGAGCAGTGGTTGGCGTGGATCGGCCTCGACGACCTTCCTCGACGTGTACCACCGGGCGTTGTACGACGATCCGGCTCGTCCGGATCCGTCAACGCCGTCGCGCCGGAACCGGCTGCGTAACGTCGACTACACCAGGGCGCTCGCGGGGTTCTGCATCGCGCCAGCACTGCGTGCCGGTTCCGTCGGTGGGGCCGCGATTGCTGCTGGGCGAGCAGGGTGCATACGCGAGCTGGCCGAGGCGATATCAGCGGGTGGTGCCGACAAAGCTGCAGGCGCTGGGCCACCGCTTCCGGCGGTCACACGTCACAGACGCGTTGGCTTCACGAACTCGGACACGGCTGACGCGCTACATGGGTCAGAAAGCCGCGCACCAGGCCGCGGGATTCGTGTTCGCGGCGTCGTCGGCGAGTTCGGTTGTGCGGTCCGCAATTCGTCGTGGCTGAGCCCGGCGTCGACGACTTCGCCAGTCGCGGTCCTCGGCCAGCCACAAGTCGATGCAGTGCGTTGTCAGCAATACGTAACCGAACGAAGTACAT
>ERZ1370068.6573-contig-5547_pt1 | contig 96125 bp, 151 predicted proteins | sample MGYA00561227_ERZ1370068 | MGnify/ENA primary metagenome ERZ1370068 (study PRJEB38410, sample SAMEA6850437) | metagenome | study: Metagenomic assessment of the ecological functions of the soil: analysis of the soil microbiota associated with the...
AAGCCGATGGCGGCGGCGCCGTCCTGGCGCAGGCGGTTGACCAGGCTGGCCAGCACCGAGCGCGACCACGGCCACTGACCGAGCTCGGCCAGGCTGGCCTCGTCGATATCGACGATGACGACGGGGAACGTGGCCTCCTGGCGCGGCAGCCATTGCTGGAACATGTCGAAGAACTTGAAGCGCATGGCGACCAGCAGGTCCGGATCCCAGGCGCGCAGGACCAGCAGATCGACGAGCAGCAGGAGGCCGATCAGGCGGCCCTTGCCGAAGATGCGTCGCAGGCGGTTCCAGGTGCTGGCCATGGCGTGTTATCGCGCGACTACGGCGCGTTCGGGGAAACGGCTCATAGGGCCCGTCATGACCGCTGTACGTGCTTCCCCCGGGTTTAACGCGGGGACCGGCGCGGAATGAGGGAGAGACGTTGCGGCGGAAGAGATGCCCCTCATCCTGAGCCTGTCGACGGACGCCTGGCGTCGATCGAGCCTAGCGCGACTGCTCAGCCAGTCGTGACCGTCACCGTGGTCTGCACGAGGACGTAGGCGTCGGCGGCGGTGCCGGCGGCTGTGCTATCATGGACGTAGAGCGCGTAGCCGTCGGGCACGCCGCTCGGACCGCGTCGTCACCTGCTGCCAGCCCTTGTCGGCGAGTGTGAGGGTGTCGCCAGCGTCGCCGTCGACACGAATGGCCGGGGCATCCTTGAGCGCGCCGAAGTCGCCGAACGAGCCGACGGGAGCAGAGATGACCGGTGCCGATGTCGATGACGTCGGCGGCGTTGATCGGTCAGTGTATCTGCGCCGGCGCCGCCCACGCTGTCGACCATCGAGATCGTTTCGATGCCAGGATCCGGCCGCTGGCGAGTTTCGTGACGTCAAGCGCGCCGTTGAACGCCAGGACGTCGCCGCTGCTGGACGAACGGACTCAGCTCCTCCGTCGCCTCCGCCCTGAATGGATCCGAAGCCGGTGTTGTCGGTGAGGACGAAGCGTGTCGTTGCCGCCGCCGCCATCGGCGCGATCGCCGGTGCCGACGATGATGCGATCGTCGCCGTCGCCGCCGCCTACAGCGTGTTGCCGCCGACGCCGCCGATCAGGGACGTCGATGCCGGCGCCGCCGACCAGCGAGATCGTTGCCGGCGCCGCCCTGGATGTGATCGTTGCCGTCGCCGCCACTAACGGTGTCGTTGCCGGCGCCGCCGCTCATGATGTCGTCACTGGCGGTGCCCGCGAGGCTGTCGTTGGTCGCGCCGGCGGCGTCCGTGCCGAAGATCACGCTGGGATCGACGACGGTGACGCCGCTGTTGGTGATGTCGATATGCAGGGTCGCCGGGGCCTGGTCGCCGTCGCCGTCGACGATCGTGTAGGTGAAATTCTCCGCCGTGGCGGTCGCGACGTCGGGCGCCGTGTAGGTATAGGCGCCGCTGTCGAAATGGAACTCGAGCAGGCCGCCGAGCAGCGTGTGCTCCACCAGCGTGCGCGCCGGCGATCACCTCCGACGTTCGCGACCGTTGGTGATCTGCGTGCCGTCGAAGGCTGTAGGTCACGCCGTCGATCGCGATCGACGCGCAGACCGCCTGCCGGCATTGCCCTTGCCGTCGGCGCCGAAATCGTCGTTCGTCAGGACGTTGCCGGAGACGGGGTTGACGACCGTGCCGACGAGCGTGTCGATGAGCTCGCCGGGCTGGGTGACGACGAGGGGGTTCTGTGCGTCGCCGTTGGGATAGGCGACGGGCAGGGCGGCCTCGAGCATCGCCGGCGCGATTGGCGAGGGTGCCGATGCCGATGGCCGAGGGCCTTGTCGACGTGGTTGCTGTCGAGGAAGCCTTCCCACTGGGCCGTCTTGTCCGCGTTGAGGCCCTGGCCGGCAGTCGGCGCGCCGTCGGACAGGAAGTAGACCTCGGACTTGTCGGCCTTCGGCGCGCTCCGCATAGGCCGTCATCGCGGTGTCGATGGCGGCCGTGTAGTTGGTGCCGCCGCCGGCGACGAGGCCGGCGAGATAGGCGTCGGCCGCCTCCGGCGTGGCGAGCCAGCCGGAACTGGCGGCGCTGTCGGAAAAAGTCGACGATCTGGATATGGAGGTCGGCGACCGATTGATGAGGCCTCGAACAGCGAAGCGATGGCGGCGCGCGCCAGCTCGAAGCCGGGTGGAGACGCCGGGCACGCCCGACGGATCGCTCATGCTGCCGGAGCGATCGAGGATGATGACCAGGTCGATGGTCTTGTGGGCGGTATCCGCGACCTTGACGGAATCGTCGACGGCCGTCGGCTTCGGTCTCTCACATTGATCGAGACGAGCCCCGTGTCGGTGCCGCCATGGCCGTCGGAGACCGTGTAGGTGAAGCTGTCGGGACCGTCGTAGTCCGCGTTGGGAGTATAGCTGACGCTGCCGTTGTCGTTGAGCGCGACCGTGCCATGCTGGGCCGTGCCGACCGCCGAGATGCCGAGCGGATCGCTTTTCGACATCGGTATCGTGACGAGGATGCTCTTCGCATCCGATGGTCAGCGCCTTGCCCTGATCGACGCTGAAGCTGTCGTCCCCGGCGACCGGCGGGTCGTTCACGGGCGTGACCGTCAGGCTGACGTTGCGCGCGTGCTGGTGCCGCCATGGCCGTCGGAGACGGTGTAGGGTGAAACTGTCGGGTCCGTTGTAGTCATGGCACCGGCGTGTGGCTGACGCTGCCGTCGGCATTCAGGGCAACCGAGCCACGCACGGGCCGCGCCGACAGACGGATAGAGAGCGCGTCGTGTCAGCATCGGTGTCATTTGCTACCAGCAGATACGCGCGCCGTCAGAAGCAGCGTCGTGTCTTCGGCCGTCGTCGCCTTGTCGTCATGGGCGACGGCGGAAAATCGTTGACCGGATTGACCGGGAGATTGACCGTCACAGGAGCGCTCGCGAGGGCCCGTCCTCGCTGAGGTGAAGCTGTCTGGCCCGTTATAATCGGCATTCGGCGTGTAGGTGAAGCTGCCGTTGGCGTTGAGCTCGCGTGCCGTGCGCCCGGGACCCGTCACTTCAGCAGCGCCGTCAGCGTGGCGCTGTCGATGTCGTATCGTTGGCGAGCAGGCCGGGCGCCGTCACCGTGAGCGCCGTATCCTCGTTCGTGCTGTAGCGTGTCGTTCCTCGCTACCGGCGCGTCGTTCACCGCCGCGACGTTGATGGTGACCGTCGCGACGTTGCTGTCGGCCGAGCCGTCGTTGGCCTTGTAGGTGAAGCTGTCCGGCCGTTGTAGTCGGCAGTCGGCGTGTAGGTGAAGCTGCCGTCGGAGTTGAGGGTCAGCGTGCCGTGCGCCGGGCCCGTCACCACTGCCGCCGTCAGCGATGCTGTCGATATCGGTGTCGTTGCTCAGCAGGCGCCGCGGTTCGCGGCCATGTGAGCGGCGCACGTCCTCGTTCGTGCCGTAGCTGTCGTTCTGGCCACCGGCGAGTCGTTCCGCGCCGACGTTGATGCTCACCGTCGCGACATTGCCTGTCGGCCGCGCCGTCGTTGGCCTCGTAGGTGAAGCTGTCCGGGCCGTTGTAGTCGGCATTCGGCGTGTAGGTGAAGCTGCCGTCGGCATTGAGCGTCAGCGTGCCGTGCGTCGGGCCTGTCACCAGCATGCCGCCGTCAGCGATCGCGCTGTCGATATCGGTGTCGTTGCTCAGCAGGCCCAGATTGGCGGCTACGGCGAGCGGCGTATCTTCCGTTCGTGCCGTAGCTGCTCGTTCTTGGCCACCGGCGGGTCGTTCACCGCGCCGACGCTGATGGTCACCGTCGCGATACTTGCTGTTGGTCGGCCGGCGCCGTCGTTGGCCTTGTAGGTGAAGCTGTCCGGGGCCGTTGAGTCGGCATTCGGCGTGTAGGTGAAGGCTGCCGCTGGCGTTGAGCGTCAGCGTGCCGTGTGGCCCGTCACCACTGCCGCCGTCAGCGATGCGCTGTCGATGTCGGTGTCGCTGTGTCAGCAGGCCCAGCGTTCGCGGCTATGGTGAGCGGCGCGTCCTCGTTCGTGCTAGTAGGGGTCGTTCTGGCCGCCAGCGGCGCGATCGTTCACCGCGCTGACCGTTGATGGCCACCGTCGCGACGTTGCCGTCGGCCGCGCCGTCGCCGGCCTTGTAGGTGAAGCTGTCCGGGCCGAAGTTGTAGTCGGCATCCGGCGTGTAGGTGAAGCTGCCGTTCGCGTTGAGCGTCAGTGTGCCGTGGGTCGACTCGCCGTCACCAGCATCGCGGTCAGCGATGCGCCGTCGATGTCGATGTCGTTGCTGCCAGCACGCCCGGCGCGCGGCCACGGTGAGCGGCGTGTCCTCGTTCGTGCCGTAGCTGTCGTTCTGCGGCCACCGGCGGGTCAGTTCACCGCGCGCTGACGTTGATGCGTCACCGTCGCGACGTTGCTGTCGGCCGAGCCGTCGCTGGCCTTGTAGGTGAAGCTGTCCGGGCCGTTGTAGTTCGCGGCCGGCGTGTAGGTGAAGCTCGCCGTTGGCGTTGAGCGTCAGCGTGCCGTGGATCGGGCCGTCACCACGATGGCCGGTCAGCGTCGCGCTGTCGACGTCCGTGTCGTTGCCGAGCAGCGCCCGGACTGGCGGCCACGGTCAGCGGCGTGTCCTCGTTCGTGCTGTAGCTGTCGTTGCTGGCCACCGGCGCGTCGTTCACCGCGCCGACGGTGATGCGTCACCGTCGCGACGTTCGAGTCGGCCGTGCCGTCGTTGGCCTTGTAGGTGAAGCTGTCCGGGCCGTTGTAGTTCGCCGCCGGCGTGTAGGTGAAGCTGCCGTTGGCGTTGAGCGTCAGCGTGCCGTGCGCCGGGCCGGTCACCACGACGGCCGTCAGCGTCGCGCTGTCGATGTCGGTGTCGTTGCCAGCAGCACGCCTGGCGCGGCCACGGTGAGCGCCGTGTCCTCGTTCGTGCGCCGTAGCTGTCGTTCTGGCCGCCGGCGGGTCGTTCACCGCGCGCGACGTTGATGGTCACCGTCGCGACGTTGCTGATCGGCCGCGCCGTCGTTGGCCTTGTAGGTGAAGCTGTCCGGGCCGCCGTAGTCGGCCGCCGGCGCGTAGACTGAAGCTGCCGTCGTCGCCGAGCGTCCAGCGCGCCGTGCGCATGGGCCGGTCCACCAGCACCGCCGTCAGCGTCGTCGCTGTCGACGTCGGTGTCGTTGCTCGAGGATGCCGGGCGCCGCGACGGTGAGGGTCGCCGTCTTCGTCCACGGCGAAGCTGTCGGCATTCGCGGCCGGGGCGTCGTCGACGCCGGTGATGGTGATCGTCGCCTTGGCGCTGCCGAAGCCGCCGTGCTGTCCGATATCTGGTAGGTGGAAACTGTCGGTCCGCCTGCTGTCCCGGCTGCAGGAAATCGAACTGCCCGTTGGGATCGTAGTCGTAGCTGCCGTCGGCCTTCACGGTGACGAGCGCGCCCGACTCCAGCGTCACTTCCTTGCCGACAGTCGGCGGTGCCGGCGACGCCGACGACCGTCAGCGTGTCGCCGGTGTCCACATCGCCGTCGTTCTTCAGCAGTCCATCCGCCGCCGAAACGCTGATCGCCGTGTCTCCGTCCGTCGTCGCCACGTCATCCGCGGCGACCAGGGGCCTCGCTGACGCCGGCGACGGTGATGATCGCCGGTCGCGGTGCTGAATCCGCCATGGCCGTCGGAGATCTGGCAGGTGAAGCCTGTCCTTGCCCTCCGCGCCGGCGCCCAGGGATCATCGAAGTGGGCGTGTCGTCGAGCTGCCGTCCGCCTTCACCGTCAGTAGCGTCTGACTCCAGCGTCACTTCCTTGCCGACGTCGGCGGCGCCGTTGATCGCCACCACCGCGAACGTGTGCCGCTGATCGACATCGCTATCGTTGCTCAGAGCAATCCGCTCCGGCTGACACCGCGAGCGGCGTAGTTCTGGCCATCGTCGCGGCGTCGTCCGCCAGGCGACCGGCGCGTGTCGCGTTAGCGCCGACGATCGTCACCGTCACTGTCGCAGTCGAGGTGGCGCCTGAGCCGTCCTCCATCGTGTAGGTGAAGCTGTCGGTCGCCGTCTTCGCCCAACGCCGAGCGATCTGAACGCTCCAGTTCTGGGTCGTAGCTGACATCGCCGCTGTCGGCGATCGTCACCTTCCCCAGCGCGTCCTCGGTATCGATCGACAGCACCGTCTTGCTGTCGCCCTTGTCCGGATCGGTGTCATCTGCAAGCACGTCGATGGTGACCGCCGGACTGTCCTCCTGCACCGTCGCCTTGTCGGCGACCGCCGTCGGCGCATCATTGGCGCTGACGATCGTCACCGTCACCGTCGCCGTCGAGGTGGCGCCTGAGCCGTCCTCCATCGTGTAGGTGAAGCTGTCGGTCCGTCGCCTGGTCTCGGCCGGCCCAGCGACTGGAAAGCCGCGCCCGGGTCGTAACTCACGTCGCTGCCGTCGGGTGCGATCGTCACTTTCCCCAGGGTGCCGTGGTATCGACCGCGAGCACCGTCTTGCTGTCGCGCGCTGTCCGGATCGGTGTCGTTCGCGAGCACGTCGATCGTCACCGCCGGCCCGGTTTCCTGCACGGTCGCTTTGTCGGCGACTGCCGTCGGCGCATCGTTGGCCCCGACGACCGTAACGCCGTCACCGTCGCCGTGGAGGTGGCGCTCCGAGCCGTCCTCCATCGTAGTAGGTGAAGCTGTCGGTCGCCCGTCTCGCCCGGCGCCCAGCGACTGGAAGGCCCCTGTTCGTCATGGCAACGTCACCGCTGTCGGCGATCGTCACCTTCCCCAGCGTGCCCTCGGTATCGACCGCGAGCACCGTCTTGCTAGTCGCCGCTGTCCGGATCGGTGTCGCCTCGCGAGCACGTGCGATGCGTGACCGCCGGCCCGTCTTCCTGCACGGTGCAGCCTTCTGGCGACCGCCGTCGGCGCATCGCGTTGGCGCCGACGACCGTCACGGTCACCGTCGCCGTGGAGGTGGCCCCGAGCCGTCCTCCATCGTGTAGGTGAAGCCGTCGATCGCCGCCCGCCCGGCGCCCAGCGACTGGAAGGCCCCGTTCGTCGAACCGACATGCCGTTGTCGGCGATCGTCACTTTCCCAGCGTGCCCTCGGTATCGACCGCGAGCACCTTCTGCTGGCTCGCCGCTGTCGGATCGGTGTCGTTCGCGAGGCACGTCGATGGCAGACCGCCGGACCGTCCTGGCTGCACCGTCGTCTCGTCGGCGACCGCCACCGGCGCATCGTTGACGCCGGTCACAGTGATGGTGAGCGTGGCAGTCGCAGTGCCGCCGTGGCCGTCGGAGACGGTGTAGCTGAACTTGTCGTCCGCCGTCTGATCCGCGCCCAGCGCCTGCACCGCCGCGCCATTCGGCGCATAGGTGTACGCACTGTTCGCGTCCAGTGGAGGGTCCCATACGCCCGGACCGCATCGGCCCCGCCCGGTCCGACTGCGATGTCATCGACGTCACTTCACGGCCACCGCATCGCCTTTGTCGACATCGGTGTCGTTGGCGAGAACATTGCCGGATACCGACCCGGCGTCCTCCGGCACGGTTAACGTCGGCCGTAGCCACGGGCGCGTCGTTGGTGCCGGCCACCGTGGATGGTGGAGCGAAGCGGTCGCTGTGTGGCCGTGGCCGTCGGAGACGGTGTAGGTGAACGGGCCGTCGCCAACTGGCCCACGCCGAGCGCCTGCACCTCTGGATCGGCGTTGTTCAGCGTGTAGACATACGAGCCGTCCTGCACTCACTGGCAGCGTGCCGAAGACCCCCGATCGCCTGCCCGACATTGCCGGCGCTCCCATCGACGGCGGTCACGACCAGCTGTTGTGCCAGCACGTCGCCGTCCGCCGAGTCCGGGTTCGCGTCTTCCGTCACCGTGTTGGTTTGCGGCGGCAAGAACGATCGGCTGTTGAATACCGGCTCGAACGTATCCGGAGGGCCGAAGATCGGCTCGCCGTCGGGCCAGTGGTCCCCGATGTCGTCCGCCGAGCAGCTGCCCCAGCGCCTTGGCGAGGGCATCGAGTCCGTAGAGCGCCGAGAGCGCCCCCTGATCCGTCACGATCTGGCCGGGATTGACGGCGTACTGCTCCTCCTCCCCGGCGGCAGGATTGACGTTCTCGAGTTCGCTCTTCTGCAGCTGCGGGAACTGCTGCTTCAGCAGATGCAGCGCATCGGAGAACAGCGCAACGAGGCCTGCTCCGGCGATCAGCGTGATCGTCTGCGACGGCGCCGTATGGAAGCCGGCGACCTGGGTGGTCTCGAACTCCTGGTCGAGGAGCTGTTCGCCGGCCGGGTTGGTGACGATGAAGTGGCTGAGCTTGCCGTCGGGATCGCGGAACAGGGTGAAGGTCCAGGCGCCGGTCTCCTGGATCCTGCACGACGCCGCCGGAGGTGCCGCGGATGCCGATGGTGCCGGCCGGCGTGTCGATGGAGACGCCCTCGCCCTGCGGCCGAGCCGACATTGCCGGTGATGAAGACGAAGGAGCCCTTGACGATGGTGGCGTCGAGGCCGTTGTTGGTGCCGGCGGGATCGTAGATGAGGTTGTCGAGCCTCATCTGCCCGTTGTTGCCGAGGAGAAGGTGGTGCCGATCCTTGAAGACGACCTCGACGGCGCCGTCGGTCCCGGTCGCCACGATGTCGTCGGGGAAGACCGGCGTGCCTACGGCGGCCGGCTCGGAGTTGCCATCCTTGTGGACGATGAAGACGTGCGCCGGTCGCCTCGTTGACCGAGCCGATCGCATCGCCGTGCGCGCCGGCCGATCGTCGCCTGCGCTATCTGCAGATCGCCCGGCTCCTGCTCGGACGACAGGCCGCCCTGTCCCTCCACGGGACTTCCGGCATCTTCCATCGTTCGCCCCAACTCTTGTTCTTCGGGCGAAGGACAACGCTTCAAACCGACTGCCGATCCCCCATCGGCCATCGAGATCGCGGGCCTAACTGTCGGTCCTTGTTATTGATTGGGTCCGACCGCCACCCACGCCCGCGTCGAATTCGATCTGATTCGTTGCTGACTTCCTTCTTGGCATGCAGTGTGCCATAGGCGGCAAGGGACCACCAAGCCGATTTTGTGTGAATCTTGGTTAATGCGGCCGCAAGCTTGGCAAAAGGGCACGGAGCTCGAGCACGGCCTGCGCCGCGTTTGACCGCCCTTCCCGCCGCGACCTAAAACAGCCGGAGGCCTGCCTGCCGGATAGGCACATGGAATGAACAGCCATACCTTCTTCTGCATCGACGCCCATACCTGCGGCAATCCGGTGCGGCGTGGTCGCCGGGCGGCGCGCCCGCCGCTGGCCGGCGCAACGCGCGAGCGAGCAGCGCCAGCATTTCCTGGCAGCATTCGACTGGATCCGCACCGGACTGATGTTCGAGCCGCGCGGCCACGACATGATGTCGGGCGTCGATCCTCTACCCGCCGACGCGGCCCGATTGCGACATCGGCATCCTGTTCATCGAGACGTCAGCGGCTGCCTGCCCATGTGCGGCCACGGCACCATCGGCACGGTGACGTTCGCCATCGAGCGCGGCCTGGTGACGCCGAAGCAGGCCCGGCGTGCTGCAGCTCGACACGCCGGCCGGGCGTGGTCGAGGCGCGCTACACGCAGGACGGCGACTATGTCGACGCCGTGCGCATCACCAACGTCGCCTCGTATCCTCCATGCCGAGGGCGTGAGCGGTCGAGTGCCCGGGCATCGGCGAGCTCGACCTTCGACGTCGCCTATGGCGGCAACTTCTACGCCATCCTCGAGCCGCAGAAGAACTACCGCGACATGGCCGACTGCTCGGCCGGCGACCTCCTGCGGCTGTCGCCCGATCGTGCGCCGCCTGCTGAACGACAAGATCGCGTCCGTGCATCCGGAGAACCCGACCATCCGCGGCGTCAGCCACATCCTGTGGACCGGCGCGGCCGACGGACCCGAAGGCCGCATGCCCGCAACGCCGTGTTCTACGGCGACAAGGCGATCGACCGCTCGCCCTGCGGCACCGGCACCTCGGCGCGCATGGCGCAGCTGGCGGCCAAGGGCAAGCTGAAGGTCGGCGACGACTTCGTCCACGAGAGCATCATCGGCAGCGCTGTTCAACGGGCCGCGTCGAAGCGCCGCCCAGCGTCGGCAAGCCACGACGCCATCATCCCGTCGATCGAGGGCTGGGCGCGCGATCACCGGCTACAACACCATCTTCATCGACGACCGCGATCCGTACAGGCCACGGGTTTCAGGTGACGTAAGCGCGCTGCACGCGCGCCCTTCGTCGGCGAAGCAAAGGGGCGGGTTCGGCACCCGCCCTCCGGCAGATCAGGACGCTCACGTCAGAGTCGCGCGCGGATCTTGTCGACGTCGACCGACTTGTATTCGTCCGGCAGCTGGTAGCCGGCTGCATCGGCCGCGACCTTGCGCCTTGTCGAAGTTATTGGCGCCGGCGACGTAGTCGTTCTTGATCACGTCCCTCGGCCTTGATGTCCCTGGAGATCTGGTTGATCGAGCGGATCGTGGTCAGGAACGTATTCCAGGCCTCGAGGTCGTGCCAGCCCCAGCCCTGGCGCTTCTCGAAATCGCCGCGGAAGACGTTGGCGAGCTCCATCATCGATTCCGGTCGCGATCTCCGGCGTCATCAGCTTGCAGAGGCCGGGAACTGCTGCATGACGATGTGCGTGGCCGCGCGCGGGATTCTGGTGGCCGTACTCCAGGCCCATGGCCCAGCCGCGCAGGTAGCGTCTCGTAGAGCTCCTTCTTCGAGGCGTCCTCGTAGTCGCTTGCGGCGCATGACGAAGGTATTGGCCGGGAACTTCGAGACGTTGCGGCCGATCAGGTAGTCGAAGTCGAGGCCCTGCCCCGTCCACTGGGCGCGCAGGCCCTCCCAGCTGAGCGCGGCGTCGGCCTGGCCCTGCTGCAGACGACTGGCGCCCAGCCGCTGCCGGCCTCGGCATATTTGATGGTCTTGGGATCGACGCCGCGCCTGCGCGAACATCGGGTCGGCAGATCGCCTGCCAGCCGGCGCTGCCGAGCACGACCGTCTTGCCTCGCAGATCCGCCTGGCTCTTCGGCGGGCGCATCGCCCTTGCGGAAGGCGAAATCGAACACGTCGTAGGCGCCCATCTCCCAGGCCGAGACCAGCGGGATGCCCTGCGCGAGCGCCGAGCGAGAACACGCCGGGCGACGGATAGCCCATGTCCGACCTGGTTCCTGGTCGACCAGCTTCACCGTCGCGGTGGCGTCCATCGGGCCGGGCTCCAGCGTCGTCTCGATGTCGCCGAAATAGCCGTATTTCTTGGCGACCCAGTAGGGATAGTCGTCGAGCACCTCGATGGTGCCGCGCGGCGACACCCAGCGCACTGTGCCGGTGACCGCCCGCGCCGGCGCGGCAGCCGCGCCAACGCCGCCGAGCGGAGGGCAGCAACACCGCGTCGCGGTCGAGGCTGAGCAGACGCCGCCGAGCTGAGATCCGTCCTCGGGTTCCTTCCAGTGATCATTGTCTTTCTCCCAGGTTGCAAGCCACAGCATCAGCGCGAGGCGGCTGTTCACGCCTCCCAGCTCGCCCACTTCTTCCCGATCGAGGAAGAAGGTGACGTAGATCAGGTTTCCGATCAGCGCCAGGAACACGATGCACGCGAAGAACTGCGGCATCTGGATGAGCGAGGAATAGTAGGCGAGCCGGTTGCCCAGCCCGTCGGCTTGCCGCCGACCATCTCGGCGCCGATCGCCGTCAGCAGGCCGAAGATCGAGCCGACCATCGAGGCCGACGATGATCATCGGCATGCGCCATCGGGGATGCGGATCTTCCGGTAGGTCTGAAAGCGTGCTGGCGCCGAACGAGCGGGCCAGCGCGATCTTCGCGAGGTCCACGCGCCGGAAGCCGGTCGCCGAATTGATCATCACCATCGGACCGACGGCGAGCGCGACGGCGATGATGCGCGGCTCCGATGCCGAAGCCGAAGCGCAGGATCAGGAGCGGCACGAGCGCCAGCATCGGCGTGCAGTGACGCAGCAGCAGGACGTAGGGCGTCGACGATCTTCTCGGCGAAGGGCGACTGGGTGATCAGCGCCGCCAGCACCAGCCCGATGGTCGCCGCCGATGGCGAAGCCGCTGACGAGCTCCTTCACGGTGACGAGGATGTGGGGCCACAGTACACGGGAAGTCGTTGATCATGGACTTCACGATGCGGTGGGCCTCGGAAAGATGTACTGCGGCATCCTTGAAGACGGAGAGTCCAGAGTTCCGGTCGCCGCCGATGCGACCACGGCCACCAGAACGATCGGCGATGCTCGAACCAGATCCTGACGCCGGGGCTCGAGGTGAGCGCCGACCAGTTGGACAGGCTGACATTGCCGCCCTGCTGGTCTCCCTTCTTGTCGAAGGTCGGGATCTTGTCTCGCAGGAGATTGTCCGTCATCGGCAGCGACCTCGATCAGACGACGTCGACGGCTTGATGTCCGCCGCCATGTCGATCGATCCGCTTGATCTCGCTGACGAGCTCGATGAAGGCGGGCGTCGTATCTGAGCGACAGCGTGCGCGGCGCGGGAAGTCGATCTCGAAGATGCGCGCCACGCGGCCCGGGCGCGGCGACATCACGACGATGCGGTCGGCGAGGAAGATCGCCTCGGCGATGTTGTGCGTGACGAAGACGATGGTCTTGCCGGTCTCCATCCAGATCTGCTGGATCAGCAGGTTCATCTCGTCGCGCGTGAAGGCGTCGAGGGCGCCGAACGGCTCGTCCATCAGCAGCACGGACGGATCTGACCGCCAGGCTGCGCACGATCGAGGCGCGCTGCTGCATGCCGCCCGACAGCTCGCGCGGATATCTATTCCTCGAAACCCGTCGAGCCCGACCTTGCGCAGCAGTGCCGTCGATGCGGTCGCGTGCTTCGCCGGCGACAGCTTCTTGATCTCGAAAGGCAACTCGATGTTGCTGGCTCAGGTTGCGCCAGGGCAGCAGGTTCGCCTCCTGGAAGATCATGGCGATCTCGGGGTGCGGCTCTGCTGATCGCCGCCGCCGTCGAGCAGCACTCGACCCTCGGTCAGGCCATGGAGACCAGCCATCGACCAGAGGAGCGTGGATTTACCGCAGCCGCTCGGCCCGAGCACGCAGCACCAGCCGCCCTCCTGACCTGCATCGAATGTAGTCCTCGAGGGCGTGCGCGAGACCGGTCTTGGTCTGGTAGTACTTGGTCGCCCCTCGACCGACAGCTTGGTCGGACGGGCGTCGCCGTTGCGCATCAACCGGCGCGCCTTCTCGGGGGCGCGCTTGGCGGCGGCTTTGCGCTTCGACGCCGCCTCGCCGCGGGGCGCGCGCTTGGCCTTGCGCGCCGCCGGCTTCGCGGCCCGAGGTTGACCGCGCGCTTCGTGCGGATGCTCTCGATCGGCGGCGAGCACGATACGCAGGCTGTTGACGGCATCGTTCATCGGGATCGGTCAGGTCGAGATCCTCCCGGATCGCCTTCAGGAAGAAGGCGCTGCTCGCGGTTGCAGAGCTCCTGGTGATCGGGCTCGTCCGTCCAGGTTGATCCACTCGTCGCTTGCTGGTGAAGTTGTTGTCGCGCGTCCGATGTCGGCGTAGTGGACCTTGAGGCGCGTTGGTCTTGGTGTGGCTGTCGATGTCGGCCGGATGGTCATCGCGCCGAGCGGCGTCGTCTCGTCGTGCGGCACGACGATGCTGACGCAGCCCTTGGGTCCGGCGACGTCCTTCACGAAGAAGGCGACCTCGCTCATCATCGGGCCCCAGCCGGCCTCGTACCAGCCGACCGAGCCGTCGTCGAACGTGACCTGCAGGTGGCCGTAGTTGTAGACCTTCACCTCGTCGCTGAGATCGCGCGCCGATGCCGTGGACGCGCACCGGCTTCGGCGCCGGTCATCTGGCACATCACGTCGACATAGTGGACGCCGCAATCGACGATCGGCGACAGCGAGTTCATCAGGCTCCTGTGCCAGTGTCCAGGTCGTGCCGACGCTCTGCTGGTTGAGGTTCATGCGCATGACCAGCGGCTTGCCGAGCGTGCGCGCGACCTCGATGAATTTCGTCCAGGACGGATGGACGCGCAGGATGTAGCCGATGACGAGCTTGCGGTTCGTTTCGCCTGGGCCTTGGCGCACGATCTTCTCGGCGTCGGCGACGTTGGTCGGCGATCGGCTTTTCCATGAGAAGACATGGCAGCCGGCGTCGAAGGCCTTGAGGGCATAGGAGGCATGCGTATCCGGGATAGCGTGTTGATGGAGACGGCGTCCGGCTTGGCGATCTCCAGCGCCTGGGCGAAGTTCTCGAACCGCGGGACGTCGTTCGACGCTCGGCGGAAGGTCCTTGCGCGAGGTGATGGTCCGGCTCATCAGCCCGACCAGTTCGAAACCCTCGATCGACTTGTAGGCCTTGGCGTGCGACAGGCCCATGTTGCCGACGCCGACGACGAGGACGCGAACCTTGTTGCCCATGCTGCGTTCTCCCATTTGCCGGTTCATTGTATTGCGGATGTATCCGGCGGCTTGGCGGCAAGCCTACCTTCAGCCGTCGTTCGGCGGTCAAACCGACGGTGTTCCTCGATCGCACTAAGACATATGGGCCGTGCGCCTGCCTACGCACCTCACCCTAATCCTTCCTGCTTCGCGGTAGAGGGGACTCGGATCGAGGCGCTGCACCAGTCGGTGTGCCCCCTCTCCGCGAAGCGGAGAGGCTTGGGGTGAGGGCGATGTACCTCGGTCTACTACGCCGCCAGCCGCGGGCGCTGGTCGAGGGCGCGCTGGACGATGGCGCGGACCTGCTCGCGCTCGGCGCTCGTCGAGCACCAGGCGCGGGGCCCGCACCAGTTCGCCGCCCCAAGCCGGCCATGTTCTGCGCCAGCTTGATCTGCTGGACCAGCCTGTGGCCGATGTCCGAGATGCAGCAGCGGCATGAACCAGCGATAGAGCGGCAGCGCCTCCCTGTGGCGACCCGCGCTGACGAGATCGTAGAGCCGCACCGATTCCTCGGGGAAAGCGTTGACCAGGCCGGAGACCCAGCCGACGCAGCCGAGCACCATGCTTTCCAGGATGAGATCGTCGACGCCGCAGAACAGCGTGTAGCGGTCGCCGGTGGCGTTGATGATATCGGTGAGCGCGGCGCGGATCGTCGGAGGATTCCTTGATGGCGACGATGGTGGGCTCCGACGCCAGCTCGGCGAACATCTCCGGCGTGATGTCGACGCCGTAGGCAGGCGGATTGTTGTAGACCATGATCGGCAGGTCGCTGGCGCGGGCGACCGTCGCGGAAATGCGCCAGCGTCCCGCGCGGCGCGGACTTGTAGACCATCGGCGGCAATACCATGAGGCCGTTGATCCCGATCTTCTTGGCGTCGACGGCATAGCGGCCGGCCAACGCCGCGGTGTACTGGCGACGCTGGCGAGGACGGGCACGCGGCCCTTCACCGTATCGACGGCGAGCTTGAGGACCTGGCGCTTCTCGTCAGCCTCGAGCGAGCAGTTCTCGCCCACCGTGCCCAGCACAATGAAGCCGTGCATGCCGGCGCGCAGGAGCCGCTTCGATATGCGCTGCCGTGGCCGCGAAATCGATGGATTGGTCAGGCTTGAAGTGAGTGGTGACCGCCGGGTACACACCCTTCCATTGCGTCATGGCTTGCCTTTCTTCGACTTGGTTTTGCGCCCGGCCGAACGCTGCCATTCCCGGCCCGGCCAGTCAATCTGAAAGCCGCCCGAGGGCGCCGCCTTAACCTTTCGAAGTTCTCAGCGGCTTTCCGTCGCTGATTGATACGGATCAATCATTCGCCTACATCCTGAGTCACACTGGCTGCCGGGACTCCAACAGCGCAAGGAGGGGCATCGATGCGAAGCCTGCGTCTTCCGACATATGATGGCACTGTGATCGCCTGGGCGCCGGTCGCCTGGGCGCAAGGCGATCTGACCGTCGTCTCCGCCGGCCGGGATCTGGGCCTCAAATGGCGTTCTGAGTGCCACTTGCGGCACAGGGACAGGCGAAACCTCCTTCGGATGCGGCCCCAAGCTGGTATTCCGTCGCCAAGAATCCGGCGACGACGGAGGCCGGCCTGCACGCCCTTCTTCGCCACGCCCCACAAGCAGATGCCCAACATCGCGCTGTCCCGGCGAAGCAGCAGGACGAAATCATCGCCTATATCCTGAGCCTGAAGTCGCAATAGGATCATCAGCCTTACGCGCGGGGCTTGGCGGAGGCAGCGGGCGCCCATATAAACCCCCGCCATGAACAGGTCGTCCTCCACGCGTTCCGCCGCCGACCGTCCGTGGAGACCGCTCATCGTCGTGGTCGTCGGGGGCGATCGCGATTTCGCTTGCCGGCATCCTCGTGCGGTTGTCGGAGGTGGGCCCGGCGGCCACCGGTTTCTACCGATTTCTCTTCGCCCTGCCGTTGCTGTGGCTGTGGATGTCTGCGGCGAACCGGCGCCGGAACCGGAGCGCGGCGACGCCGGATGGCCGGGCGTTTCGGTCTGATCGCGCTCGGCGGGCTCTTCCTCGGCCTGGATCTCGTGGTGTGGAACCGGGCCATCCATCTGAGCTCGGTGTCGAACGCGACGCTGCTGGGCAATGCAGCGCCGATCTGGGTGGCGTTGGCCGGCTGGCTGTTCTTTCGCGAGCGCTTCACCGGGAGCTTTCTGGCGGCCTGGCGCTCGCCATCGTCGGCATCGGGCTGCTGCTCGGCGGCAGTTTTTCGCTCAGCATCGACCATGCCGTCGGCGACATGCTCGGCGCCGTCGCCGGCGCCTTGTGGGGCGCCTACATCATGACGATCGGCCGGCTGCGCGGCCGGGTTCCGATCGCGACGATCATGTTCTGGGGATCGCTCGTCTCCATGCCCGGTCTTGCTCGTGGCGGCGCTGCTGCTGGAGAAGAGCTGTGGCCGCATAGCGGGAACGGCTGGCTCGATCTCCTGGTCTGGCGCTCAGTATGCCAGGGTCGCCGACAGAGCATGGTGGCCTGGGCGCTGGCTCATCTGCCCTCCTCCTTCGCCGCCGTAGCGCTGCTGGTCAATCCGGTGTCGGCGACTATTCTGGCCTGGGCGATCCTGCAGCGAGCCCGCCGGTCCCCAGCAGATCGTCGGCGGCATCATCGTGCTGACCGGCATCCTGCTGGCGCGCGGCCCGCGGCCGCAGAAGCCCGAACACTGCGCCCGCGCCCCGTCGCCAATACGGTCGCATGAGCGTGAGCAATCTGCCGCCCCGCGACCTCCGGCGCCGCCTCGCGTTCAGAGGCGGCGCTCAGCGCGCCGCCGGATCCTGCGCGCTGCGTGCCGCCGCATCTGCCGGCGCCGCCTGGCTGGGCGCACCATCGTCGTCGGCGCCGGCAGGGCCGCCGCCACGATGGCCAGGCGGTCGAGGACCATTGGATCGGTCCGCTCCGCCGGCTCGTCGTGACCCGCTACGGCCACGGCGTGCCGTGCCAGCGGATCGAGGTGGTCGAGGCTTTCCCATCCGGTGCCGGACGCCGCCGGCCAGAGCCGCGGCGCGCGCATCCTGGCGATGGTCGAGGGCCTCACGGCAGACGACCTCGTGCTCTGCCTGGTCTCCGGCGGCGCCTCGCGCGCTGCTGGCGATGCCGGCGCCGGGCCTGACGCTCGCCGACAAGCAGGCCGTCAACCAGGCGCTGCTGAAATCCGGCGCCAACATCACGGAGATGAATTGCGTGCGCAAAGCACCTGTCCGCCATCAAGGGCGGGCGCCTTGCGCGCCGCGGCGTCCGGCGCAGGTCGTGACGTCCTGATCTCCGACGTGCCGGGCGACGATCCCTCGGTGATCGGCATCCGGCCCGACGGTCGGCCGATCCACGACGACCTCGCCGATGCCCTGGCAGTGCTGCACAAATATTCCATCGACGATGCCCGCGGCGGCTCGCGCGCGGCTGCGCACGGTCGCAGGACGACGCCTAAGCCCAGCGATCCGCGCCTCGCTGCGCGGCGAAGTCACCATGCATCGCGCGCCACGCAGGACGCACTCGAAGCGGCCGCCGACGGCTCGCCGCGGCAAGCCGAGGGCACTGACGCCCGCTCATCCTCGGCGACAGCATCGAGGGCGAGGCGCGCGACGTGGCCCTGGTCCATGCCGGCATCGCCGCGGCAGGTCGCGCGCGCCACGGCCAGCCGATGCCAGCGCCGGCCGTGCTATCTGTCCGGCGGCGAGACGACGGTGACCGTGCGAGGCCAGGGCCGCGGCGGGCGCAATGCGGAGTTCCTGCTGGCCGCTGGCGGTCGCGCTCGACGGCGAGCCGGGCATTCCATGCGCGTGGCCGGCGACACCGACGGCATCGACGGCACCGAAGACAATGCCGGCGCGACTGCTGACCCGACCAGCCTGGCGCGCGCGCTGCGGCCAAGGGCGTCGACGCCAGAAGGCAATGCTGGCCGACAATGACGGCTACGGTTTCTTCTGCGCGCTCGGCGACCTGATCGTCACCGGGCCGACGCGCACCAACGTCAACGATTTCCGCGCCATCCTGATCGACGGCATAAGGACGCACGCACTCGGGTAGCAGTCACCGATGAGACGACAACGCCAAGCCAAGATCGTGGCCACACTCGGGCCAGCCAGTTCGACGCGCGGACAGTCATCCGCGCCTGTTCGAGGCCGGCGCCGACGTCTTCCGCCTCAATTTCAGCCACGGCGCGCCATGCCGATCACCAGCGAGCGCTACGCGATCCATCCGGCAGATCGAGCCCGAGACGCGGACGGCCGATCGGCATCATGATGGACCTGCAGGGACCGAAGCTGCGGTCGGCAACCTTCGCCGGCGGTCGGCGTCGATCTCGAAGACCGGCGCAGCGCTTCCGGCTCGACCTCGACGCCGAAGGCAGGGCGACGCGCCGCGCGGCGCCGCTGCCCCATCCGGAGATTTTCGCTGCGCTCGACGCCGGGCACCGACCTGCTGCTCGATGACGGCAAGCTGCGGCTGCGGGTCGAAGAGCTGCGGCAGCGATTTCGCGGAGACCACGGTCGTGGTCGGCGGCAAGCTCAGCGACCGCAAGGGCGTCAACGTGCCGGGCGTCGCTGCTGCCGCTCTCGGCCCTGACCGACGAAGGACCGCGCGGACCTGCCAGTTCGGCCTCGACCTCGGCGTCGACTGGGTCGCGCTGTCCTTCGTGCAGCGGCCCGGAGGACGTGGCCGAAGCGCGCCGGCTGATCGGCGGGCGCGCCGGCGATGCTGGCCAAGCTCGGAGAAGCCGGCGGCCATCGAGCGGCTGGAGGAGATCGATCGAGCTGTCCGACGCCGTCATGGTGGCGCGCGGCGATCTCGGCGTCGAGATGCCGCCGGAGGACGTGCCCGCGCTCCAGAAGCGCATCGTCGCGCGCCTGCCGCGAGGCCGGCAAGCCGGTGGTGGTGCGCGACGCAGATGCTGGAGTCCATGGTGCATCCGCCGGCGCCGACCCGCGCCGAGGCTTCCGGACGTCGCGACCGCCGTCTATGACGGCGCCGATGCGGTGATGCTGTCGGCGGAGACCGCCTCGGGCCAGTATCCGCTCGAGGCGGTCGCGATGATGAACCGCATCATCAAGCGGGTGGAGACGCGATCCCGCTCTATGCGCCGCATCCTGGACGCGCAGCCATCCGCGAACCCGAGCCGACGGCGCACGACGCCATCAGCGCCGCCGCGGCGCAGGTGGCGCACACGCTTGTCGGCGGCGGCCATCGTCACCTACACCACCTCCGGCTCCACGACCACGCTGCGCGCCGCGCGCGAGCGGCCGGAGGTGCCCGATCACTGGTCCTCACCGAGACGATGGAGACGGCGCGCCGCCTTGGCGCTCTGCTGGGGCACCCACTGCGTGCAGACCCAGGACGTCCGCAGCTTCTCCGAGATGGTGGACAAGGCCTGCCGCATCGCCCTGCGAGCAGGGCATCGCCAGCCAAGGGCCAACGTCTCGGTCGTCACCGCCGGCGTGCCCTTCGGCACGCCCGGCCCACCAACGTGCTCAGGATCGCATGGGTGGAGGACTGACCGCCGGCGGTCCGCCCGGGCCGGCGTGAACACGCACGACGCTGATAGGCGTAGCCGATCACCATCAGGCTGACGCCGAGGCCGAAGAACGACGCCACCCGGTAGAGGCCGGTGAGGACGGCGGCGTTCGTTGGCAGAAAGACCTTGCCCCAATACCGCCAGCGCAGCAACCACGACGAGCGACGCCCAACGGCAGCGTCGCGCCGCCCTGAGGATGCCCGCGACCAGCAGCGCCACAATGCCGTAGAGGATCCAGACCACCGAGCAGGCAGATGTCTCTCGGCGCTGCCGACGCTGCCATCGCCGAGGCGGCTGCCGCTGGAACCACTGGCGCAGTTCGAGCGTGCACGAAGGCGCGAACCCGGAGCAGCGAGCGCCAGGGCTCGCCAGCGCCAGGGCGTGCCGGCCAACGGCCGCCTGATCCTCGCAGACCGCGACGGAGCATCGGCCACCAGCAGGGCCGGAACGGCATAAAGCCGGGACTGCGCCGCCAGCTCGAGGAGACGGCCACGCGCGCCGACGTCCTGAATGCCGAGCAGCGGGTTGGCATAGAGCAGCGAGCCCAGCACCAGCGCCACGACCGCGAGGCCCGCGACCACGCGCGCCACTGGCCTGGCCGTTGCGCGCCGCTCGCCGGCGGCCAGGAACAGGCCGCGAACGCGACGCGGCTGCCACGCGATGATCATGCAGCGACAATTCGCCAGGCCGATATCGCGCGGATCAACACCGCGCCGTGGAAGAGTTGGCGGATCTCCAGACCGTGACAAAGAACAGCGGCGACGGCGCCGCTGAGGCCCCTGGAGCTAGCGCTCCGCCAACCGGCGATCGGCCGATGGTTCGGAGCGCATAGCCGAGGACGGCCAGCAGCAGCGCGGGAGTCCATGGACCAACAGTGCAGCAGGTTGAGGAGCGGCCACTCCCCGGATCGACTCCACGAAAGCAGCGGATTGAGCCGCGCAGCGGGCCGCCGATGAGCGCTCGCCACACGCCAGTGCGGTCACGATTTGCATGCCGCCCATCAGCACCGGACGCTGAACACGGCGCAGGACGTCGGCGAGCCTGAGAGCGATCAACAGCCAGGCGGCGATCAGGCAGGACAGCTCGGTTCAAGCCGATGTCGTAGAGCACGAGGTCAGTGCCGTGGAACAGCTGGCGGATCTCCAGGCTGACGAACAGCAGGCCGAGAACGCCGGCCAGGCCCTGCAGCCAGATCGCGAGACCCGGCTCCGCCGACCGTTCGATCTCGCGGGCGATGCCGACCAGCAACACGCGCCGGCAGCGCAGGCGAAGGCCAGCCAGTTCAGGAGCGGCAAGCTGCCCACCGGGTTCGGACGCGATCAGCGGATTGACGGCCATGCGAGCGAGCCGCCGACCAGCATGACTACGGCGAGGCCCGTGACGATGCGCATGCCCCACACGCGCGGCCGGTCGCGGATCGGAGCCGGGGGCGGCGCGCGCGAGCCCGAGCGCGATCAGGAGCCAGGCGACCGCAAAGCCAGTGACCTGCACCAGGCCGAGATCGAACCGGTAGACCAGACCGCCTTGGAAGTAGTGATGAAGCTCTAGCGTCACCAGCAGGAACCCGATGGCGACGGTGCCGGCCTCGAGTGACGGGTCACCAGCGCATCGCCGCACTCTGCGGCGGAACAGCCAGGCGCTGCGCCGCCGAAGGCCACGAGCGGAACGCGTCGCTAGCCATAGAGCAGCCAGTTGAAGATCGGCGACGCGCCGGTCTCGAAGCCGACGACCCACGGCCCCGGCAGCAGCGCGCGCCAATACCAGACCGGCCGGCGACCCAGGCCGCGTATCGGAACCAGGCGATGTGCAGGCGCGACCGATCCAGGCGATCGCCGGCAGCAGCAGCGCTCAGCCGACGGCGATCCAGGCATGCTCCAGCTCCAGCGGGATCGCGAAGGCGATGAAGCCGCTGGCGGCCAGCGCATAGACGCCGAGCGACCTTCGTAGCCGCGCGACTCGACGGCGCGCGACGCGCGCGCGACGGCTGCGGCACGCCACCGTGGCGGGCGCGGCGAGAGAGGCAGGCTGATCAGACCCCAGGACGGCAGCTCAGCGATGCTCCGCAACCGCGCATAGGCGATGAGGAAGAGGGCGACCGTGCTCAGGACAGACGAAGAGCGCCCAGCGCACCGGCTGGCGGGCGCCCCAGAGAGCGCCGAAGCCGCCGCACGCGAACAGAGCACTGATGGACAGGGCGACGCCGATGAAGCGGCTGGATGTCGGCGGTGAGGGCGACGGTCGCAGATCGGCCACCCGACCAGCAGCAACGCCGCCAGCGCAGCACCGAGCGCGCGCCAGCGGCTCCCTGCTCGACGCGGAGTCGGGGCCAGGACCAACCATCCGGCCGCGAGCGAGGCCGAAGAAAAGCCAGCCATAGAGATCGTAGCCGGCGGCGGCCACCAGCCCGGTCATGGCGACGAGAGCGAGGGCGTGGGTTGTCGGGCCCTGCCAGTCGGCGGGAGTCCAGCTCTCGAGGCGTTCCGGCACGGCCCGCGCGCGTTGCGTCCACGCCGCGGCCGCACTCGTGGCCAGGCAGGAACACCGCCAGCCAGACAGTCGTTGCTCCAGTCGCGCGGCACGGCGCCGATCCAGCCGGCGACCCACAGGAAGCCGCCGGCGACCGCAATCGCCGATGGCCACCACCAGCCGCGCCGGCGCATCAGCACCTGGCTGCCGAACTGGATGGCGAAGAGATACGCGAACAGCACGAGGGCATGGGGCTCGTCGCTGTGGACGATGAGCGGCGTCACGAAGCCGCCGGCCAGTGCCGAGCAGGGCGACGAATTGACCTTGGCCGCAGCGCCAGCGCGATGGCGCCGCCGCCGTGAGGCCCGCAAGCGCCAGGAAGCCGAAGGCCGGATCGATAAGATGATAGAGCCTGACGCTGGCAAAGAGGCTGGCGTAGAGCACCGCGACGCCGGCCGCGGACAGCGACTGGGCGATACGACCCTCGCGCGACCGCATCCATTCGCCGGCGCCGAGCAGCGCGACGCCGAGCGCCACGCCGAACGCACAGCGCACGGCCGGCCCGAGCCAGCCTTGATCGATGGAGTATTTGACGAGGAACGCGCCCGCGAGCGCGAGCGCGATGCCGCCGATCCAGATGAAGAGGCGAGCGCCGAGGCGCTCCTCGAGTCCGGCAACATCGACGGCCGCTTGCGGCATCGATGCCAGCCGCTGCTGGCGCGCAATCTCGCCGCCCATTGATACCGGTTTTCGTCGACGACCGCCGCCGCGACATCGGCGGTCGGCGCAGGCTCCAGGACCGGTGCTGACTCGGCGACTGTCGGGGATGGCGGGGAGCGGATAGCCTCGCAGCCGCCACCACCGGGATCGGTGGAGCGGCTTCAATCTCCGCGGGCCACCAGACACCGCCCTTCGATTCAGCGGTCGCAGGAACTGGAGTGAATGGCAGAGGCAACGGCGGCGTGACTGCGGGCGCCGGGATCGGCGGAGCGACCTCGGCCTCTGCTACCGGCGGGATTGGCGGTTGCGGGACTGCGGGCGTTGGTCCGGCCTCGGCCTCCTCCGGCATCGCATCTGGCACGAGCGGGAGCGGTGGAACAGGGCCGCGGCCCCAGGCGCAGCGGGCGGCCTCTCGCCCGTTCCGGGGCGGCATCCAACCGGAGTTGCAGCGCCTGCGCATCGCTGCGGAGCCGCTGGACCTGCCGCTCGAGCTCCGTGAGGGCACGCTGGAATCTGCCGGTGCGCGACAACGCGACGAACGCCGCGATCGGTACGCCGATGACGGCGGCCACGAGGCCGAGCCCGAACAGGACTACCAACCCATCCACGATAATCCTCCGTCAAACCGACCGTGCCGATCTAATGTAAGTGATCGTTCATTCACATTCAAGCCATGCCTGTACCGATGGGCCAACCTGCAAGGAAGTGGTTAACGTCCGCTGAAGAAGCGGACTAAGCTATTGCAGCAATTCACCTGATCGCACGCGCCGATGAGCGAGAACAAGACCACCGTCCGCACGACCTGTCCGCGCGACTGCTACGACACCTGCGGCGTCGCTGGTCGTGAAGCGCGACGGCGTGGTTGCAAAGGTGCTGGGCGATCCCGACCATCCCGTCAGCCGCGGCGCCCTCGTGCGGCAAGTGCGCCATCGCCTACAACGGCGTCTGGCGCGATCCCAATGCCCGCCTGGCGCCGGCCGCTGCGCCGGGTCGGCCGCAAGGGCGAGGGGCGGTTCGAGCCGGTCACCTGGGATACGACGGCGCTGGCGACCATCGCCGCGCGGCTACAGGCCATCGTCGCGCAGCATGGGCCCGGCGCCGATCTGGCACACCCACTACACCGGCACCTGCGCCAAGATCGCCGGCGGCTTCCCGCTGCGCTTCTTCAACCGGCTCGGCGCCAGCGAAGTCGGTGCCCGACAGCATCTGCAACATGGCCGGCCAGGTCGCGCTCGACTACATGTACGGCAGCGCGGTCACCGGCTTCGACCCGCGCAGCGCCCGCGACGCCGCCTGCCTGCTGCTGTGGGGCGTCAATCCGTCCGCCTCGGCGCCGCACGCCCACAAGCACTGGTTCAAGGAGGCGCGCGGCACCAAGATCGTGGTCGACCCCGTGCGCCATGGCGACGGCCGAGGCCGCCGATCTCCATCTGCAGCCGTTCCCCGGCAGCGACGCGCGCGCCTCGCCTTCGCCATGCTGCATGTGATCGACCGCGAGGGCCTGCTCGACCGCGACGTTCCTTTCCAGCGCCACAGCATCGGCTGGGACGAGGTCGAGCCGGATTGGCCGAATGCACGCCCGCCTGGGGCGAGCGCGCAGACCGGCGTGCCGGCGCGGCTGATCGAGGCGGCGGCGCGCAGCTACGGCCGCGGCCCGTCGCTGCTGTGGCTCGGCCAGGGCCTGCAACGGCAGCCCATGGGCGGCAATGTCTTCCGCGCCGTGCGCCTTGCTGCCGGCGGCGACCGGCAATATCGGCAAGCCCGGCGCCGGCTTCTATTACCTCAACGGCAGCGGCCGCAAGGGCATCGACGGCGAAAGCACCATCACGCGCGCCGCAGCTGCGCCGGGCGAGCCCGAGCGCAGCGTGAGCCAGATGGACCTGGCCGCCATGCTCGAGGATCCCACGCAGGCCGCGCGCTCTTCTGCTGGAACATCAATATCGCCGCCTCCAACCCCGACCAGGCGCGCGCTGCGCCAGGCGCTGCGAGCGCGAGGATCTGTTTACGGTGGTGGTCGACGCCTTCCAGACCGACACGCGCCGACTTCGCCGATATCGTGCTGCCGGCCGCCGGCTTCCTGAGTTCGACGATCTGGTGTCGGGCTATTTCCACATGACGCTCTCGGCCCAGGTGAAGGTGATGGAGCCGCTGCGGCGACGCTCTGCCGAACCAGGAGATCTTCCGCCGACTGGCGCGCGCCATGGGCTACACGGAGCCGGAGCTGTACGAGACCGACGCCGAGATCTCCGGAAGCTGCTGGACGGGCCGGCGTCGCCGGCGGCTTCGCGACGCTGGCCGCAGGCCGGCACGATCGAACTGTGGCCGGAGCCGCTGATCCAGTTCGCCGACCTGAAGTTCCCGACCCCGAGCGGCAAGATCGAGATCGCCTCGGCGCAGGGCCGCGGCCGACGGCCACCCCCGCACGCCGCTGCCGCTTGCCGATGCCCGCCCGGAAGGCGGGCGACTGCGGCTGCTGTCGCCGGCGACGTCGTGGCTGATGAACAGCAGCTACGGCAACGACCCGAAGATCGGCGAGAAGCTGGGACTGGCAACGCGTGGTGCTGCATCCCGGAAGACGCCGCCGCGCGAGGCATCGCCGACGGCGACAGCGTCGAGCTGAGCAACGAGACGGGGCGGCTGCACCATGAGCGCCTGCATCGCGCCGATGATGCCGGCCGGCGTGGCGCTCGCCCGCAAGAGCCGCTGGCCGAAGCTCACGCCCGAGCGCGCCAACGTCAACCTGCTGAACGCCGGCCGCAAGACCGACATGGGCGAGAGCACGGCCGGCACGGGACCGAGGTGACGGTCGCGCGCGTCGGCTAGATCTGCTTGTCCTTGATCCGCTGCTTCAGCGCTTCGATCTGCTCGCGGACGCCGTCCATGTGAGGGTTGACGGCGAGCGCCTTCTCGAAGGCGGCGACCGCCTCTTCGTCATGCTCGAGCGCCGCGTCCATGACGCCGAGGCCCCAGAGGGCGCCGAAGTGGCGCGGCTCGAGCGCCAGCGTCTTGTCGACGTCGGCCATCGATCCCTCGTAGTCATTGAGCAGCCACAGCACGGTCGCGCGTTTGTTCCAGCCCTCCGCGAAGTCGGGCGCGATCCTGATCATCTTGGTGAAGTCGGCGAGAGCGGTCTTGTAGTCTTGCGACGACATCGCGTCGACGCCTTCGCCCATCAGGCGGTTGACCTCGGATTGTCCGAGCGTCGTCCAGATCGCCCAGATCTGCTCCGTGATCGCGCGCCTGCAGCGTGCCCGTGACCTTCTGCAGCTCCGCGAACAGCGCATCGAGCCGCGGGTCCTTCTGGTCCGCGCGCGCGCCGCCGGACGCCCATGCCGCCATGGCGAAAACGACCGCGAATCCAATCGAAACGGCACGCTTCATGCCGCCAGCGTAGAGCGGACGGCGGCGAGCTGCCAACAGGTTTTGCGCTTGCCCGCGGACACAAAGCCGTGAATGCTCGATGGCGATCCAGCCTCTGGAACCCGACCCCCGATGTCCATCGCCGGAAGTTTCTCGAACAGCTACGCCGAGGCGCGCGCCGTTCCGCGCCGCCGCGCGCGAGGCGGGCGGCGCGATCTCCAGCTTTCACGTGGCGGCCGCCCCGCCGATGCGATCTGCGAGAGCACCGGCATCGCACCGGTCAACGGTGACGAAGCGCTCGACGGACGCGGCGTGGATCGGGCGCGCGCGGCGACGCGGCTCGTCTACGCGCAATCGGAACGCACGGCGTCGAGGGGTTCTGCGGCTCCGGTATTCAGATCGGTTGGCTGCAGCACGGACTGCATCGCGAGCTGCCGCCCGATACCGCGCTGCTGCTGACCCACGCCATCAACCCGCACGGCTTTGCCTGGCAGCGGCGGGTGACCGAGGACAATGTCGATCTCAATCGCAACTTCGTCGCCTCACGCCGCTGGCTATCCGACAATGCGGCTACGAGGCGCTGAAGCACGCGATCTGTCCGCGCGAATGGACGCGATGCCGCGCTCGGGGCCGCCGACCGCATCTTGATGGACTATGCGCAGGCGCACGGCCTGATGGCGCTGCAAGCGCGATCAGCACCGGCCAATACGGCCACGCCGAGGGCGTGTACTACGGCGGGCGCGGCGAGACCTGGTCCAATCGCACCCTGGCCGAGCTGCTGCGCACCCATGCCGGCCAGGTGCGGCAAGTCGCGTTCATCGACCTGCATACCGGTCTCGGCCCTACGGCGTCGGCGAGATCATGAACAATCACGTCGCCGGCGAACCGGCCTTCGCGCGCGTGAACGCATGGTTCGGCAGCGAGGCGACCTCGACCGACGACAGCTCGTCTTCCTCGGTGCCGGTGAGCGGCGACATCACGCTGGGCGTGCAGCGGGCTGCCGCAGGCGGAGGTCGCGGGTATCACGCTGGAATATGGAACGCTTCCGCTGCGGGAGATGTTCGATGCGATACGCGCGGACAACTGGCTGCATGCCCATGGCGACCTGCGCGCCCGCGCAGCCCGCGACATCAAGGCGCAGATCCGCGCCGCCTTCTACCCGGCGGCCGACAACTGGAAGACCATGGTGTTCGAGCGCTCGGTCGACGTGCCTGTGGCGGGCGCTCGCCGGTCTCACGCAGTCCTAGCGGCCATGGTCGGCTAGTCCGGCACGCCGCTCGTGCGGAAGCTCGGCATCAGGCCCGGGCATCGCGTGACCCTGCGCACCGCGCCCGACGATTTTCCATCGCTGCTGAAGCCGCTGCCGGATGACGTCGTCGTCTGTCGCGGCCATCGCGGCGGCACCGACGTGGTGCTGCAGTTCGCGGAGTGGCGCCGCCCCCTCGCCAAGGAGTTCTGCAGGGCCTGCCTTGCTCCATCCGGCGGGCGCGCTCTGGGTATGCTGGCCGAAGAAGGCGGCCAAGCGCCCGACCGACCTGACGGAGACCGTGGTGCGCGCCGTTGGCCTCGATCACGGCCTCGTCGACGTGAAGGTCTGCGCGGTCGATGAGGTGGTCGGGCTTGAAGTTCGTCTATCGCCTGAAGAGACCGGCCCAACGCAAATAGGCGGACCGGCCGGTCGCCCCCAACGCCAGCGATAACTCAGTTCAATCGTCAGTGGTGCGCGTTCACCGGGGCCGAGAACGACCACAGGAAGGACGGTGCCTTGGCCTGGCCGCCCATCATCGTATCCACCTGCTTGCCCTGGAAGAGCGTGATGCCGATCGAGCGGCCGTATTCGATGGCCTGGTCGGTGTCGCAGCGGCAGAGGATGACGCGGTGCTCGCCGGCATGCTCCACCAGCTTGCGGATGTGCATGCGGTCGTCCGGCATGTCGTTGGTCCAGTAGATCTTCGCGAGGTCGACGCCGAGATCGCCGCGGTCCATGAACGGCAGCGAGAGGTGCGACAGGCCGTCGAGGCAGATGCGGTAGTCGCGCTTGCGCGAAGTCGCGCACATAGAGGAAGCTGCCGAGGTCGGCGAACATCGTCGATCTTGTGGAACTCCAGCACCACCGTGCCGCGGATCACGCTGCTGACGCTGGCGTCGAACGCCTGGAACCTGGCGACAGCACGCTGCCGACGTTGAGGTTGATGGAGCAGGGCTGCCGGCGCCGAGCAGGCGCGCGCGCAATGCCGCCATGGTTCGCTCATCGAGCGGCCGCCGGCGCGTTCTTTGGCCGTCAGCATCTGGGTGAGGGTGCGGCGGTCGCGAGCGCCTGGTCATGTGCTGGAACAGCCAGCGATCGGCGGTGAGCGCGCGTGCCCGCCGAGCGCGCGCTCGAGATCGGGGATCGAGGTGTAGACCTCCTCGAACACCGGCACGATCGTGCGGTCCTCGGTGATCAGGCAGGCCGGCTGGTGGCGTACGAAACGAGCGAGATCGACCGTGGCGACGGTGTTGACGATGGCGGCGTAGCGGCCGAGATCGAGCGGCGCGGCTCGACCGGCGGCGCCTGCTCCGGCGCGCCTGGCGTCGCCGGCGCATCCGGCTTGGCGGCCGGCCCGCTCAGCAGCGACTCGACCAGGGCCTGGAACTGCGGCAGGGACTCGTTGAGGTTGTAGGTGGTGGAGAACTCTCGATCTGCCGTCATGCTCCAGATGGAACAGCGGATCGTCGTGGAACAGCATCTGGATGCGGCGGAGGGCGGCCTTGATCTCGGCGATGCGGCTGTCCTTCAGCACGCAGATCACGTCGGAGCTGCGCAGCATGAAGACGCGGCCCGAGAACTGGCTGACGCAGCGCGCGGGAACATGTCGAGCGCGAACACCAGGTTCTCGCCGCGCGAGCGCGGGCCCAGCTTCGAGAGATGGATATGGAGCGCCCAGCCGCGCTGCTGTGCGCGCCGAGGCGCTGGACGTATTCCGACAAGGATTGTTCTTCGGTCGCCCGCTTCAGGATGGATACCTGTGCCTGCGCTTGCATGATGAGGCTCTCCGCTCTTCCACTCGCCGCCGTTCTCGCTTCCTCGTGCCGCCGGCCGCGCGCGAGGAGAGACCTAACATCATCCTCGGCGCGCAGCGACAGCGAACCGAAGCAATTTACACTATCTTAAGCCAATAATGCGTTAAGCCTGGCGGTTAATATTCTGTTTTTATTTAGTTAAGCCGCGATAAGTCTTGGCTAAACGTTGGCGTTCAACTTGGCCGGGCGCGGCACCGCCGGTGGCCCAGTCGAGCAACTCGACGGTGTGCAGGACCGGCACGGCGCGCCGCGGGCGCGAGCTGGGCTGATGCAGCCGATATTGCCGGTGGCGACAGCATCGGGCCGCGTCGCCGCGATGTTGCGTGAGCTTGCGGTCGCGCAAGCGCTGCGGCGAGCTCCGGCTGCAGCAGATTGTAGGTGCCGGCCGAGCCGCAGCAGAGATGCCCCTCCGGCACGTCGCGCACCGTGAAGCCGGCCGCCGCCAGCAGCGCCTTTGGCTGCGCCGTGGATCTCTGGCCGTGCTGCATGGAGCAGGCGGAATGATAGGCGATCGTGAGGCCGGTGGCGTGATCGCCGGCGCGCAGGCCGATCTCGCTCAGGAACTCGCGTGATGTCGCGCGCCAGCCCGACACGCGCTCGGCGCGCGCCGCTCGCATAGGCGGATCGCGCGCGGAACATGAAGCCGTAGTCCTTGATCGTCGTGCCGCAGCCCGACGCGTTGACGATGATGGCGTCGAAGCCCGCGCCGTCGAGTCTCGCGCGCTCCAGGCCGCGATGGTTGCGGCGCGCGGCCAGCGCGCGGCGCCTCGCTTCGCCCATGTGGTGGGCCAGCGCGCCGCAGCAGCCGGCGCCCGGCGGCCACCACCACCTCGACGCCATGTCGCCGTGAGCAGCCGGATCGTCGCCTCGTTGATCTCCGGCGCGACGACCGGTCTGGGCGCAGCCGCGTGCAGCAGCGCGACCCGCTTCCGGCGCGCGCCCTCGCGCCGGAAACACCTGCGGCCGAATCGACGGTCGACGGCGCCGGAATCGCACGCGGCGCCAGCGCCAGCAGCGGCCGCAGCCGCGTCCGGCAGCAGCGGCGCCAGCGGCCTGCCGAGCCGGGCCGCGACGAGGGCGAGGCGGAACAGTCCGGGCTGTGGGCAGCACGAGCGCCAGCATGGCCGCGCAGCCAGCCGCTCGACGCGCGGGCGGCGGAAGGTCCGCTCGATATGCGGCGCGGGCGTGGTCGACCAGATGCATGTAGTTGCACGCCCGACGGGCAGGTGGTCATGCAGGCGAGGCAGGAGAGGCAGCGGTCGATATGCGTGACGACCTCGGCCGTCGCCGGCCTGCCGTTCTCCAGCATGTCCTTGATCAGGTAGATGCGCCCGCGCGGGCTGATCGAGCTCGTCGCCGAGCAGCACATAGGTCGGGCAGGTCGCGGTGCAGAAGCCGCAATGCACGCAGGCGCGCAGGATCTTTCCTCGGATCCCCGCTACGTCGGGATCGCTGAGTTGGGCGAGGGTGAAGGAGGTTTGCATCGAAAAAACTGCTCTGGGCCACAGCGATGTATGTGGGCCGACGAGATCGCGGATAGTCGCCGGCCCGGCAGCTGGGCAAAGCGCCGCGTTTCGACGCGGCGCCGCGCGTCCCTTTGAGCGCCCGGTCTGCTCTGTGCACAGTCGGCCTGCATGAGGCCGATCGGCAAGAAGGTGGCGACGCCGGTCGGAGTCTTTCCGAAACGATTCCTGATCTCGACGCTGCGGCAATTGGACCGGGAGGTGGGGCTGACTGTGCCGACGCTTGGTCGCGCCGCCCAACGGCAGGCGGCGCGGCCCGCGCGCTCCCCGTGCGCGTCCATGTCTATCGCGACGGACGGGCGGTGCATCACCTGGAAGTGGCGGCCGACTCCGCGGCGGCCCTGCGTCGAGGTCTGGCAGCGGGAATGGGAAGCGGGCCTGGCGGCATCGAACGCCGGCGAGGACCTGATCGCGGTGGAGTATCCGCACGCGCCTGAGGACGCGCCCTGGCTGGGGCCGCGCATGGCCGAGGAGGTCGAGGGCCAGTTCCTGGCGCGCGCGGCCGACGGGCGCTATGGCTGTGTGCTCACGAGCTTCGTGCCGTTTCGGCCGGCCGGCTACAGCTCACGCCGATCATCGGCCTGACGCACTATCACAAATTCGGGCCGGAGTTCGAGAACTACACATTGTTCGTCAACCTGAAGGGCGTCGGTGACGACGGCGGCGTCGAACGCCTTCACGTCGACTACTACAGCTTCAGCGGCGAGCGACTGGCGGCCGCCGATCTCGACGTGCCCTACAACAGCGGCCATCTCCATCCGGTCGGAGGCGAGCCTGGCTGCCCGCGGCGTGCCCGCGACGGCGCTTGCCGGCGGCGTGATCGCCCACTGCCGGGGCGGCGCCAGCCAGTTCTCGATCTTCACGGTCATCCGCAACAAGCGCACGGGCGCGCTCGGCTTCGCAGCATTCGCTGCCGCCCTACTACTACGTGACGGGCATCAGTCATCCGGCCATCCGCGGGCCGTTCTACGCGCGCGCCCTGGCGCCGACATGACGGCTGCGACCGACCTGCGCGTCCGGCCCGGCAAGGCCTGATCAAGGCCGGCCGCGAACTCGAGCGCGCCGGCTATTGCGCCAAAATCGCGCAGCCGAAGCCGCTGACCGGCCATCCGCGGCCGCTCGTGCAGTTTACCGCGCCGACGCCGACTTCACGACCGAGGTCGCCTTCGTCAACTATCTGACCTTCTACCTGCTCGACGCCGACATCGGCATCACTGTCATCGCCACGGCCTACGACCGCAGCGGCAAGCGGCTCGGCAGCGGCCGCCATCGCGTCGGCCGCAAGCAGGCGCTGCAGCGGCCGCTCGCGGAACTGGTGGGCGCCGCTCGACGCCCACGGCCTGTCTGGTCACCATCGAGGCCGAGCATGACGCGGTTGCCATCGACGCATCGCCTTCCTCGGCAGACGGCGCCGCAGTTCATGACTCTGTTCGTACCGAAGGCGCAGGGCGCGGCGGCTCCGCAGATCCTGCATTCCCACAAGGGCTTCCAGCGGCGCGGCGTGCCCTACTCGCCCTGCCGCTGGGCAATCGCCGGTCATAGAACGCCTCTCTGCGGTCGAGTCCTACAGCGTCTTGCCGTCAACGCCTGCGGCTCCAAGCTGGCCGGGCGCGTCGAACTCGGCGTGGTGGCCCGGCAGTCGCCGGCGACCTGTCGCGCAGATTACAGCGTACCCGCCCGGGGCGTGGGGCGCATCGACCTGCAGCCGGCGGCGCTCGACCTGCCGCTCGACCAGCCTCTTCCGCTTTGCCTGCGACTTCGACCGCCGCACTCCCCATAGGAAGCTGGATCCTGTTCCGGCATTTCGCGGACGGCAGCATCACGGGCAATCACACGGCTGACGTGGGTCAGTCGAACGTCGCGGCGATCCTGTCGATATTCGGCTCGGCGTGCCGGATCAGGCCACGCGAAAACGACGCCCATCACCACGCCGGCGGGCTCGAGAACAGGACAGCGCCGATGATGACGAATACCGATGGCTTCTACGCCCAATCGCTGGCAAGAATCCCCATCGCCATAATCAGACCGACTGGCGCACAACCGATGGCCGCTCCGAGGAGAAACCAATGCCGTCGGCGAACCCAGCCGATACGACGGAAAAGAAGGGTAGCCGGGTGCGCCGATGACGGCGGCTGCCAGGTAGCGACGAACCAGCAACGATACGGACGAACATCGATGGTCGTATGCGCCGGCGCTGAACTCGTTGCGGAGGCCATCAATGGAACTCGTCCAGGACGAACAACCAGGCCGCCGAGGCGACGGATGCCGCGAGCGGGCTGACGGCAAACGCGATGATCACCGGTCTGGAGCGGCGCCGCATCCGCTTCGCTCGGCCTTGCGCAAACTCATAGATCGGCCGCCATCCGACCAGGATTGAGGACGCGGCGGGGATCGAAGGCGTCATTTGACGCGACGAGCGAGCGCCGCAAGCGACTCGGCTGCGGCTCGAACACGGGGACGGCGAGGCGCGTGGCGGCCGGCGCGCGGAGCAGCGTAGCGTGGCCGCCATGGCGGGCGACGGCGGCGCGCACGAATGCGGCGGAGGCATCGTCGCTCGGCGGCAGTGCGAGCCAGATCAGGCCGCCGCCCCAGTCGAAGTAGTATTCCACCGCCCGGCCTGCGGCGCGACCCTCGCCCTGCCCTCCGGCTGCGCGGCGGAGGATTGATGTCGGCGATCACCTGCGCTCCGGCGGCGGGCGGGACAGAGAGGCGCCAGATGAGGCTGGCAGGCATCGGGCAGCAGCGACGGCGGCGTCGCGGACTTCGCGCCAGAGCAGCGACGAGCGCATGGAATGCAGCTCCTCGCTGGGGCCGACATCCCGCAGTTCGCGGCGGAGCGATCTGCAGCGGTGCTCGACCGAGGGCCCGGGTCCTCGACCCGGATGGCGGTGACCGCGCGCCCGCTGCCAGCGACGCAAGCCGACCGTCGAGCGCGCGGCGACAGCGGCCGGCAGATGGGCGGCGCCGGAGGCTTCGTGCGGGCTGTTGAGGGCCCGGCTCAGCGCCAGGATCGCGCGCCGTCGTCGAGGCCGTAGATCAGCACGGTGCGCGATTTCTCCGGCGCCGGCAGCACCTTGATCGTCACCTCCGTCAGCACTGCGAGCGTGCCGTGGGCGCCGGCCATCAGCTTGCAGAGGTCGTAGCCGGTGACGTTCTTGCACCACGCGGCCGCCGGTCCGGAAGGCCTCGCCGCGGCCGCTCACCGCCTTGAAGCCGAGGAAATGATCGCGCGCCGCGCCGGCCTTGAGGCGGCGCGGACCCGCGAGATTGCAGGAGAGCGCGCCGCCGATGGTGCCGGCGCCGGGAGCACCCGCATAGAGCGGCGCGAGATCGGCGGGCTCGAAGGCGAAGCTGCTGATTATTTTCTTCGAGCGCCGCCTCGATCTCCGCAAGCGGCGTGCCGGCGCCGCAGGTCAGCACGAGCTCGTTGGGCTCGTAGAGCGTGATGCCGCCGAGGCCGGAGAGATCGAGCTGTCGCGCCGCCTGCACCGGCCGCCCGAGTCCGCGCTTGCTGCCCTGGCCGACGATCTCGAGCGGCGCCTCGTCGGCCACCGGCCTGCGCGACCGCGTCTGACGACTCTCGGCTGCAGCTGGTGGGTTCAGCGCGGCGGACATGGGCATTGAGCCGCGAGATGAACGCAGATGAACGCGGATGACCGCCGAGCTGAGCGCGGCCTCTACGGTCGGATGCGCCGCGCTTGACCCGGGCATCCATCTCGCGTCGCGCACCACTCGTCAGGCGGAAAATGGACGCAGGGTCAAGTCCGCGCGCGATGACAATCGAAAATGCATCCGCGTTCATCTGCGTTCATCTGCGGCTCAAAACCTTGGCAGGTCTGGGTGCGGGACGTGGCCGCGGTGGATGTGCATCTTGCCGAGCTCGGCGCAGCGGTGCGAGTTCGGGAAGACCTTCGCCGGGGTTGAGCAGGCCGTTGGCGTCGAAGGCGCATTTGACGCGCTGCTGCTGAGCGAGATCGATCTCGTTGAACATCGCCGGCATCAGGTCGCGCTTCTCGACGCCGACGCCGTGCTCGCCGGTGAGCACGCCGCCGACCTCGACGCACAGCCGCAGGATATCGGCGCCGAAGGCCTCGCGCCTGCTCCAGCTCGCCCGGCTTGTTGGCGTCGTAGAGAATCAGCGGATGCAGGTTGCCGTCGCCGGCATGGAACACGTTGGCGACGCGCAGGCCGTGAATGCGCCGACAGCTCGCGCATGCGCGCGCAGCACCTTCGGCAGCTGCGCGCGCGGGATAGTGCCGTCCATGCAGTAGTAGTCGGGCGAGATGCGCCCGACCGCCGGGAACGCCGCCTTGCGGCCGGCCCAGAACAGCAGCCGCTCCTCCTCGCTCGAGCTGAGCGCGGCAGGAGACCGCGCCGCAGCGCGCGCGCGATCGCCTCGACCCGCCGATGCAGGTGATCGACCTCGGCCTGCGGGACCGTCGAGCTCGACGATCAGCAGCGCCTCGACGTCGAGCGGATAGCCGGCATGGACGAACTCCTCGGCGGCGTGGATCGCCGGCTTGTCCATCATCTCCATGCCGCCGGGAATGATGCCGGCGCCGATGATCGCGGCTGACGCATTCGCCGGCACTCTCGTTCGAGGCGGAAGCCGATCGAGCAGCGCGCGCGCCGTCGCCGGCTTCTTCAGGATGCGCACGGTCACCTCGGTGACGACGCCGAGCAGGCCCTCCGGAGCCGGTGATGCAGACCCGAGCAGATCGTAGCCCTCGGCGTCGAGATGCTTGCCGCCGAGGCGGACCACCTCGCCGTCGATCAGCACGATCTCGCAGCCGAGCACGTTGTTGGTGGTCATGCCGTATTTCAGGCAGTGCACGCCGCCGGAATTCTCGGCCACGTTGCCGCCGATGGTGCAGGCGATCTGGCTCGGACGGATCGGGCGCGTAGTAGAAGCCCGCGTGCTGCGACCGCCTGCGGTGATCGCGAGGTTGGTGACGCCGGGCTGCCACCACGCACGCGGTTGTCGAAGTCGATCTCGCGGATGCGGTTGAACTTGCCGAGGCCGAGCAGGACGCCGTCGGCGAGCGGCAGGGCGCCGCCCGAGAGCGAGGTGCCGGCGCCGCGCGGCACCACCTTGAGCTTGTGCTCGCTGACAATAGCGCAACACGCGCGACACCTGCTCGGTCAGTCGCTCGGCAGCACCGTCAGCAGCGGCAGCTCGCGATAGGCCGTCAGTCCGTCGGACTCGTAGACGCGGCGCTCGTCGCTCATCGGCGATCACGCCCTCGCCCGGCACAATCCGCCGGAGATCGGCTGGCGATCGCGGCGCGGCGGGCGATGACATCGCGGTCGGGATCGGGCATGCGCATGGCTGCGACCTCCTGTCCGCAATCTGTGTTGCGGCGCGCAACCGGTCAATAGATGCAACAGCAGGGCGGCCCGAGGCCGCCGGCTTCGATAAATCCACTGGGCGGCCGCAGCCGCCGGCGTCAGCCCTGGCGGGCCTTGAAGCGGGGATTGGTCTTGTTGATGACGTAGACCCGACCCTTGCGGCGTGACGATGCGGCTGTCCTTGTGCCGTTTCTTGGCCGATTTCAGGGAGTTAACGACTTTCATGGCAGGCCTCGGACGCGCTCGAATTGCAATGGAGTGGCGGAAAATAGGGATGCGCCCCCGCACTGTCAACCCCTGGTCCGATCAGCGCAGCAGGCGCTCGCGGCCGTAGAGCAGGAGCATCACGATGATGACGACGCCGTAGATCACCTGGCGGCCGAACTCCTCCATCTGCATGACCGACAGGATCGACTGCAGCAGCGTGATCAGGATCACGCCGGCGACGGTGCCGAGATAGGAGCCGCGACCGCCGAGGATCGAGGTGCCGCCGAGCACGACGGCGGCGATCGACGGCAGCAGGTAGGGATCGCCCATCGCCTGCGCCGCCTTGCTGGCATAGCCGGCGAGCAGCACGCCGCCGAGGCGCCGAGAGCCGCCCGAGATCGCAAAGGCGATCATCACCACGCGCTGCGTGCCGATCCCCGAAAGGTAGGCGGCCCGCTCGCGGTTGCCGATCGCATAGATCGCGCGACCGAAAGTCGTGCGCGTGAACAGGAAGACGGCGCCCGCGCCGATTACCACCCAGACGATCAGGGCGTTCGGAATGCCGAAGGCGATCTCGCCGGTGGCGATGAAGCGCATCGCGTCGGACGCCGAATCCTGCGGCGAGAAGCCGCCGGTATAGGCGACCATCAGGCCCTGGGCGACGGCATTGACCGCCAGCGTTATGATCATCGAGGGGATGCGCAGATAGGCGACGCCGATCCCGTTGACGACGCCGAGCGCGACGCCGCAGCAGCAGGCCGAACGGGATCGCGAGCACCATGCGCCGCCTCGCCATGGGCGGTCGCCGCGCACGCCATCATGCCGCCCACCGCCACGACCCAAGGCACCGACAGGTCGATCTGGCCGAGCAGGATGACGACCATCATGCCGGTGGCGATGACGCCGAGGAACGAGGCGACCTTGAGCTGCTGCAGCAAATAGGCCGGCGAGAGGAATTCGGTGGAGTAGAGGCTGCCGAGGAAGAGCAGCAGGATCGATACAGGCGAAGGCCGTCGGCGACCGCCGGATCGATGCGGCGCAGCCGCGCCGGCAGGCGCATCACGATGGGCCGCGATTCATCGGAACTCATCGGGCGCCCTCATCCGAACAGGTCGAGGCGGTTGCGGACCTGGAACAGACGCGCCGACCCGATGCAGACCGCGAGCAGAAGGACGATGCCCTGGAAGAGCGTCTGCCAGAGCGGCTCGAAATCGAAGACGAAGATGAGGTCGCCGATGGTGCGGAAGGCGAGCGCACCGAAGATGGCGCCGACCGCGCTGCCGACGCCGCCGAACAGCGAGACGCCGCCGAGCACCACGGCGGCGATCGAATAGAGCGTATAGGTGCTGCCGTCGGCGAACGACGCCTCACCCGAATAAGTGATGAAGGTGAAGTAGAGACCGCCGATCGCCGCCAGCAGGCCGGACAGGGTGTAGGCGGCGAACTTCGCCCGCGCTGAATGGGCACGCCCGACATGTAGGCCGCCACCTCCGACGATCCGACCGCGTAGACGGCACGGCCGACCGGCGAGCGGCGGAACGGCACCCAGACACGCGAGCGACGATGACGAGCAGCGCGACCAGGCTCATGGGTATGCCGCCGAGCAACTGGCCGGTCATGAGGTCGGCGATATCCGAATTGAAGTCGTCGGAACTTCCGGGCTGCGGCCGCAGCCACAGCGCGATGCCGTAAATAGATTGAACCGGTCGCGATGGTCGTGACGATCGGCTGCAGCCGTCCGTAGATGACGATCAACCCGTTGAGCGCGCCGCAGGCGAGCCCGAGGCGAGCACGCCGACCACGCCGAGCAGCGCCGTTCCCATGGAGCCGGCGACGATGTACGAGCCTACGCAATTGGTCAGGATGAAGATCATGCCGACCGACAGGTCGATGCCGGCGGTGATGCACGACGAGCGTCTGCGCCATCGCCACGAGGGCGAGGAGCACGCCCTTGTTGGCGGCGGTCTGCACGACGATTGGCGGTGGAACCCGGCCGGGTGGTTGGTGACGTAGATGGCGAACATCACGAGGAAGATGGCCACGCCAGCAGCGTGCCGCGCTGCTCGGCGAAGCGATAGCGCCAGTCGCTCACTGCGTTGACCGCCGGCTCAGGCCGGCCTCCCGCTCGGCGGCGATGTTCAGCGCGTCGCGATCAGCGCCCGCTCGGTGATCTCGGCTCCGACGAGCGCTGCGCTTGACGCGCGCCGTCATAGAGCACCAGCACGCGGTTGCAGCAGCCGATCAGCTCGTCATAGTCGGTCGAGTAGAAGATGATCGCGGCCCCGGCATCGGCGAGCTGGCGCAGAAGCTGGTAGATCTCCTGCTTGGTGCCGACGTCGATGCCGCGGCGTCGGGATCGTTCAGCAGGATGATGCGCGGCGCCACCATCAGCCACTTGGCGATGACCACCTTCTGCTGGTTGCCGCCGGAGAGCGAGCCGACCGGGCATGTCGACGCCGTCGGTGCGGATGGCCAGCAGCTTGATCATCTCGGCGATCGCCTTGCTGCTCCGCGGCGCGGTCGATGACGCCGCGCATGGGACAGGCGATCGAGCGCCGCGAAGCGACAGGTTGTCGCAGCACCGGCATCGGCAGCATCAGGCCTTCGGTCTTGCGGTCCTCGGGGATCAGCGCCATGCCGATCGGCTTGCGCTTCGCGGCCGCCGGGCTGGCGATCGGCGTCGGCTTGCCGTCGATCAGCAGTTCGCCGCTGACCCGCTGCAGCACGCCGAACAGGGCCAGCAGCAGCTCGCGCTGGCCCTGGCCGTCGAGGCCGCCGAGGCCCGACCACCTCGCCGGCGCGCACCGGCGAGCGAGATGTCCTGCAGGCGGTCGCGTCCAGGAAGGTTGCGGACCTCGATGACCGGCGGCTTGTCGGCAGGCACGGTCGGCTTCGGCGGGAAGACATGGCTGTATTCCCGCCCGATCATCAGTTCGACGACTTCGTTGTCGGTCTTGGTGCCGGCCCTGTAGGTGGCGACGTTGCGGCCGTTGCGGAACGACCGTGCACTCGTCGGCGATCTCGGCGATCTCGTGCATGCGGTGCGAGATGTAGAGGAGCGCGAGGCCCTCCGAGCGCAGGCGCTTGAGCACGGCGAAGACCTTGATCACGTCGGCGGCCGTCAGCGCCGAGGTGGCCTCGTCGAGGATGAGGATGCGCGGCTCGCCGCGCCAGCGCCTTGGCGATCTCGACGATCTGCCGCCGCGACAGCGGCAGGTCCTTCACCGGCGCCATCGGATGGATGTCGTCGCCGCCGGCGCGCGCGAGCGCTTCCTCGGCGATGCGACGCTGGGCCCGTCGGTCGATCAGCCCGAAGCGTTTCGGCGGATTGCTGATGGCGATGTTGTCGGCGACCGAGAGGTCGGGGATGAGCGACAGTTCCTGGAAGATGCAGACGATGCCGGCCTGGTTGGCTGCGGCGGGTCAGGCGAACGCTGACCTCGCGCCCTCAAGCGTCATGCGGCCTTCGTCCGGCAGCGACCACGCCGGCCATGACCTTGATGAGCGTGGACTTTGCCGGCGCCGTTCTCGCCGAGGATGGCATGGACGCGGCCGCCATGGACGGTCAGCTCGGCCTCTTCCAGCGCCCGGACACCGCCATAGCGCTTGGACACGCCTTCCATGCGGAAGAGCGGAATCTGCCGGCGTCCATCCCCTTCAGGCCTCGATTGAAAGGCGCCGCGGGAAAGAACCCGCGGCGCCGAGGCTATGTCCAGTCGAGCCTATATTACTGGTTGGCTTCCGACTGGCCCATGATTTCCTGCGCGGTGAAGTTGATGCCGCAGGTCGGGAAGGCGTTGCCGACGAAGAAGTTGTCGGACTGGGTCGGAGTAGTAGTTCTCGCCGTCCTTGAAGTTCGGGATCTTCGACGATGGCGAGCGGCAGCTTGACCGGACTGCGGCACGACGTTGCCCTCGAGCGCGTCGATCGCGGTCTTGATGGCGACGGCGACCTGCGCCGGGCCGGTGCCGGCCGACGAGCACGACGAGGCCGTCGCTTCGCGTGGGCGCCGCAGAACTTGCGGAAGCCGTTCTCGGTCTCGCCGCCGAACGGCACGAACGGATGCTTGGCGTCGATCATGGCCTGCACGACGCCGGTGTCGCCGCCCTGGGCGGTGATGCCGTCGAACGTGCCTTGCACGGCGATCGCATCGGCCGTCGCCTTCTGCGCCGTCGGATCATCCCACTTGCCGACGACCTCGACGACGTCCCACTTCTTGCCGGAGGCGTCGAGCGTCTCGTGGATGCCGTTGTGGCGGTCGGTGTCGACCGAGGTGCCGGCGACGCCGCGCACTTCGAGGATCTTGCCGCCGTTCGGGATGTGCTTGATCAGCCAGTTGGCCCAGCAGTACGCCGAGGCCCTTCTGGTCGACGTTGACGTTGATGGCGTCCTCGGTGTCGAGGATGTTGTCGAACGCGACGAGCACGACGCCGGCGTCCTTGGCGCGCTTGATGACCGGGCGCGAACGCCGTCGGGTTCTGCGCGTTGACGACGATGGCGTCATAGCCGGAATCGATGAAGTTGTTGATCGCCGGCGATCTGCGCGGCGACGTCCTCGCCGGTCGACACGACCTTGAACTCCTTCAGCTTCGGCGGCGACGTCGGGCTGCGCGGCATAGGCCTTGGCGGTCTTGATCATCTGGATGCGCCAGGTGTTGGCGATGAAGCCGTTAGCCAGCGCGCACGCGGTACGGGCCGGCCTTGGCGGGGAACTTGAAGTACTTCGTCTGCTCGGACCACGGCACATAGCACTTTTGATCGGCGGCCGGGCCGGCAACGATCTCGGGGCCGGCGGCCCAGGCGGAAGCATTGACGGCAAGAGCGACGGCAACCGTTGCGCCCACACTTGCCAGAAGGCGCAGATATGACCTGGATTTCATTCCGGAACTCCTCCCTATTCGATCGGTGTTTCTTCGGCCGCAGCCACGGTGCGGGAAGCGGGCTCGCCGCTTGCAGCGGTCGACTGATTCATTCTTGCAGCCCTACTATCCTCCGCGCGGACCGGGCAGATGACCTATAAGGTGTGATGAAAGCGCTGTCAATCGCTGCCCGCCTTGGCGCGCGGCGGGGCGCCGCCATCTGCAAGACCTGGAATACTTCCAACTCGGCGCCTTCGGCCGTGATCGCGCCGACGCCCGACGGCGATGATGCGGTTGAGCCAGGCGTATTTCTCCGACCCTGTTTCGAACACGGGCGTGGTGCGGAAATAGAGTTCCGCCGGCCGGCACCGGGCTCGCCGCGTCCGAGCCGCGCCATGGCATCAGCGCTGCCCGCCGAGGATGCCGCGATAGTGGGCGTAGATGAAGTGGCCGTCATCGGTACGCAGCGTGCGGCGCACGTCCAGTTCCATGACGCCGTCGGCGCGCTGCAGCAGCCAGTCGCCGCCGGTCACCAGCACCTCGCCGCGCAGCTTCGGTCCCTCGAAGCGGCCGCCCTTGAACGGAATCACCATGCGGTGCCCGCGCGGTCCGGTGCCGATATCGAAGGGCGGCCCGACCTCGAGCCGCATGCGATAGAGCAACTCGCCAGCAAGGTTCGCCATCGCCTCGCGCTCCGCCTGGGACTACACATGCGATTTGAAACCAGTTTGGGCGGGTCGGCAGGGATCGGACGAAGAAGGATTCACCACGGAGAGCACAGAGGACGCAGAGAAGGAAGGGGAGCGCCGATGAGTTTGTCGCGCGCCCGCGGCAGGCGGGAATCCCTGATCGTCGTTCACCTGCGTTCATCTGCGGGTTCATATCTTCCTGTGTGTCCTCTGTGCTCTCCAGTGGTGAAACCCTCTTGTCCGCCATTGCCTCGCCCCGCCGCGCTCGCTAGGTTCCCGGCTCAACAGCGACCCTCCGTCCCCATGACCATCGCGCCTGCCCGCGCCCTGCCCCTGCGTCCGCCGGCGCGCACCCTGCCCGAGCATGTGACGCGCACCATCGCGCTCGCCTTGCCCGTGATGTTCGGGCGCGCCGGCCTGCTGATGATGTTCACGGTGGCGCTGGTGATGGTCGGGCATGCCGGCCCCAACGATCAGGCGTATTTCGCCGCCGGCTTCGCGCCGCATATGCTCGTGCTGATCTTCGGCATGGGCCTGGTGGCCAGCGTCACCGTCCTGTCGGCGCAGGCCGACGGCGCCGGCAACGCCGCGCAGTGCGGCCGCATCTGGCGGCTCGGGCTGCTGCTGGCCGTAGCCTGCGGCGGCGGCGGTGCCGTCGCGATGCTGTGGGGCGAGGACATCCTCCGCCTCGCCGGGCAAGACGAGACATCGCGCTCCATGGCGGCGCCGTCATCCTGATGTTCGCGCCGGGCATGCCGGCTGCACTGATGTTCGTTGCGACCTCGGCCTTTCTCGAGAGCATCGGGCGGCCGCGCCCGGGCATGATCGTTTCGCTCGCCGCGAATGTCGTGAATCTTTGCTCTGCTGGATCTTCGTGTTCGGCAAGTTCGGGCTCCCCGCCATGGGCGCGCCGGGGCGGCGCTCGCCATCACGCGTCACGCGCTGGTGCATGGTCGCGGCCATCATCGGCTACGCCCTGGCGCTGCCGGAGCGCGAGCACTACGGCGTGCGCGCCGCGCTTGCCGGGCACTATCGCACGATCGGCAAGCTGCTGCGGGTCGGCACGCCGCTGGCGCTCGCCATGGGAATGGAATCCGTGGCCTTCACCGCCACCACAATGTTCGCGGGCTGGCTCGGCAACGACGCGCTGGCCGCCTATCAGGACGCCATCAACGTGAACGCCTTCGTCTTCATGCTGGCGCTCGGGCTGCAGACAGCCACCTCCGTGCGCGTCGCCAACGCCGTCGGCCGCAACGACCAGACCGGCCTGCGCGCCGCCGGCTGGGTCGGGGCCGGGATCAACATCGGGCTGCTCGACCGTCGTCGGCGTCGTCATCTGGTTCAGCCGCGGCGTCGTCGCCGCCGTCTTCACGAGCAACCCGGCCGTGCAGGCCACGCTGGCGGCGGCGCTCGCCCTGGTCGCCGTCATCAGCATCTGCGACGGGCTGCAGGCCGTGCTGATCGGCGCCACCCGCGGCGTCGGCGACACGGTGGTACCGACGGTGCTGCAGGGCATCGCATTCTGGGTCATCATGGTGCCGCTGAACTACTATCTCAGCGGGCCGGCCGGCTTCGGCATCAACGGCCTGTTCTGCGGCATCGGCATCAGCGTCGCCGCCGCCAGCCTGTTCCTGGCCGTCCGCTTCGCGCTGGTGACGCAGCGCCACATCCGCCCTGTGTAGCGCGATTGGCGCTGCCCGTCCGTATAGCCTCGTGGTATACGGGCGGATGCCGAAGGAGCGGACCTACGGCGCGGTCAAGCGCATGATCCTCCGGGCACCCTGCGGCCCGGCGCGAAGCTGCAGGAGCGCGACCTCAGCCGCCGTCTGAAGGTGAGCCGCACGCCGCTGCGCGAGGCCCTGAGCCGCCTGGTCCAGGAGGGACTGGTCGAGAACCGGCCGCGGCGCGGCCACTATGTGCGGGCGATCGACGCCAAGAGCGTGGAAGACCTATACGACCTGCGCGAGATGCTGGAAAAGCACGCGCATCCGGCTGGCGGCGCGGCGCCTGACCGATGACGACATCGCCGCGCTGGAGCGCCTGCGCCAAACCCTCCGGAACATACGGGCGCGATCCCATCCAGGGCGAGGCCGAGCAGCGCGACGGACTCCGGCCTCCACGCAGATCATCGTCCGCGCCGCCCGCAACGAGTTCCTGCTGGAGACGCTGACGAAACTCTACTGACCGCCTGCAGATGTTCGTCTGGATCGACGCCATCTACGAGGACGAGGCGGCGCTGACGCGCCGCGAGCACGAGGCCATCATCGACGCCGCCCAGGCGCGCGACGAGAAGCGGCTGCTGCGGCTGATGGAGCAGCACTTGCGTCGCTCGAAGGGCAACGTGCTGCGGGCGCTGCGGGCGCGGCCCTCGCTCGCATCCTGACAGCTTGACCGCTCAACCGCGCAACAAGCGGCCGCCGACAGGAGCGCCGGTGCCCCGCCCGGCCAGTTGCAGGCAATGCCAGGCCAGCGCCTGGTTGCTGGCGATCACCGGGCGTCCGGTCTCCGCCTCGAGCGCATCGATCACGCCAGCCGTGCGCAACGAGGTGCAGGACAGGAAGATCGCGTCGGCGGCCGCGAAATCCAGCCGGCGGACCTCCTCGAACAGCTGCGCCGCCGTGACGCGCGAGATCGCGGCGTCGCTGTCGATGCCGAGATATGCCTGGTCCGGCACGGCGCAATCCCGCGCCCGCCGAGAAAACCGGCGATCGCCTCATGGACCGTCCGCGGATAGGGCGTCAGCAAGGCCACGCGCGCGACGCCGAGACGGGCGAAGGCCGCCAGCGCCGCCGTGATCGGCGTGGTGCAGGGAATGTCGGGGCGATCGCGCCGCAGCCGCGCGAACACCTCCGCCTCGCCGACGGCGACGGTGGCGGAGGTGCAGCCATAGGCGAGGACGTCGAGCGGGCTGCCCGGAACGAGCAACGCCGCCGCCGCGGCCAGCTCGTCCGCGGTCGCGCGCAGGCTGGCGAGATCGTAGCGGTCCGGCAAGCGCACGCGCGTGACGTAGACGGCGGCTCGCTCCGTCGGCAGAAACTGCCGCAGTTCCGACTCGATGGCATGATCCGTCGCCACGGCGATCAGGCCGATCTCGCAAGCCGTAGCCGCTGCAACGCCCTCATTTGCGTTCGGCATATCCCTCTCCGGCAAGTCGGTATTGACACTCTCCCATCTAACGACATACAATTTGGTATACCAAATAGAATTCTTCGAGGCGAGATCGAAATCCATGCCGCTGCCCTGCTCCGCCGTCTCGTGCCGCCGCTGGACCCGACGCGGGCGTTCGCCGCGCGGGCCGCGGGGATTCCTGGCTCGCTGCCGATCGACCGCAGCATCGGCCTGCTGCGATCGGGAGCGCGGACTTCGTCTCCTTCGCCATCGGCGCGCCGGCGCCGGCAGCCATTCCCGCGGCCGAGCTGCGCGCCATCGCTGGCGACCTGCTGGCCGACGACGGCGCGCCTCAACTACGGCCCGACCGAGGGCGAGGCCGAGCTGCGCGCCACCCTCCTGGAGCAGCGCGCCCTGCTCGACGGCTGCGGCAGCGCGGCGGAGCTGCTGGTGACGGCCGGGGGCACCCAGGGCATCGATCTCGCCTGCAAGCTGTTCGTCGATCGCGGCGACCTCGTCATCGCGGAGTCTCCGACCTATGCCAACGGCGTCGCCATCGTCACCAGCTATGAGGGCGAGGTCCGGCGCTGCCCGCTCGACGGCGACGGCATGAGGATCGAGCAGATCCCGGACATCCTACGGCACGCCGGCCGGCGGCCGAAGCTCTTCTACGTGATACCGAACTTCCAGAATCCCGGCGGAGCGACCTTGTCTCTTGCGCGCCGAGGAGCGGCTGCTGGAGCTCGCCGAGCGCTATGACGCGCTGATCCTGAGGACGATCCGTATGGACCCTGCACTACGACGCGCCGCCGCCGCCCAGCCTCTACCGGCTCGACGGCGGGCGCGGCGCGTCATCGCCGTGCGCAGCTTCTCGAAGATCCTGGCGCCGGGCCTGCGGGCGGGCTGGGTGATGGGGCCGCCGGCGGTCATCCGCGCCTTCGTCGCGGCGAGGCAGGGCATGGACACCTGCGCGAACGTGCTGGGCCAGCGCATGATCGCCGCCTATCTGCGGACCGGCGCGCTGGCGGCGCACCCGGCCCGCCTGCGCACCGCCTATCGGGCGCGGCGCGACGCCATGCTGGCCGCCCTCGACGACCAGTTCGGCAGGCTCGACGGTGTCGGCTGGACCAGGCCCGGCGGCGGCGCCTTCCTGTGGCTGACCTTGCGCCGCGGCATGAGCGGCGATGCAGCTGGCCGCGGCGGCGCTGGCGGAAGGCGTGGCCTGCGTTCCCGGCTCGGCCTTCGTCGGGCCCGGGCGAGCCTGACAACGCGCTGCGTCTCTGCTTCACTCATCCCGATGAAGACGCGATCATCGAGGGTGTCCAGCGCCTGCGCCGCGCCTATGATGGAGTCCTGAGAAAGAGGAGGAGTGCGGGCCCATGACGCCGCCAGCCGCCATCCACAATATCCTGACCGACGACCAGCAGCGGCGAATTCTCGGCCGCTACGGCGAGCGTACGCCCGAATCGCGCAAGGCGCACGAACGGGCGGCGCGCGTGCTGCCAGGCGGCGTCAACCGCAACATCGTGCATCATGCGCCCTACCCGCTGTTCATCGAGTCCGGCCGCGGCGCCCGTGCTGACCGACGTCGACGGCAACGACTATCTCGATTTCATCGGCAACCACACCGCCATGATCGTGGGCAACTGCGCACCGGAGGTGACGGCGGCGGTCGAACGGCAGCTGGCGCGCGGCACCGCCTGGGCCGCGGCGACGCGGGCCGAGGCCGTGCTCGCCGAGTTGATCGTCGCGCGCCTCCCGAGCGCCGAGCGCCTGCGCTTCGTCGCCTCGGGCTCGGAGGCGGCGATGCTGGGCGTGCGCGTCGCCCGCGCCTTCACCGGCCGCAGCCTGGTGGCGAAGTTCGAGGGCGGCTACCACGGCCTCAGCGAATTCGCCATGGTCAGCGTCGCGCCGGATCCCGCCAAGGCCGGCCCGGCGACGGCGCCGATCGGCGTCGCCGCCAACGGCATACCGGCTGCGGCGCGCGACGGCGTCGTCGTGCTGCCGTTCAACGATCCGGCGGCGGTCGAGCGCATCGTCGAGCGGCACGCCGCCGACCTCGCGGCGATCGTCGTCGAACCCGTGATAGGCGCCGGCGGCGTCATCCCGCCGGCCGCCGATTTTCTCCCGTTCCCTGCGGCGCCTGACCGAGCGGCACGGCATCCTTCTAGTGTTCGACGAGGTGATTTCGATTCCGGCTGTCCTACGGCGGCGCCCAGGCGCCTGTTCGGCGTGGCGCCGGACCTGACCTTGCTCGGCAAGATCATCGGCGGCGGTTATCCGATCGGCGCCATCGCCGGGCGGGCCGAGGTGATGGAGCTGTTCAATCCGACGCGGGCCGATGCGGTGCTGCTCAGCGGCACCTTCCACGCCAACCCGGTCGCGCTCGCCGCCGGGGGCTAGCGACGCTGCAGCTGCTGACGGCGCCAGGCGCTCGACGACCTGAACGAGCGGAGCGGCCGCCTCATGCAGGAGGTCGCGGCCATCCTCGAGATCCGCGCGCACGCCGCTGCGGGTCACGTCCATCGGCTCGCTCTTCAACCTGCATGCGACGGACGCGCCGGTCACCGACTACCGCAGCAGCGCGGGCAGCAACAAGGAGATGATGAAATGGCTGCGTCTCGCCCTGCTCAACGAGGGCGTGATGCTGTCGCCGCGCGGCATGGGCTGCCTGTCCTTGCCGATGACCGACGCCGACCTGCAGGTCGTTCACCGCGGCGCTCGAGCGCGCGCTGTCCGCCGTCGGTGCCGCCGCCGGCCCGGCGGCGGCCGTCGCCGAGTGAGCCCATGCTGAGCGGCGACGAACGGCGCCTGCAGGGCGAGATCGACGAAGCGGGCTGGTGGCACTGCTGGCCGATCTCGTGCGCCGACCGAGCGTGAGCGGCGAGGAGAAGCCGACCGTCGAGCACCTCGCGAATTTCCTCGACGACCACGGCCTCGCCGTCGTCGTGACGGAGGCCGCGCCGGGGCGGCCCAACCTGGTCTGCCGCTGGGGTGCCGACGACGGCCCGACCCTGCTGCTCACCGGCCACAGCGACACCGTGCCGATCGGCAACGGCTGGTCGCGCGATCCCTTCGGCGCCGCCGTCGAGGACGGTCGCCTCTACGGCCGCGGCTCCTGCGACATGAAGGCCGGGCTCGCCGGCATGGCCGTCGCCATGGTGGCGATCAAGCGCGCCGTCGCGAAATCCGAAGGGCAGCGTCGTGTTCGCCGCCTGCGTCGACGAAGAAGTCAACGGCATCGGCACCCAGGCGGCGATCCGCGACGGCCTGCGCGCGGATTGGGCGGTCATCGGCGAGCCCACCGAGCTGCAACCGATCCGCGCCTGCCGCGGCAACTGCTACTTCGAGGTCGAGATCGGCGGCCGCGCCGCCCATGCGGGATCGCCCGAGAAAGGCGTCAACGCCATCTACGGCGCCATGCAGGCGATCGCGGCCACCCAGCGCCACGGCGCAGAGCTGGCAGCCGAGCCGCCATCCACTGCTGGGCATACCCACGGTGAGCGTCGGTACCATTGCGCGGCGGCTCCGGCGTCTCCGTCGTGCCGGATCAATGCCGCTTCTGGGTCGAGTCGCCGGCTGCTGCCGGGCGAGACCGGCGCGCAGGCGCTCGCCGACTTCCGCGCCGCGCTGCAGCGCCACATGCCGTCCTCGAACGAGTTGCGGCGGCAGGAATGGCTGCGCATGGAACTGCCGCCCTCGGAGGTCGACGACGATCATCCCCTGGTAGCCGCGCTGGCGGCGGCGACGAGGACAGCGGCGGCGCCCGCCCTGCCGGTCGGCGGCTGGAGCGCCGCCAGCGACGGCGGCTACCTCATGCGCGATGCGCGCATCCCCACCGTCCTCTTCGGGCCCGGCAGCATCGTGAACCAGGCGCATCGCGCGGACGAAGTTCGTTCCGCCTCGACGAGGTCGTCGTCGCGGCGCGCACCTACCTGACCATGGCCGGCCGCGCGCTCGCCGGGCAATTTCCCCGATAGCCCGCACGCCGTCAGCGCCGTCGCAACAGAGCAACAAGGATCAAGAGGAGGCAGAGGAGCAATGCAGCCGTTCGACAAGAAGGAATATCTGGGCCGTATCCGCGCCACCGAAGGAGCGCATGGCGGCCCGGGGCATCGACGTGCTGCTGGCGGCCGACCCCGCCAACATGAACTATCTCACCGGCTATGACGGCTGGTCGTTCTACACGCCGCAGTGCGTGGTGGTGGCGCTCGACCTGGAGGAGCCGCTCTGCATCGTGCGCGGCATGGACGCCAATGGCGCCAAGGTCACGACCTTCCTCCAACACGAGAACATCATCGGCTTCCCCGACCACTACGTGCAGCATGCCGAGAAGCACCCCTACGACTACGTCGCGCAGATGCTGACGGAGCGCCGGCTCGACGCCAAGCGCATCGGCGTCGAGATGGACGCCTACTACTTCACGGCCGCCTGCTTCGACTCCCTCAAGCGCAGCCTGCCGAACGGCCGCTTCGTCAATGCCAACCTGCTGGTGAACTGGGTGCGCATCGTCAAGTCGCCGCGGGAGATCGAGCTCATGCGTCAGGCGGCGCGCGCATCATGAACAGCGCTGATGCTCAAGGCCATCGACGCGGTGCGGCCGGGCGTCCGCCAGTGCGACGCCGCCGCCGCGATCTATCATGCGCAGATTTCCGGCACGCCGGAGTACGGCGGCGACTACACCTCGTTCGTGCCGATGCTGCCGACGGGCATCGGCACCTCGACGCCGCACCTGACCTGGAGCGACGCGCCGTTCGTCGACGGGCGAGGCGACGATCCCTGGAGCTCGGCGCCTGCCGCCACCGCTATCACTGCCCGCAGGCGCGCACGGTCTTCCTCGGCAAGCCGCCGCAGAAGCTGGTCGACACCGAGAAGGTCGTCGTCGAGGGCCTCGAACGCCGCCCTGGCTGCCGCCAAGCCGGGCGCCACCTGCGAGGAGGTCGAGGCGGCCTGGCGCGCGGTGATCGCCCGGCACGGCATCGTCAAGAGAGTCGCGCATCGGCTACTCCGTCGGCTGCAACTACCCGCCCGGACTGGGGCGAGCACACGGCGAGCCTGCGCCCCGGCGACAAGACCGTGCCGCAGCCCGAACATGACCTTCCACTGCATTCCCGCGAATCTGGATGGCCGACTGGGGTCATCGAGATCAGCGAATGCTTCCGCGTCACCGAGAAGGGCGCCGAGCCCTTCTGCGACGTGCCCCGGCAGTTGTTCGTGAAGGAGTAGATTCACCGCAAAGGCGCAGAAGACACGAGAGGGACCGAGTTGACAGCGCGATAAACAGCCTTCCATTGTGCAAGTCCTTGCGCGGGCATTGCCCGCGCTTCACTGTCCAGTGCCGCCATGTTTGACCGAAAAGTCCCGATGACTCTTACTCTCTGCGTCTCTGCGCCTCTGCGGTTAACCTTCCGACGACGACATGTGATTTCCTCATCATCGGCGCCGGCATCTCCGGCGCGGCGGCGGCCTATGAGCTGGCGCCGCACGGCAAGGTGATCGTGCTCGAGGCCGAGTGCGGCGCCCGGCTATCACAGCACCGGCCGCTCGGCCGCCCTCTACACCAGGAACTTCGGCAGCCCGACCGTGCGCGCCTTCAACCGCGCCAGCCTGCCGTTCCTGTCGGCGCCCCCGCTCGGGTTTCGCCGATCATCGCGCTGCTGAGTCGGCGCGGCGCGCTCACCATCGGCAACGGCGGATCAGCAGCGGGATATCGAGGAGCACGTCGCGCTCGGCGCCAGCCGACGGCTCGATCGTTCGAGCTGTCGCAGGCCGAGGCGCTGCGGCGCGCGCCGCATCTGAAGCCGGAGGCCGTGGCGTTCGCCGCCTACGAAGACGGCGTGATGGACATGGACGTCGCCGCCATCCATCAGGGCTTCCTCAGGGGCCTGAAGGCGCGCGGCGGCACGGTCGTGTGCGACGCCGGCGTCTCCGCTCTCGATCGCCCGAACGGCGTGTGGCACGCCCGCACGCCGGCCGGCGATTTCGCCGCGCCGGTCGTCGTCAACGCCGCCGGCGCCTGGGCCGACAAGGTGGCGGCACTGGCCGGCGCGCAGCCGGTCGGCCTGGTGCCGAAGCGCCGCACGGCGATCATCGTCGACCTGCCGAACGGCGCCGGATACGCGCGGCTGGCCGGCCGTCGACGAGGTCGGCTATGGCTGCTACTGCAAGCCCGAGACCGGCCGCGTGATGGCGTCGCCGGCCGACGCGACGCCGGTCGAGCCCGGCGACGTGCAGCCGGAGGACCTCGACGTCGCCATCGTCGCCGACTGGCTGGAGCGCAGCACGCACATTCCCGTGCGCCGCATCGCGCGGCGGTGGGCGGGCCTGCGCTGCTTCGTCGCCGACGACGCGCCGGTCTGCGGCTTCGACGACCACGCCGACGGCTTCTTCTGGCTGTGCGGCCAGGGCGGCTACGGCATCATGATGTTCCTCCTCCCTCGGCCGCACCGCCGCCAGCCCTGATTACGAAGGGGAAGCTGCCCGAGGACATCGCGGCCGCGGGCGTAACGACAGCCGACATCGGACCGGAACGGACGAGGCGCGCATGACGACCACGCGACCCACCTTCGAGGGCGTCAAGCAGGCGGCCGAGCGCCTGAAGCCGCACATGGCGCCGACGCCGCTCTACCGCTCGGAAACCCTGTCGCGCGCGCTCGACGCCGATGTCTGGCTCGAAGGTCGAGACGGCGACGCCGATCGCCTCCTTCAAGCTGCGCGGCGCCCTCAACCACCTGCTGGTCGCGCAGTCGCAGGCGCCCGTGAAGTCGGCGGTCACGTCCTCGACCGGCAACCACGGCCAGGGCGTCGCCTATGCCGCGCGCCTCCTGGGCGTGCCGGCCGATATCTTCCTGCCCGACGGCTGCCCGATCGTGAAGCAGACGATGATCAAGCTGTTCGGCGCCACGCTCCATGTCGGCGGCGTCGACATCGACGACGCCAAGGAGCGCGCGCGCAAGTTCTGCACCGAGCGCGGCGGCAGCTTCGTCGACGACGGCGAGAGCGCGCGGCTGATCGAAGGCGCCGGCACCATCGGCCACGAGATCGGCGCGGCGCTCGAGATGACGTCGACCACGTCTTCGCGCCCATGGGCAGCGGTTCGCTCGTCGCCGGCGTCGCCATCGGCCTCAAGGGCGCGCAGCCGCGCGCCAAGATCATCGCCGTAGCAGTCGGCGGGCGCGCCGGCCATGGTCGAGAGCTTCCGCGCCAGGCGCGCCGTCGAGCGTCCCGTCAACAGCCTGGCCGAATCCATCGTCTGCCGCGTGCCCGCCGCCACGCGCCGCACCGCCGTGCTCCGCCACGTCGACGACGCCGTTCTCGTGAGCGACCGCGACCTCCTGGCCGCCCTCAACACGCTGCTGACCTGGGGCCATGTCCTGGTCGAGCCCGGCTCCGCCGCCGGCCTCGCCGGCGCCCGAGCGCGCCGCAAGGAGCTGCGCGGCAAGCGCGTCGTGCTCGTGCTGTCCGGCGCCAACGTCGACCTGAAATGATCGGCCGCGCCCTCTTCGTGCCGGCGCTGTTCCGATCCGACACTCATATCCACCGAGTCACAAACCCTCACCCTAACCTCTCCCACTTCGTGGTAGAGGGGACACCGAGCGGTGCGGCTTCTCGATCGAGTCCGCTCTACTGCGGAGCGGGAGAGGGTTAGGGTGAGCCTGGCGACTCGCTGTCGGGTATCCTTGTCGCCTCAACCGCCGCCCCTATGATCGCCGCCTTGCTGTCCGAGGAGAGTCGCGATGGTGGCGTTGGCGAACGAGCGGGTGGCGTATTTCAACGGCAAGATCGTGCCGGAGAGCGATGTGCTGATCCCGTTCCGCGACCGCGGCTTTCATGGCCGGCGACGCGGTGTTCGACACGGCGCGCACCGTCAAGCCACCGGATCTTCAAGCTCAAGGAGCATATCGACCGGCTCTACAACTCATTGCGCTACATCCAAGTCGATCCGCGGATCTCGCCGAAGGAGATGACCGCCATCACGGAAGATGTGGTGGCGCGCAACCTGCACCTGATCGACGCCGACGACGACTACTGGGTGAGCCAGCGGATCTCGCGCGGCTCCGACTCCGCGGACTCCGTCGCCGGCCGCGGGACGACGCCGACGGTCATCGTGGAGTGCCGGCCGCTGCCGCTGAAGCAGCGGGCGCGGCTGTTCCGCGACGGGCATCGACGTGATCGTGCCGGCGATCCGCCGCACCGCGCCGGACATGCTGTCGCCGCGGGCGAAGACGCACAACTATCTCAACCTCGTCATGGGCGATCTCGAGGCCAAGGCCGCCGATCCCAGGCCTGGGCCGTGCTGCTCGACGCCAACGGCAATCTCTGCGAGGGCTACCGGCAGCAACATCTTCATCGTGCGCAGCGGCACGGTGATGACGCCGCGCGAGCGCTACGTGCTGCCGGGCATCAGCCGCGAGACCGTCATCGAGCTGGCGCGCGAGATCGGGCAGCCCTGCGTCGAGGCCGACATCGACCTCTACGACGCCTACACCGCCGACGAGGCGTTCCTGACCTCAACCTCGCTCTGCATCTGCCCCGGTCCGCAGCCTCAACGGCCGCCATGTCGGCGTCGATACCATGCCCGGGCCGGTGACGCAGCGCCTGATCGACGCCTTCGCCAAGCTGCTCGATTTCGATTACGTGGCGCAATACAAGCGGCGCCTGAACGGCTGAACGCGGGCTGCTCGCCCGCGAGATCAGCTCTTGCGGGCCAGTGCGAGGCCGACGCCCGCGCCGACGAGCAGGCCGCCGGAAATCCTGTTCCTGAGGCCGCCCACGCATCGCGAGTAGCCCGCGGGCGCGTCCGGCGGCGAGCGCCCAGCAGCCGTCGAGCAGAACGGCCAGCAGCAGGAAGGTCGCCGACAGGATCGACGACCTGCGCTCCGACATCGTGGCTCGTGACCACGAACTGCGGGAAGAACGCCCCATAGAAGAACAGCGTCTTCGGATTGGTCAAGGACACCAGCAGCGCCCGCGTGAACATCGCGCGCGCGGATTTCGGCTCGGGCACGACCTCGGCCAGGTTCACCGGCGGGGCTCGCCACTGCGCGACGCCGAGATAGATGAGATAGGCGACGCCGATCCAGCGTATCCACTCGAACCAGGCGCCCAGGCGTGCCCAGCAGCTCCGTCATGCCCAGGACGGTCAAGCCGAGCTGCACGACCATGGCGGAGCTCGTCCCGGCCGACCGTCAGCAGGCCGTAGCGGAAACCGTAGGTGACGCTGTTCGCGACGATCAGGGCGACGTTCGGCCCCGGAATCAACATCAGGACCGTCACGGCCAGGACGAAGGCGAGGAAGAGGTGCGTATCCAGCATCGGGGCTCCTTGGCGGCGGCGGCGCCGCGACGTCACGCCGCCATCTGACCAAGATATGCCTGTTGCACCATTTCGATTGTCCAGAAGGCTCTTGGCCGTGCCCGAGCAGCACCACCTCGCCGGTCTGCAGCACATAGCCGCGATCGGCGATGGAAAGCGCCATGGCGGCGTTCTGCTCGACCACGAAGATGGTGGTGCCCTGCTTGTTGATGGTCTGGATGATCTCGAACACCTGATCGACGAAGGCCGGCGACAGGCCCATCGAAGGCTCGTCCATGCAGATCAGGCGCGGCCGCGCCATCAGGGCCCGCCCGATGGCCACCATCTGCTGCTCGCCGCCCGAGAGCGTGCCGGCGAGCTGCTGGCGCCGCTCCTTGACGCGCGGGAACAGGCCGTACACCCGCTCCAGATCATCGTTCAGATTCTGGCGATCGCGGCGCGTGTAGGCGCCCATCTCGAGGTTCTCGAGCACGGTCATGCGCGGGAACAGCCGCCGCGCCTCGGGCACCGGTGCAATGCCGAGCCTGACGCGCGCCGGCCGTCGGCAGCGTATTGATCTTCTGGCCTTCGTAGAAGATGTCGCCCGGCTTCGGCATCACGATGCCGAGGACCGCCTTCATGGTGGTGGACTTGCCGCTGGCGTTGCCGCCCAGCAGGCAGACGATCTCGCCCTGCTTGATCTCGTAGTTCACGTCCTTCAGGACGTGCAGCTCGCCGTAGTAGGTATTCACGCCGCGGAACTCAAGCATGGGCGGCCTTCCGTCCGAGATAGGCCTCGAGCACCTGGGGATTGCTGTGCACTTGCGCGGCCGTGCCCTCGGCGATCTTCTCGCCGTGATCGAGCACGATGATCTTGTCGGCGATATCGTTGACGACGTTCAGCTTGTGCTCGATCAGGAAGACGGTCAGCCCCATCGTGCGCAGGCTTCTGATCTGGTCGGCGAGCTCCAGCGTCTCCGCCGGGTTCATGCCGGCCGTCGGCTCGTCGAGCAGCAGCACCTTCGGCCGCGACGCCAGCGCGCGGGCGATCTCGACGCCGGCGGCGGTTGGCGTAGGAGAGCTCCTTGCACCAGCTGGTTGGTGCGCGGCAGTCAGGCGGTTGCCGAAGATGCCGATGATCTCGATCGCGCGCTCCTCGCGCGTCGCGCTCCTCGGCGCGGCTGCGGGGCGGTGCGCAGGACGGCGCCGAGCGGCCCGGTCGTCGTGCGCGAATGCATGCCGACCAGGACGTTCTCCAGCACCGTCATGTTGCTGAACAGCCGCAGGTTCTGGAACGTGCGGGCGATGCCGCGCTCGGTGATCAGATGCGGCTGGCAGGCCCGTGATGTCCTCGCCGAGCAGCAGGACCTTGCCGGCCGAGGGCTCGTCCATGCCGGTGATCAGGTTGAAGAGTCGTCGACTTGCCGGAGCCGTTCGGGCCGATCAGCGCGACGATCGAGGTGCTCTCGACGACGATGTCCAGGTCCTTGACGGCGACGATGCCGCCATATCGTGCGCGTCAGCTTGCGGATCTCGATCATCGCCGGCCGTCGACTCGGCCGGCGTCGACGTCGATGCCGCGGATCGGCGCCGCGAAGCCGCCGCGGCCGACATGCGCCGTCTGCTGCTCGAGGGTGAGCGCGGGCGTCGGCCGCGTCGCCGGGATCAGGCCCTGGCGGCGGAACAGCATCATCGCGACCAGGATGATGCCGAAGATGAGCTCGATGGACTGGACGAGATCGACCCGCTGCAGCCAGCCGCTGTCGACGCCGTGGCCCAGCGCGTGGATCCAGCCGCGTCAGATCCTGGAGGAACCAGGACTGCAGCAGCTGGAGGATGATGCGCGGCCGAGCACCACGCCATAGACGCTGCCCATGCCGCCCAGCACGATCATGACCAGGATCATGACCGAGACCGGGAACATGAACATGTCCGGCGTCGCCGTCTGCAGCTTGGCGACGTAGAAGGCGCCGGTCATGCCGCCGAAGCCGGCGCCGATCGCGAAGGCCAGCAGCTTCAGCTTGACCCGGTTGATGCCCATGGCCGCCGGCGGCGATCTCGTCCTCGCGGATCGCCATCCAGGCGCGCCCGATGCGCGAATTCTGCAGCCGCAGGCTGATCGAAGATCAGCAGCGCCGATCATCAGCAGGCCGAGATAGTAGTACGGGTCAGCGATCGACGCCGAAGGAATAGCCGAAGAGCCGTGGCGGCGCGACGCCGTTCAGGCCGATGGCGCCATTCGTCAGGTACGGCGCAGTTGCGCGCGACGATCGGCACGATCTCGCCGAAGCCGAGCGTCACGATCGCGAGATAGTCGCCGCGCAGCCGCAGCGTCGGGCGCGCCGAACAGCACGCCGAAGAAGGCGGCGACGAGCGCCGCAGATCGGCATGCATCAGCCAGAACGAGACGGTGAAGTGCACGACGTCGGGCACGCCGTCGCGTGGATGCGGTGCGACCAGGCCGAGCCACTGCGAACGGCTCCCAGAAGCTCGATCCACTGCGGCTGCACCTGCCAGGAGGACAGGGTGCCGTAGGTATAGGCGCCGATGGCGAAGAAGGCGGCGTATCCGAGGTCGAGCAGGCCGGCAAAGCCGACGACGATGTTGAGGCCGAGCGCCAGCGATCGCGAAGGCGCAGGCGTTGGCGCGCCGCGTCGATATCGCCGCCGTTGCGGTCGATCAGCGGGAACAGCGAGAAGGGCGATGCGTCACGGCGATCAGCGATCGCGCCGCGGCGGCGCTCCGCGGAATCCGGCGCAACTGGGCCGCCGATGGCGCCGCCGGCTCCGCATTGCGGCGCAGGATTCGTCATGGCGCGCCTACGACTCTGCGGGCATCGAGCCGGCCGAACAGGCCGGTGCGGCTGGAACACGAGGACGAGGACCAGGATCGAGAAGATGATGACGTCGGTCCAGCGCGTCGCGATGAACTGCCCGCCGAGCGATCTCGATCAGCCCGATGATGACGCCGCCCAGCATGGCGCCGGGGATGCTGCCGATGCCGCCGAGGACGGCCGCCGTGAAGGCCCGCAAGCCCGCCGTGTAGCCGATGACGTAGCTGGTGAAGTTGTAGTAGAGGCCGAAGATCAGCCCGGCCGCGCCGGCCAGCGCCGAGCCGAGAAAGAACGCGATCATGACCACGGTGTCGACCTCGATCCCCATCATCCGCGCCGCCTCCTGGTCCTGGGCGGTCGCCTGCATGGCCTTGCCCAGGCGCGTGCGCCGCACGAAGAAATGGAGGCCGACCATCAGCAGGAGCGAGATGCCCCAGAGCGAGACACCTCGCGCAGACGCAGCGTCCGCCCCGCGACCTTCCAGACGACGACGGGCATGGGATTGGGGAAATTCTTGGCGTCGGCGCCCTGCGACAGCAGGATGACGTTGAAGAGGATGTAGGAGACGCCGATCGTGGTGATCATCGCCGCCGTGCCCGGCACGTTGCGCAAGGGTCGCAGCACGGTGCGCTCGATCGCGACGCCCAGAAGGCCGCAGAACAGCATCGACGCAGACGAGGGCCAGCAGAAGGTCGCCCACGAGCGGAATCCGGTCAGCATGGCCCGCTGGCCCGACAGGCCCGTCAGCTTCAAGACCCACATGGCGAAGAACGAGCCCACCATGAAAACGTTGAAGTGGGCGAAGTTGATGAGCTCGATGATGCCGTAGACCATGGTGAACCCGAGCGCGAGCAGCGCGATACATCGCGCCCAGGCTCAGCCCGTTGATGACCTGCTGGAGCAGGACATCATACTCGCTCACGACCTAGGACCCGTCTTGATCGTTGCGCGACAGGATCCTCAGCTGGTCGGCGATTCCGGCGCCACGCCGATGTACTTGTACTGGTGCTGGACGTCGTCCTCGGGTGAGCCGGTGTCATGATGGATCTCGAAGACGCTGATCACCTTGTTGACGATGTCGCCGTTCTCGTCGAACGAGACCGGGCCCTGCAGCGTATCGATCTTGCGTGCTCTGCATGGCATCGCGCACCGTGTCGCGATTGACCGGCTGGCCGCTCGCCGACACGCGGTTGATGGCGTCGACGATGACCAGCGACGGCGTCATACGCCGTGATCGGCGTAGTCGCTCGGCGTCATGTTGTAACTCCTTCGTGTAGCGCGCTCGACCCAGTCCGCCATGGCGGCATCGTCCATGACATGCGGGCGAAGCCTGGGTCACGTGCCAGCCCTCGATCGCCGGGAAGCCGACGGCCGAGAGGAGGCCACCGTCCACCATGCCGTCGCCGCCGCATTTGATGACCGAGGGAAGATGTCATAGAGCTGCTTTGGCCACCTTCACGCCGGCCTGGGCCACGCCGCCGTAGTAGATCGCGTCGGGATTGAGCCCCTTGATCTTGGTGATGATCGTCGTGTAGTCGGCCTCCTTCGGATCGAGCTGGTCGTGGCCCATCACGTTCATGCCGATCTTCTTGGCCTGGGCCTCGTACAGGTTCGACATGCCGACGCCGTAGGCCCCGGAGTCATCGAGGATATAGACCGACTTCACCTTCAGGGTGTCGCGCATGTAGTTGGCCATGTTCGGGCCCTGATAGGCGTCCGTCGTGACCGTGCGGAAATAGATCGCCTTGCCGCCCGGCTTGTACTGGGCCGCGAACTTCGGATCGGTGATGTCCGGATTGGTCGAGGACGGCGTGATGGCTGCCAGATTGGCGGCCGACAGGATCGGCGTCATGCGCCTCTGCCCTCGCCGCTCATCTCGGGGCCGACGATGGCGACCACGCTCGGATCGGCGACGAACTTCTTCGCATTCGTGGCGGCCTGGGCCGGATCGTACTGGCCCGCCGTCGACGTGCCGCTGTCGAGCACGGTGACCCCTAAGTTTGTAACCGCCGGCGCCGCGCCCTTCCCGTTCGCGTCCTGGATGGCCATCATCGCGCCGTTCTTGATGCGCGTGGCCGGATCGGCATCGGCGCCCGTCAGCGGCAGCTCGATCCCGATCGTCACGAGTTTCTCGTCCGCCCGAACCGGGGTGAAACCGGCCGAAGCGGACAATGCGGAGGGCGAACGCGCCCACCGTGGACAGCATGATTTGTCGGCGATGCATCTTGATCATCTGTATCTCCCTGTTCGCGTTGTGTTCGAAGGGTTATCTTCGGCACCTGGCGGCGCCGCGTATCCCCTCTCTTTGTGGTCCTATGCGCGTGATCGCCCGCCGCCGCAGTTACCTCCCATGCCGGCAGGCATGCCAGATCATCCGTATCTGAAGTTCAGTCTTCTACGCCTCAGCGACGGCTTTGACGATTCGCTGCACTCCACAAGGTACGCAAATCTAGAGCCGGTACCGCTGCGTCCGCAACACGTTTTATTTGAGAGCCTCGGCGAGCAGTCCCGCCGACCGAGAATCCTTATCAAATCGCCCAGCACGCCCCGCAGCGCGTCGAGGCCGGCCATGCCGAATTTCCGGCAGCGCGCGGGGACCAGCTTCGGTGCGCGCATCCGGCGCGGCGTCGTTGTCCTTGAACGGCATCTCCAGCGTCATCGAGAGACAGCCGAAGGTCTCGGCGACGTAGTTGCCGCACATCGTGAGGTTCGCCTTGCCGGGCGCGTTGTCGGGATAACCATGCTCGGTCTGGAAGTCCGCGCTGGCGCGCGACAGCTGCTCCGCATAGGCCCGCCGCAGCGCTGCCTGCTTGGGCGTGAGTGAGAGGAATTCCCATCGTCTTGACGAGGAAGTTGTAGGGGACCGTCTCGTCGCCATGCACGTCGAGGCAGAAATTGACCCCGGTCGCGGCCACATCGCCTTGCGAATGACGAAGACCTCCGGGCTGCGCTCCATGCTCGGCTCCACCCATCGTGGCGATTGAGGTTGGCGCCGGCGGCCATTGGTTGCGCAGATGGCCGCGCCGGCTGCCGTCTGGATTCATGTTGGGAACGATGTGGAAGACGGCCCGCTCCCGCAGTGCCCTGCGCCACCGCTGTCGCCGGGTCCAGGAGCCGGTCGGTAGATCCCTTCGATCCACCATTCCGCCATGGTCTCCCGGGATGCTGGGCGACGGGCGATGCGATCGCAGCGGTGCGGTTTGCTTCGCCGCCCGGCCTCGCCCACGCGCAGAGAGTCCCATGTCCTGTCCGTCCGTGGTGGCGCCCGGGACTTCGAGGTCGCACGCCGGCTTGACGAGCGCCTCCGCGACGCCGCCGCGCGTAAGCCGTCCCATCGAGTAGGGCGCAGTGTAGGACGTGAGTAAAGACGGGATCGTGCTCCGGGCCATGCGATGGCTGATCGTCAGGACCGTCCCGTCGTACGCGGTCGCCACGCGGAACCAGCGTCCCGGCGATCATGGAAGCGCAGGCGCGATAGTTCTCCCAGCTCCTTCGGATAGGCGGCGCTTCCGGCGTTCGCGATCCGCAGCGCGCAATCCTGGCCGCGGCGCGCCCCGGCGAGGCCGGAGGTGAGACCACTGATAGAAGTCGGCAGTTGCGGTCCTTGTTGATGGCGAGCCGGATGTCCGTCGGGTCCGAACAATCAGAGACGCACTCGATATTGCCGGAATCGAAATTGCCGCTGATCCGCATTGAGGGGGACTCCGAAAGGCGTTCAGCTCGGGGCGCGCTGGCGGCGCCGCGACCCGCAGAGTTACACCGCGCCGGGCCGGCGCGTCACGCGCCGCTTGGCGAACCGGGCCCGAACGCTATGCCGCCAGCTCTCTACCGCGCGATCGACAGCAGCGGAAACGATGCGCTTTCTGATCGAGCCTCGTTCACGCTGCTCTGCCGGTGCAGGCCCAGAGCTCCTCGAGCCGGGGATGGCCGATGGAGCAGCGGAAGTTCTCGGCCGTGAGCTGCGGCATGCCGGCGACGGCAAGGTGCGGCGCAGCGCCGGGGCGGCGGTTACGAGCGGCGACAGATCGGCCAGGCCCTTCATCGTGTCGAGCGTGACATTGTCCAGCCGCGCCAGGCCGGCGAGACTCGGGAGCGACGTCACGTTGCGCATCCAGTCCAGCCGCAGCGTCGTCCAAGCTCTGGCAGGTCGCCGAGCGCGCCGAGGTCGGAGAGCTTGGTGGATCCAGCACGAGGAAGCAGGTCTTCCAGCTCGGGAAAGCCGCGGGAGCAGCGATGCGTTCGTGGTGCCGCCCAGCAGGATGGCGAGCTTTGCGCAGCCCGGCGAGGGGCAAGCAGCAGGGAAAGATCGGGGAGCGTGATTCCGCTGGGGCCGAGGCTCCTCAGTTCGCCGAGGGCGCGGATGGCCTGCAGATCCTTCTCTGACGTCCGACCAGGAACAGTTTCTTGAGCCGAGGAAAGCCCGCGATGAAACCGAGCGAGAATTTCTTCTTCGTCTCCCCGAAGGTGAGCTCATCGAGACGGCCCCGCAGAAACGTGAAGCCCGCAATGTCACTCAAGTCGTAGAGCGCGAGTGAAGCCGCCGCACCCTCTCGAAATGCCTCAGAAAGCCGAGGTCGTTGCTCGCTCTGCCGTACACATAGAGCTCGACATCGGGCCGGTCGGCGATGAGGTCGCCGGGCCGCTGCAACTGCGCCGGCGTGAGCGGCCGACTGAACTGGATGACGCCGCATTCCGGCTCGAGCGGTCGAAGCGGGTCGCCGAACCGTTCGACCATCCCCCGATCGGTGCTCAGGAAGCGTCGATGGAGCGCCGCCGCCAGGCGCCGGGAATGGGCAGTTCCTTCTCGAGACATCACGGGCGCCTCCGCCGGCTTCTCAACTTAAGTAAAATACCGGATTAATTTATCGTTAATCATCATCGGGGTGTATGAAGTCCGATCGATTCGGACTCCGCCGCCGCCGCCGCTGCGGGTAAGATGTCGGCCACATAAGAAAAAAGTGTGTGGGTGCCAACAATCGATCGCAGCACCTCCGGCGTCCCTCCCCACGAGAACGCCGGGGAAAGATCAACCGCCACGAACGTGGCGGGCGATCCCAGCACTCGCGAGAGCGTCCCTCCCTCGGTGCGGGTTTTACCGCACCCGCGACAAAACCCCGGTCCCCCTCGGGGCCTTTGTCCGTTTCTAGACCCGCTTCCCCACCGGCCTCGGCGACCCCATATAGAGGGTGCGCCCGACGGGCGCGTTGCCGGTTAACCGGTTGTAAACCATGGCCCCCGATAGTCGCCCGCGGCCGGGCGGACCCACCCACCGAGGGGCTGTCCAGGAGCGCCACGGCGTGTAAGATCGCCGTGATTCGGCCGCTTCGGCGGGGTTGGCGCCCCGCCGGCACTTCGGTCTGACAGCCTGAAAGGACGCGCGGATTAGATGACGCCCTTTGCCATTGCCGGCGTGCAGATCGCGTCACGACCCACAGCAACGTCGATGGGATGCGCCATCGCCTCGATCTGCTCATGCACCTCTATCCCTGGGTGCGAGATGGTGATGTTCAGCGAGCTGGCCTGTCATCGGCTCGCTGCTGCAGAACGCCCAGCCGCTGCCAGGGGCCGCGGAAGAAGCGTTCCAGGAGATGGCGACGCGGCATCGCGTCTGGCTCGTCAACGGCTCGATGTACGAGCGGCGCGACGGCGCCATCTACAACACCACCTCCGTGATCGACCCCCAGGGCAAGATCGTCGGCCGCTACCGCAAGATGTTTCCGTTCATGCCGCTGGAGCAGGGCGTGGCGCCCGGCACGGAGTTCCTCACCTTCGACGTGCCGGAGGTCGGCAGGTTCGGCGTGCTCAACTGCTACGACATCTGGTTCCCGGAGGTCGCGCGCACGCTGACGGCGATGGGCGCCGAGGTGCTGCTCCATCCCGTGCTCACCCACACCATCGACCGCGACATCGACCTCGCCGTCGCCCATGCGACCGCGGCGATGTTCCAATGCTACGTCTTCGACATCAACGGGCTGACGGCCGGCGGCAACGGCCATTCGGCGGTGTTCGACCCCTCCGGCCGCGTGATGTATCGCGCCGACGTGCTCGAGCAGTTCATTCCGATCGAGATCGATCTCGAGCAGGTGCGACGCCAGCGCAAGAACGGCATCCGCGGCCTCGGCCAGATGCTGAAGAGCTTCCGCGACCGCCCGGTCGAGTTCCCGGTCTACGACCGCGCCCGCTTCGACTCGGGCTTCCTCGACTCGCTCGGTCCCATCGCCCAACCGCGCCGCGACCAGGCTCCCAGCAACGTCGCCCTCATCCCGACCCGCCCGCGCATGATCGGGTGAGCAGGTCGTTCGCCGCGGGGGCTACTTTCCTACCGACAATATGCCGGCGAATTTCCGGCGGTATGCGGCGGGCGTGAGGCCGGTCTGTCGCTTGAACAAGCGGCGAAAGAAGGTCGGGTCTTCGTAGCCGACCTTGAAACCGACATCGTCGATGCCGGCGGTCTCCGTCTCGATGAGCTGCTTGGCCTCCTCGATGCGCAGCGCATGCACATAGTCCATCGGCAGGTACCCAGTCGCAGACCGGAAGCGGCGCGCGCAAGGCGCGCGGCTTGAGGCCGGCGTGCTCGGCCATCGTCGCAACCGGATCTGCGCACACATAGTTCTGCGCGATCCATGCCTGGCAGCTGCCGATGACGGCATCGCTCTTCTGGACGCGTCGGGGCATGGCGGCATAGGGCAGCTGTCCGTCCTGATGGCCCGACAGCAGATACACTTTGGCGGTCCTGATCGCGTGCTGCGCGCCGCAATAGCCGCGCGATGAGATAGACCGCCAGATCACTGCCAGGACGTAACGGCCGCCGCCGTGATGATGCGGGCATCCTTGCCGGCGAAGCTGAGGATGGACGCGTCGTCGGGATCTGACGTTGGGGTAGTGCTCGCGGAACAGGTCTCGGTATCCCCAATGGCAGGCGCACTCGACGCCGTCGAGCAGGCCCGCTTCCGCCAGCATCAGCGAGCCTGAGCAGACGGAAGCGAGAATCGCGCCGCCGGCATGCATCCGCTTCAGCCAGTCGATCTCGCGCTGGTAGCGACCGCGCGGCGGCGTGTCGATCGGCGTGTAGGTGTCGCAGACGATGGCGACGTCGGTCTTTCCTGATGTCGTCGACGCTGGCGTGCGGTTCGACGAGCACATTGCCGAAGCAGCGGAACGGCTGGCTGCCGGCGGCCACGATCTTGACGTCGAGCAGGCACTCCTCGGGCTGCCCGGTCGTCATGTCGGCGTAGACGGCGCCGACGGACAGCAGCACGTCATACAGGCCATAGAGGACGGAGGACGAGGTTTCCGGCGCCGCAAGCAGCGCAATCGAAGGTCTGGCTTGATCTGGCATGATCAATCCTCCCTGGCGCGAATACTGTCACATTTGCCCTGTTCTTGTGCAATCCGTCTCTTAGCAGCACCGCGCGATCGGCCTAGCATTCAAACCAAGACAGGAACCTGCGTCACCGGCGGTCATGGCGCGAGACGAGCTGCGACGGAGGCTAAGCATGGCCACGCAGCTCTCGAGTGAACGGTCGTCATCGCACGACGATCTCGGCGCGGCAATCGGTTCGCTTCGCAACGCGAGCCTGGGCGACGTGCTCGTCGCGGGCGACGCCGGATGACGATGGCGCCCGCGCCGTGTGGAACGCCATGATCGACCGCCATCCCGCGGTCATCGTCCGCTGCAAAGGCACCGCCGATGTAGTCGGCAGCCGTGAAGTTCGCGCGCGCGCAGAACATGCCGGTGTCCATCCGCGGCGGCGCTCACAACTGTCGCAGGACACGCCGTCTGCGACGACGGCGTGATGATCGACCTGTCGCTGATGCGCGGCGTGCGCGTTGATCCCGAACGGCGGCGGGCCTGGGTCGAGGGCGGCGCGACCTGGGGCGACGTCGATCGCGAGACGCAGGCCTTCGGCCTGGCGACGCCGGGCGGCCTGATCTCCGATACCGGCGTGGCCGGACTCACGCTCAGCGGCGGCATCGGCTGGCTGCGCAGCCGCTACGGCCTGTGCATCGACAATCTGACGGCGGCCGACGTCGTCACCGCCGACGGACGCCTCGTGCACGCCGGCGCCGGAGGAGAACGCCGACCTGCTATGGGCGCTCAAGGGCGGCGGCGGCAACTTCGGCGTGGTGACGATGTTCGAGTTCGCGCTCCACCCCGTCGGTCCCAAGATGATGTTCTGCGCTCCGATCTATCCGCTCGAGGCGGGCGGCGGACCGATCCGCTTCTGGCGCGATTTTCTGCGCGACAAGAACGACGATGTGGGATCGTTGATCGAGTTCTCGACCATACCGCCCGACCCGACCTTTCCCCGCGAGTCCTGGGGAAAGCGGGTCTATCACCATGGCCGCGGTCTACGCCGGCGCTGCCGCGGAGGGCGAGAAGCTGCTGCAACCCCTGCGCGAGCTGGCGGAGCCGGTGATCGATTTCTCCGGCCAGATGGACTATTGCGAGATGCAGAAGCTCTTCGATGCCATCATCCCCTTCGGTCAGTACCGGTGCTACTGGAAGAGCCACTACCTGAACGGGCTGACCGATGCGGCGATCGAGCAGATCGTTGCGGGCAACGCGGCTCCGCCGTCGCCGAATACCCTGTCGTCGATCTGGAACTTCGGCGGGCGACCGCGCGCGTCGCGCCGGACGCCACGGCCTTCGGCGACCGCTCCATGCCTTATATGTTTTCCATCGACTCCATCTGGCGCGAGGCCGCGGACGACCAGACCAACATCGCGTGGACGCGGGAGTTCTGGAAGCGCATGGAGCCCCACTTCCACCACGGCCGCATCTATCTCAGTTTTCCCGGTCTGGGCGAGGAAGGCGAGCGGCTCCTGCGCGACAGCTTCGGCCCCAACTATGCGCCGCCTGCAGGCGATCAAGCGGAAATACGATCCGGGCAACCTCTTCCGCTTCAACCAGAACATTCAGCCGGCTGCATGATCGCCTGGACGATCCTATCGAAGCGCGTGCGGCTGAGCGCCGTGATGCCGCCGCGACCACAGACCCCAGCATCACTGGAGGATTGATTCAGCATCCGGTACTCTTTCGATGGATCGAATTCGCCAGCCGCGCGGATTTCGGCTAGCGTCGTTTGTCAACGCCGCTCCCTACGGGCGGCCACGAAGAAGTCTTTTGAGAGGAGGTCTTTCACATGAATCATTGCGCATTCCAGGAAATCGGCTCGCCGGCTCGGCCGCGATCGCGGTCGCACTGGCAGCCATGATGGGCATCGCGAGCGCTCAGGATCACACCCACCACAATAAGAGCATGGGTCCGTTCCTGGCCCTCGCCGCTCCTGCACTCGATCCAGCTGAGCGCCGCGGCGCCGCCCTGTGGGAGGGTCTCGGCCCGCTGCACTATTCGATTACGACCGCCAGCCCGCAGGCCGCAGCAATATTTCGACCAGGGGCTGCGGCTGACCTATGCCTTCAACCATGCCGAGGCGCGGCGCGCCTTCCACCGAGCCCAGCAGCTCGATCCCGGCTGCGCGCTCTGCTTCTGGGGCGAGGCCTTGGTTCTCGGTCCCAACATCAACGCCCCCATGACCGCGGACGCGGAATCCGCCGGCGCTCGAGGCCCTGGCCAAGGCGCAGGCGGCGGCGGGCGGCGCCAGCGCCAAGGAGCAGGCGCTGATCGCGGCCCTGGCGAAGCGCTATTCGGCAGATCCGCAGGCCGAGCGGGCGGCGCTCGACCGCGCCTTCGCCGACGCCATGGCGGCGACGGCCGCCAGCTATCCGGATGATCAGGACATCGCCGTGCTCGGCGGCTGAGGCGCTGATGGATACGCAGCCCTGGGACTACTGGGTCTATGGCGAGAACGGCGCCACGACGCCGAAGGGCCGCGCCGGCGAGATCCTCGCCTTGCTGGAGGGCGTGCTGAAGACCAACCCCGACCATCCGGGCGCCATCCACTACTACATCCACGCGGTCGAGGCTTCGGATACGCCGGAGCGGGCGGAGCCCTACGCCGACCGGCTGGCGGCGCTGATGCCGGGCGCCGGGCATATCGTGCACATGCCCAGCCACATCTACTACCGCGTCGGCCGCTATCTGGATTCGCTGAAGGCCAACCAGGATGCGGTCGTGGTGGACGAGGCCTTCTTTGCCAAGGTCGACGACCAAGGCATCTATCGCGGCGGCTACTACACGCACAACGTCCACTTCGTGGCGGTCTCCGCCCAGATGGCCGGCGACGGCAAGACCGCCGTCGCTGCGGCCGAGAAACTGGCAGGCCTCGTCACCGACGAGGCGGCGAGCAGCTACGCCTGGGCGCAGCCGATCAAGGCGGCGCCCTACTTCACCCACGCGCAGTACAGCGCACCCGACACCGTGCTGGCCCTTCCAGACCCCGGCGACAAGTTCGCCTACGTGAAGGGCATGCTGGCACTACGCCCGCGGCGTGGCGGCGGCGGCGAAGGGCGATGTGGGTGCGGCGGCGGCCGAGGCCGGCGCCATCGACGCACTCGCCACCAAGGGCGACCTGAAGTTCCTGCTCGACAACTACATCCCCGGCGACCAGCTGCTGCAGATCGCCCGCCACGTGGTGCTGGCCCGCATTGCCCAGCACCAGGGCGACCGCGCCAAGGCCGTCGCGGAATTCGAGCAGGCGGCGACGCTCGAGGACGGCCTACCCTATATGGAGCCGCCCTTCTGGTATTACCCGGTCCGTCAGTCGCTGGGCGCCGCGCTGCTGCAGGCCGGGCCGGGCGGAGGAGGCGGTCGCCGCGTTCAAGAGCAGCCTCAAGCTGGCGCCCGATAACGGCTGGGCCATCTACGGCCTGATGGAAGCCCAGAAGAAGCTCGGCGATGCAGGCGGGCGCAGGAGAGCAGAAGCCGCGTTGGCCAAGGCCTGGATCGGCCCGCGCGACCTGCTCGACCTGTCGAAGCTGTAAGCGTACGCCCCTCCGAGCGGCCCTCAAAAGAGCCGCTCGGACGTATGCTTTGCGGCCCAGGCCAGCCCCGGGACTGACGAGCGCCCGGTCGCGAACGAAGAGCTGCCTCCGACAGGGGCCGGCGAGGCCGCCATGTGGCGGGTGACGAGGTCGCAGTTGCGCAGCGCCACTTGAAGGCAAGCCGCCGCGTCGCCTCGTCGTCTGCCGATTCACGGTGATTTCACGGACGATCCGACGATCGGTTCACCCCTGGGGCTATCTCCTCCTGGCGAACCACGAGGAGGGCGGACGTCCGCGAACGCCAGAGCGATGCCTACCGCGTCCATCCCCTTCCGCAGCAGCGCACGATTGCGGCCAGCCCGCCGGCCTCTCGAAGGCGGCCGCCCGATGAGCGTCATCCGCAATCTGCGCTGGCTGCTGGTGCTGGCGCCGATCATGGGCGTGGCCACGATCGCCGCCGCCATCCACGGCCTGACATTGCCGCTGGTCGCGCTCCTGTTCGACCGCTGGGGTCTCGAGGCCGATCTCGTCGGCCTCAACGCGCGGCCGGCACCTGCGGGATTCTGCTGCTCGGCCCGTTCCTCCCGGCCCTCATCGTGCGCGTCGGACTTTCGCGGATCGTGGCCGCGGCAGTCTTTCTCGCCACCTCGCGCTCGCGTCATGGCGGCGGCGTTCCCCGACGATCGTCGCCTGGTTTCTGCTCAAGGCGCTCCTCGGCCTCAGTTTGTCGGTGATCTGGGCCGGCGCCGAGCTCTGGATCAACCTGAAGGTCGACGATGCCCACCCGCGGCCGCGCCTTCAGCCTGTTCACCCTGCTCTACTGGTTCGGCTTCGCCTGCGGACCCGGCATCATCGGCCTTGCCGGCATCGAAGGTCCCTGGTCGCTCCTGGCCGGCGCTGCCCTCATGGCCGGCGCCTTTCTCCTGATACGGATCATGCCGAGCGACGCCGGCTGCATCGAGGAGACTTTCACGAACGCCGGCGGCACTATCCGCCCCTGGCGTCGGTGCCGCTGGTGCTGGCGACGGCCCTCATGGGGGCATGGGCGATGGCGCGCTGCCCGCCCTGCTGCCCGACCTTCGGCCTCGCGCACGGCGCCGGCGAGGCGGGAGCGCTCACATTGCTGACGACCTTCGTCATCGGCGGGTCGTGTTCCAAGGTCCGGTCGGTTGGCTGGCGGACCGCATGAACGAGCGCAGCCTCGCCTTGGGCTGCATCGCGGGCGTCGGCCTGTGCATGCTGGCGCTGCCGGCGGCGGCCGCCGAGCGTCGCGTTGCGCCTGCCGCTCTGCTTCGTCGCCGGCGGACTGGCGATGTCGATCAGCACGCTCGGCCTCGTCATCGTCGGCCGCAGCTTCTCCGGCAGCCGGCTCGCCGTCGTCTGCACCTGGTTCTCGGTGCTCTATGAAGTCGGCACCACCATCGGCCCCGCGCTCGCGGGCGCGATGATGGTCCGAGCCGGCGCCCACGGGCTGCCGATGACCCTGGCGTTGGCCAGCGGCCTCGGCTGCGCCCTGTTCCTGGTGGGCGCAGGCCGTGTGCCGAGGGTCGCCGCCGGCCACGGCGCCCCATTGCAGCCGGCGCCGTAGCGTTTTCATCCGAGGTGGACATGGTCTCGGCATCCCTGACGGCGGCGGCCTTCGTCGCGATGATCCTGCCGGTCTTTGCTCTCGATCGGCCTGGAGAAACGGGGCCGGATCGCAACGCTGCGGCTGCTGGCCTGGATCGCGGCTCGTGGTCGCGCTGTCTTGCGTCGCGGCGGGGATCGTCCAACGCGCGGGATGGGGCGAGCCCATCATGATCGCCGGCCGCGCGGCGCCAGTGCGGGCCTTCCGCCCTGATCGCCCTCGGCCTGTTCTCGGGCCATCGTCTATGTAGCGACGCTGGGGCGCGGGCCGCGCCCGTGACGGACGTCGGCGGATCGTTCTGCTGATGCCGCAAGCCGCGCCATAGCGGCGCGCGCCGCCCACGGCGGCATGGCGTGCCGGACGATCGCAGTCGGTCGACGTCACGCGGACCTTTCCATGCCCATACCTTTCATTGCATTGTGACGACGCTCACAGTCTTGCCCCCTCCGGTTCTGTCAACATTGCCGGAGAGTCGTTGAGGCACCCGGGCGGCCAGTCGGCCGCCGGGGCGCGAACATTGTCTTCCGCGCAAAAGACCCGTTAGTCTGAAAAGCAGGTGCCGTCTGGCGATGGTGACTCCGGTCATGGAACCCTCGGCGATGGCTGGCTTGGAAGCTGACGCTGCTCGGCGGAGTTCGAGGCTCTGCTGACCAACGGCGCGGCTGTCGATCTGCCGGCGCAGAAGGATCGCGCCTTGCTCGCCTTCCTGGCGATCGGCTCCGGCGCCGCCCATTCGCGTGACCGCCTCGCCGGCCTGCTGTGGAGCGAGCATGGCGACCAGCAGGCGCGCGACAGCCTGAAGCAGGCGCTGGCGCGGCTGCGCCGCGGCCTCGGCGACGACGGCGGCGGCGTGCTCCGCGCCGACCGCCAATCGATCGGAGCTCGACCGGGATGCCGTGAGCGTCGATACGCGCTCCTCTTCGAGCGGCTGGTCCGCGACGGCACGGTCGGGGCGCTGGCGCGGGCAGCCGCGCTCTATCAGGGCGATTTCCTCGATGGCATCACGGTCCGCGATCCCGCCTTCGAGGATTGGCTGCTGGTGGAACGCCGGCGCCTGCGTGAGCTGTTCGAGCGGGCGCTCGGCGGCTTGATGGCGAAGGCGCTGGCCGGCGGCGATGCCGAGAGCGCGGCTGCGGCCGCGCAGCGCACTGGCGCTGCTGGACCCGCTCAGCGAAGCGGCCTGCTGCACGCTCATGCAGGTTCATTGCGAGGCGGGGCGAGACCGTTCAGGCGCTCCGCCTCTACGACCGCTTGCGCGAGCGGCTCTACCGCCGAGATGGGCGTGCAGCCGGAACCCGCGACCACGGCGCTGTACGATCGCATCCGCCAGCGCCAGGCGGCGCCGATCGCAGCGCCGGAGAGCGAACCGGCGGCAGGGCAGGCCGCGGACGCAGCGGCCCAAGCCCTCGATCGCCGTGCTCCCGTTCGCTCAACCTGAGCGGCGATCCCGGAGCAGCGGTACTTCAGCGACGGCATCACCGAGGACATCATCACCGAGCTGTCGCGCTTCCGCACGCTGTTCGTCATCGCGCGCAACTCGTCACTTCCAGTATCGCGGCGGCAACCTCGACGTCACGCGCATCGGCCGCGAGCTCGCCGTCCGCTACCTGGTCGAGGGCAGCGTGCGCCGCGTCGGCGACCGCCTGCGGATCACCGCCCAGCTCATCGAGGCGGAGAGCGGCAATCACCTGTGGGCCGACCGCTATGACGGCGATGCCCGTCGACGTGCTGACCCTGCAGGACGATATCGTCGCGCCATCGCCACCACGCTCGGCGACCGGATCGACGCCGCCGGGCCGCGAGCGCGCCCTGCGCCTGAGCGCGGAGGCGCTGTCCGCCTACGATCATGTGCTGCGCTGCGAGGCGCATTTCATGAGCTTCACGAAGGACGGGAATGCCGAGGCGCGGCGCTTGGCGCAGAAGGCGACCGAGCTCGATCCGCAGAGCGCCGACGCACACGTTCAGTTGGGCTGGACGCATTGCATGGATCAGCCTCTTCGGCTGGGTCGAGGACCGCGCGCAGGTGCTCGGCGCGGCGCTCGCTCAGGCGCAGCGTGCGGTCCAGCTCGATGAAGCGGCCTCCCGGCCGCGCTCGCTGCTGGGCTTCATCCATATCTACCGCCGCAGTATGACGAGGCGTACGCCCAGCTCGCACGGCCATCACCCTGAACCCCAACGATGTCGAGGCGCGCGGCACCTACGGCCTCTACCTGATCGCGGTCGGCGAGACCGAGGCGGCGCTCGAGCAATTCGGCATCGCCAAACGCCACAATCCGTTCGAGGTCGAGTGGGTGATCGTCTGCCGCGGCATCGCGCTGTTCACGGCGCGGCGCTACGACGAGGCTGTCGCGACCCTGACGCAGGCCCACAATCCCACCAACGAGCTGCGCTGCTGGCTGGCGGCCAGCTATGCCGCTGCCGGCCGCGTGGACGAGGCCCGTGCCACGCTGGCGCAATTCCTGGCCACCGCCGAGCGCGACATGGAGCGTTTCCCCGGTCACCGGCTCGCGGATTGGGAGCCCTACCTGCACCGCCTCATCGAGTACCGCGACCCCGCGCATTCGACCACCTCTTCGCGGCGCTCCGCACGGCCGGGCTGCGATAGCCGACGCGCTCGGCGCCGGCGAGCGCTGAGGCCCCGCTTCGCGCCCGCCACGGCCCCGTCAGCGTCTCTGACGGGCCTCCGACGTGTCAGATCCGCGCAAAGTCATGTTATTGAAAAATATGAGCTATTTTTTAATGCATGGGGTTGTTTTGCAGAATCGCGTTTTCCAAGCACCGACGCCGATGTTTCACGTGAAACATTCCTGCGTAAAGGACTCCCGTCCCACGCCGGCGACGGCGATGTTTCACGTGAAACCGTTTTCTCCAGCACCGCTCAACCAGCCATCCGCGGCGCGATGTTTCACGTGAAACATTTTTGCGTAAAGCGCCTCAGTACATCTTGTTGATCGAGTCCGCTTCAGGAGGGTGGACCGGCATTTCCGGCGGCAGCGGCACGCACTGGAACTGGCCGTTGATGCCGGCGGCCCATTTCTTGGCGCGCTCGAGCAGTCGCCGTTCGTCGGTCTGCATGCGGCCGCGGGCGACCAGGATGCCCATGTCGGCGCCGTGATAGCGGTAATCGCCGCCGTGTAGACGCGCAGGTAGAAGGCCTCGTTCTCGCCGGTGACGTTGGTCCAGTCGAGGGTGCGGCGCACGAGACTTGATGCTGCCGTCCTCGGCCATGCGCCAGATGCCGGAGGCCGGCGCCTTGCTGATCAGCTCCACGGCGTCGCCGGGATGCTTCAGGATCAGCTGGCTCCACTCGTCGAACTCGGTCCAGCGCTTCTGGATCGCCTCGAGATCGACCTCCCAGTCGACGTCCATGAACTCCAGCAGGTGGAAGAGGTAGATGGGGCACGCCGCCATAGGTCGAGGTGATGAGATGGGTCGGCGGGCTGGCGCCGCTGACGCGCGGGTTGAGCTCGCCCAGATAGACCTCGCCGCGTGTCGGTATCGATCAGGAAGTCCATGCAGAAGGCGCCGCGATAGCCCTCCTTGTAGAGCCGGTCGCCGAGCTTGCGGGCCATGCGCTGCACGGCCGCGCGCTCCTTCTTCATCGCCGCCCACGAACACGTCGTTGCCGCACCAGCCGCCCTTGTAGGGCGTCAGCTCGCCGAAGCCGGTGATATCGGTCATGCACGGGTCCCGACGAGCGTGCCGTGGCGGGTGGCGCACGCCTTCGATCGTGCCCGGCAGGTGATTGATGCGCTTCATCACCTTGAGCGGCTCGCTCGCCATCTTGTCGGCGTACTTGTCCCAGTCCGTCTCGCTGGCGACGAAGAAGGTGGTGCGGCCGGAGTCGCCATAGGGCGTCTGCACCACCAGGTCCTTTCCCAGCCTCGCCTTGCCGGCCAGCTTCATCAGCTCGGCATAGCTGCTGGCGCGGCCCAGCAGGTTGGGGACGCTGGAGATGCCCGCCTTGTTGCCGAGCTCGGTGGTGACGATCTTGGAATCGAGGTGGATGCGCAAGCTTGGCCGGCGGCAGGGCGATCTCGACGCCGAGCTCGCGCGCCAGCTCCTCGGTCTCCTCGTCGAACATGACGAGGATGAGCTTGCCGCCGCCGCGCGCCTTGATGTGGTCGCGCACCTCCTTGTGGCCGCAGCAGGTAGTTGTTCACGTCCTCGATCGAGCGGAACTCGTGCGGCCCATGCTCGCGCGGCACCAGCACCTTCGGATGCTGGCCGTCGAAGAGTCGAAGTAGTTGATGTACTCGAAGCCGTTGACCCAGCGCGTCGAGTCCCAGCAGGTTGAACGAGGTCGGCGACAGGAAGTAGATCGGCGTCTCGGTTGTGGCGGAAGAACGCGTAGATCTCCGACAGCCCCCGGCAGCCGCGGCCGGTCGCTGCGACCGTTGCTTCCCCTAGCGACAGCCTGCCTGGCGCGACGCACCGGCTTCGTCCGTTTGGCTGTCGCGGTTCGCTTGGCTTTCCTGCTCATGCCCTTGTCCCCCTGCCCTGCCGTGGTCCGGCGCTTGGCGCTCATATGGATCCACATCCTGCTGGATGTTGCCCGTCGGTGGGAAGCCCCAAGTTGCCGAAGCGTTTCGCGGGCCGCCGTCCAGCCTGTGACTGGCGGTCACTGCGCCGCGCGGCATCATTAACCATTCTTTCGCCTCTGTTTCGGTACTATCATCGGTCGGAGTATCGCGAGCGCCGGTCGCTCGCCGACTGATATGCCCATGAACGTCCCCATGAACGACAACGAACGCCAGCGGCATTCCCGCAGCTATCTCCTGCCGGTCGAGGATCTGGAGTTTCTGCTGCGCGATGAGCTGCGCGGCATCCGCTTTGCCCTCGAATACAGCAAGGCCGAGCTGCTGCTGCGCGAGTGGGGCATCCGCTCCACCGTGATCGTCTTCGGCAGCGCGCCGCACGCCGTCGCAGGAACACGCGGACGCGATGCTCGCGGCAGCCAAGACGCCGGAGGAACTGGCGCTGGCGAAGCGGCGGGCCGGCCTCGCCCGATTCTGCACGAGCAGGCCCGCGCGTTCGGACGCCTGGTTTCCGAGCGCGGCGGCGCCCTCGGCGACAATGGCGGCGCCCGCGACAACGTCATCGCCACCGGCGGCGGCCCCGGCATCATGGAGGCCGCCAACCGCGGCGCCCGCGAGGCCGGCGCACCGACGATCGGCTTCAACATCACGCCTGCCGATGGAGCAGGAGCCCGAACCCCTACATCGACGCCGGACCTGACCTTCCGGTTCCACTACTTCGCCATCCGCAAGATGCACCTCGCCATGCGCGCCAACGCGCTGGCGGTGTTCCCCGGCGGCTTCGGGACGCTCGACGAGCTGTTCGAGATCCTGACCCTGATCCAGACGCGGCAAGGCGCCGCCCGTGCCGGTCGTGCTGTTCGGCCGCGACTACTGGCGCAAGGTGATCAACTTCGACACCCTGGTCGAGCACGAGGTGATCAGCCCCGGACGACCTCAAGCTCTTCGACATCGTCGATACCGCCCGGAGGAGGCCTGGGAGACCATGCGGCACCGCGGGCCTCAAGGCCCACACGCCGGCCGACGACGCCATCTGCGAACCGCGGCGTCGACGGCGCGTAGCGCCGGCCGCCGCTTCTCCCTATTGCACCTTTGCCGCAGCCGCCACCGCGAAGGCGCGCTCGACGCGAGTTGCCGCGCACGCCATAGACGACATCGTGCAGGTTGCTGACCGCGCAGGCGTGGTTGGGGATGACCGTCACGCGCTCGCCGATCGCGGGGCGCGCATTGCAGGCGGCGACGTCGAGGTGACCGCATGCTCCTCGCTCATCGCGGGCAATGTCGCCTTCGGATATTCGCAGCGCCCGGCCGTAGACCCTCGAGCCCCATCGGATCGGATGACAGCGTCTTCGAGCCGGCGTCGAGGATGGCGCGCTCGGCGGTCGGCCGCGACACAACCGTCGTGACGATGCGGATGGCGCAATCCTCGAGCGTGCCGACGCCGTGGGCGACCATGTAGCGGTCGCTGTAGATATAGGTGCCCGGCCGATGCTCGGTCGCCGGCGCCACTTCGCGAGCCCGGTAGAGATCGACCGTACCGCCGGTGCTGACGATCTCGACCGGACAATCCCTTGCGTTCGCAGGCGGCGACCGCCTCCGCCAGCCAGGCCGACGGCTCGTGCTGTCCTGCCCTTGGGCGCGCATACGTCATCAAGCCGCGGAAACCGAGGCCACGCAGCCTGGAGATCTCGGCCGCCAACGCGGCGGCCTCCGCCGGCGATTGCACGCCGCAGCGGCCGGCGCCGGGTGTCGCACTCGACCATCGCGCCGACGCTGAGATCTGCCGCCGACAGCGCCGACGACACGCCCTCGGCGGCCTCGCGACTGTCGAACACCAGGGTCAGCCGCGCGCGGCGCGCCAGCGCCGCCAGCCGCTCCAGCTTCTGTCGGCCGACGATGTTGTAGGTGATGAGGATGTCGTCGATGCCGGCGTCGGCCATCACCTCGGCCTCGCCGAGCTTCTGGCAGGTGATGCCGACGGCACCGAGCTCGATCTGTCGGCGCGCGAACTCAGGGATCTTGTGCGTCTTGATGTGCGGCCGGAAGGCGAGAGCCGTTGCGGCGTGCAATAGTCCTGGGCGCGCGCCAGATTGCGCTCGACGGCATCGAGGTCGATGGTGACGCAGGGCGTGTCGAGATCGTCGATGGTCCAGGCCAAGTATGTTCTCCGTATGCAAGAGGGCGCGCGGCTTCGATCGCCGGCCCGGCGCAGCATATCATGCTGCCGAAGCGGCTGACGATGCCGACTCGCGTGATCGGAGTCGCCGCCGGGAGGAAGCGCTCAAAAAAGGGAGTTCGATCATGCAGGACCTGGACACCAACAGACGTCTCGTTCATGCTCGCCGGCGGCCTCGGGCTGGCCGGCGCCGCTGCCGCGCCGCGGCCGCCACGACCGCAATCTCGCCGCAGGTCGCCTACGCCCAGGCCTCCGCCGACAGCCTGCTGCGCACCGTGCTCGACCGCGGCACATCTCATCGTCGGCACCGGCAGCACCAACGCGCCCTGGCACTTCGAGGACGAGCAGGGCAATCTCGTCGGCATGGACATCGCCATGGCGCAGATCCTGGCCCAGGGCCTGTTCGACGATCCGACGAAGGTCGAGTATCGTGACGCAGGAGGCCGATGCCCGCATCCCCAACGTCACCACCGGCAAGGTCGACATCACCATCCAGTTCATGACCGTGACGGCCGAGCCGCGCGCAGCTCGTGAACTTCACGCGCCCTACTACGTCGAGGGCATCGCGCTGCTGACGCAGCCCGGCAGCGCCAAGGAGAAGTTCGACGCGCTGCTGGCGGGCGGCAGCGGCACGCAAGGTCTCGATCCTGCAGAACGTCGACGCCGAGCAGTCGGTGCACGAGGTGCTGCCGCAGGCCGAGGTGCTGCAGATCGACAGCCAGGCCAACGTCATCCAGGCGCTCGATTCCAACCGCGTCGACGCCGCCGCGGTCGACCTCTCGACGGTGTGGTGGATGGCCAAGCGCGCAGCCCGACAAGTACGCCGACTCCGGCAAGAAGTGGTTCAGCATGCTGTACTCGGCGGCGCTCCGGCAGGGCGATCTCGACTGGCTGCAGCTTCGTCAACACGACCTGGAACGTCGCCATGTTCGGCCACAGAACGCCATCTTCGACAAGGCGTTCTCGGACTACTTCGGCCTGCAGCCGCCGGCGCGCGAGCCGGGCTTCCCGAAGATCTGACGCCGGCCGTCGATGGCTTGCGGCTGCCGGATGCGGCGCGGCTCCTGTGACCCGCCCCGAATCGGCGATTGCGCCGATGACCTATCACATCAACTACAACTTCGTCTGGCAGCTACTTCGACAAGTTCTGCTGGGGCCTCGCTGCTCAGCCTCGAGCTGGCGGCTGATCTGCATCGCTGATCGGGTCCGTCATCGGCCTGGCGCTGGCGCTGCGTCCATGTCGACGGGCCGCGCTGGCGCGGCGGCTCGTGGCCGCCTATGTCGAGTTCATCCGCAACCAGCCGCTGCTCCTGCTGGTCTATCTCGTCTTCTACGGCATCCCGAGCGTCGGCGGACTTCAGCTACGGCCCGACGGTGTCCTTCATCATCACGCTGTCGATCTATTCGGCAGCCTACCTGGTCGAGATCTTCCGCGCCGGGCTCGACGCGGTGCCCACGGGACTGATCGACGCCGGCAAGGCCATCGGCCTGACGCCGTGCCAGCGGCTGCCTCCATGTGCGCCTGCCGACCATGTTCCGCGATGACGCTGCCGGCGCTCGGCAACCACGTTCGTCTCTCTGTTCAAGGACACGTCGGTCGCCTGCGTGATCGCCGTGCCGGAGCTGACCTACGCGGCGCAGTGGCTCGGCTACCAACACGTTCCGCATCTTCGAAGGCTATGCAGCGTGGTGGCGCCGATGTATCTCGGTCACCTGCTACGCCATCTTCGCCGTCTTCTGCGCTGCTCGAGCGGCGCTTCGCGATGCGGCGCTGAGGCCATGGACGTCGCGCTCTACTCGTTGCCGTTCCTGTGGCAAGGGCACTCGTGATCACGCTCAGGTCTCGGCCCTGGTCGTCCGCCTCGTCGCTGGTCTCGGCGTGCCTGCTCGGCACGCTGGCCTGCTACGGGCCGCTGCGCCGTTCGCTGGGCGATCCGGCTGCTTTACTGCGATATCATCCGCGGCATTCCCGTCCTCGTCCTGATCTTCACGATCTACTACGGGCTGCCGCTGCTGCTCGGGCTCTCCTGATCAACAACTTCGTCACGGCGGTCGTCGCCTTGACGGTGTTCACGCACGGCGCAGGTGATCGGAGATCGCGCGCGGCGCCATCCAGTCGATCCATCTCGGCCAGACCGAGGCCGGCAAGGCGATCGGCCTCGGCTTCGGCCAGCGCATGCTCTACGTCGTCCTGCCGCAGGCGCTGCGCCGCTTCCTGCCGCCCTGGATCAACAGCGTCACCGACGTGGTGAAAGGCAGCGCGCTGGTCTCGCTCGTCGGCATCGTCGACCTGATGCTGGCGATCCAGCAGGTCGATCGGCCGCATCTACGAGCCGATGCCGCTCTACATCGTCGGCGCCATCATCTACTTCGTCATCAACTACAGCCTGTCGAGCGCCAGCCGGAGGCTCGAGGCCGCATTCGCCTACATCCGGGAGTGAGCGGATGAGCCGCAACCGACGCGCCAATGGCGATGCGTCGTCCGCATCCGCGGCCTCGGCAAGTCGCTTCGGCACCAACCGCGTGCTGAACGGCGTCGATCTCGACGTCGCGCGCGGCGAGGTCGTGAGCATCATCGGCCCGTCCGGCAGCGGCAAGACGACGCTGCTGCGCTGCGTGCAACGCCGCTCGAAATCTATGACGAGGGCATCGATCAAGCTCGATGGCGTCGAAGTCGGCTACCTGGAGGCGAGCGACTGGTCGGCGCCGGCGCCGCAGCGAGCGCGAGCTGTCGGCCATCCGCGCCGAGACCGGCATGGTCTTCCAGATGTTCTTCCTGTTCCCGCACCTGACGGCGGCCGAGAACGTCATGCTCGGCCTGCGCAAGGTGCGCGGCAAGGACAAGGCCGAGGCGCGGGCCAGCGCCGAGCGCTGGCTCGACCCGCGTCGGCCTCGCCGACAAGTTCGACAGCTATCCGGCGCAGCTCTCCGGCGGCCAGCAGCAGCGCGTCGGCATCGCGCGCGCCGTCGCCATGGAGCCGAAGGTGCTGCTGCTCGACGAGATCACCTCGGCGCTCGATCCCGAGCTCGTCGGCGAGGTGCTGGCGGTCGTGCGCCAGCTGGCCGACGACGGCATGACGATGATCGTGGTCACCCACGAGATGGCGCTTCGCGCGCGAAGTCGAGCGACCTCGTGGTCTTCATGGATGGCGGCCGCATCATCGTCGAGGGCCGCCCGACGAGGTATTGGAGAATCCACAGCCATGAGCGCCTGAAGGCCTTCCTGTCCCGGCTCGACAGCAATCGTGCCCGCAACCGCGCATCGTAAATCCACCGATCAACCGACACGCATTCGCACATCAGAGGTCGCCGCCATGCCCTCCAACCGACCCGACATCCGTCCGCAGCTCGGCCTGCGCCGCATCATCAACGTCTCCGGCACCATGACCTCGCTCGGTTCCTCGATCGTGGTGCCGGAGGCGGTGCAGACGGTCGACGGAGTCCTCACCGAGTTCGTCGAGATCAACGAGCTGCACCGGCGCGCCTGCGCCACGATCGCGAGCGCGACCGGAGCGGAGGCCGGCTGCATCACCGCCTCCTGCTCGGCCGGGATCACCGTTGCCGTCGCCGGCTGCATGACCGGCGCCGACCTGGCGCGCGATCGAGCAGCTGCCGGATGCCGCCGGGATGAAAGACGAAGTACTGATCCAGGCCGGCCACATGGTCTATTACGGCGCGCCGATCGAGCAGGCGATCCGATTGACCGGGGCCAGAGTCGTGCCCGTCGGACAACGCGACCTTCGCCCGCCCCTACCATCTCGCCGGCAGCATCACCGAGCACACGGCAGCGGCGGTCTTCGTGATCTCGCATCATGCCGTGCAGTATGGTCAGATCGACCTGGCGGAATTCTGCGCCATCTGCCGCGAACGCGGCGTGCCCGGTGATCGTCGACGCTGCATCCGAGTACGATCTGCGCGGCTTCCTCGCCAAGGGCGCCGATCTCGTCGCCTATAGCGCCCACAAGTTCCTGGGCGGGCCGACCGCCGGCATCGTCGCCGGCCGCAAGGATCTGGTGCGCGCGACGTTCTTGCAGAACTACGGCATCGGCCGCGGCATGAAGGTGGGCAAGGAGAGCATCGCCGGCGCCATCGCCGCGCTCGACGCCTGGGGCAAGCGCGACCACGCGGCCGTGCGGGCGCGCGAGGGCGGTTATCTCGACGCTCTGGATGGCGCGGCTGGCGAAGCGTGCCGGGCCTCGAGACGCCAGCATCGTTCCGGACCCCACCGACAATCCGCTCGATCGGCTCAAGCTGGAGATCGATCCCGGCGGAGTCCGGCACCACGGCCTGGGCGCTCGCCGCTGCGCTCGCGCGTGCCGAGCCGCCGATCATCGTGCGCGATCACGAGGTCGAGCACGGCCATTTCTATCTCGACCCCTGCAACCTCCATCCCGGAGAGGCGGAGGTCGTGGCCGATCAGATCGCCGCCGCTAGCCACGGCCATCCGCGGCCAGCCATCACCGCACCTCGGCGATCTCGGCGACACCAGCACGAGGCCCTGCTAGCCTGGCCCGACCGGCTCCCGTAATCTTGTCTTACGACCATACGCGACAGCTCGCGCCGGTCGCTGAGGGACGGCAGTGGCTTGAGGTGGTGACGTCGCGCGGCGCGTGGGCGCTAGGCCCTGGCTCAGCAGGCGGCGGCGGATCTCGTGTGACGGACTCGAGCGGTAGCCCGCGCGCCCAGCAGGCGATCGATGGCCGATAGAAGCTGACTGCAGGTGAATGGCTTCTGGAGCGCCAGATTGGCGCCGAGGACGACGACCGAATCGAGGTAGTTCCAGCCGCTGCCGAAGTAACCCCCAGATATCACGATTATCCTGGCTTCCGGCTGGATTTGGCGGATCGCCCGGATCGTTTCGATGCCATCCGTTTGCGGCATGAATACATCGGTGATGACAAGGTCGGGGTGAAACTCCTCGAACAGCTCTGATGGCTTCCTGCCCGTTGCTGGCTTCGATCACCCGATGACCAACGGACTCGACGATCTGCCGCAGCGCCAGCTGAATGTGGGGATCGTCATCGACGATCATGATGAGTGCCATGGCTGGTTCGTGTTCCTTCCTGCCATTGCGTCATCCTCCGTGCACAGCGCAGGCCCTCGAATCGACTTCGGCTGCTGTTGGCGGAGAGACGCGTGCGGATCCAGATCCGATTGCCGCCAGCCAGCTGATACCAGCCATCCGCCGGCCAACCGACCGGGATCGTGCGATCCGCACTCAGTCCGACGATCCCGGCCAGCCTCCAGAGACCCAATACTCAGCCCCGGAGAGAGGTTGGTGAGGACATTGATAACCCGGCGGGATCACGCAGCTATGTCGGCCGTGCAATGGATATGTATCAAGTTGTAAACAGGCGCCGGGTGGCGTTTGATGGGAGACGCCAACGGCCAGAGACGAGTCGGTACTGGTGGCTCACAATATTGCAATTCCGCAATGCAAAGGTTAGGGTTGATTGTAACGTCGAAAGAGTTTCTTCCAGTCTTTGCATGACGGAGGGAAGGCAATCTCGGCCACAGCGACTTCTGGTGGTCGACGACGACCGCGGCGCTGGCGCGGACAATAAAGATTTACTTGGAAGAAGCGGGCTATGGCGTCGAGGTCGCGCCCGACGCGGCGGCCGCCCGCAAGCACCTCGCCCAGCAATCCTTCGATATGGCGATCGTCGATCTTGGCCTGCCCGGGCGAAGACGGCCTCTCGCTGACGCGCTCCCTGCGCGAGCAGGGCGAAATCGGGCTGCTCATCCTGACGGGTCGGCAGGATGCCACCGACCGCATCGTCGGCCTGGAGATCGGCGCCGACGATTACGTCTTGAAACCGGTGGAGTTGCGCGAGCTATTGGCCCGGGTGCGGAGCATCCTGCGCCGCAGCGGGCGCGGGAACGGTGGCGTCCGCAGGGCGCATTGCCAGCAAGCTTCTGCGCTTCGGGCGACTGGACCGCCGACTCTGGCCAGCCGCGCCTTGCTGCGGGCGACGGCGAGCGGGTCGAGCTGACGACGGCGGAGTTCGACCTCTCTGGTGGCCTTCCTGACCCATCCGCAGCGCGTCCTGACCCGCGATCAGATCCTCGACCTGACGCGCGGCCGCGAGGCGGCGCCCTTCGATCGCAGCGTCGACGTGATGGTCGGCCGCCTGCGCAAGAAGATCGAGGTGGATCCCGAGAACCCCGCGCTCATCAAGACCATGCACGGCATCGGCTACCTGTTCGTAGCCAACGTGGTGCCGGTCAACCCGGCCTGAGGCCGCGCGCTTCAGCGCCAGTTCAGACCAGATTTCAGACAGGGCCGCGACCAGGCGTTCGATGTCGGTGCGCGCGATGGAAGGGCGTCGGCGTCAGGCGCGAGCCGCTCGGACCCGCGCGGCACGGTCGGGTAGTTGATGGGCTGCACGTAGATGGCATGGCGGGCCAGCAGCAGATCGGTGATCTGCTTGGCAGCGCACGGGATCGCCGACCAGAACCGGCACGATGTGGCTGGCGCTGGGCATCACCGGCAGGCCGACGGCGGTCAGCCTGGCGCTTGACCTCGGCGACGCAAGCTCTGCTGGCGGTCGCGCTCCTCTGCTGCTTTCCTTCAGGTGACGAACGCTGGCGAGCGCGCCGGCGGCGACGCGCCGGCGGCAAGCGCGGTCGTGAAGATGAAGGCGGAGGCGAAGCTGCGGACGAAATCGACGAGCGCGGCCGAGGCCGGCGATGTAGCCGCCGACCACGCCATAGGCCTTGGCGAGCGTGCCCTCGATCACCGTCGAGGCGGTGCATCAGGCCCTCGCGCTCGGCGATGCCGCCGCCGCGCGGCCGTAGAGGCCGACGGCGTGGACCTCGTCGAGATAGGTCATGGCGCCGTGGCGCTCGGCCACGTCGCACAACTCGGCGATCGGCGCGATGTCGCCGTCCATCGAATAGACGGACCTCGAAGGCCGACGATCTTCGGCCGCTCGGCGCGATCGTCCGACGAGCAGGCGGTCGAGATCGGCCGGATCGTTGTGCTTGAAGACGTGCTTCTCGGCCCGGCTGTGGCGGATGCCCTCGATCATCGAGGCGTGGTTCGACGCATCCGACAGCACGACGCACTCCGGCAGCCGCGCGGCCAGCGTCGCCAGCGTGGCGAGATTGGCGACATAGCCGGAGGTGAACAGAAGCGCCGCCTCCTTGCCGTGCAGATCGGCCAGCTCGCGCTCCAGCAGCACATGGTAGTGGTTGGTGCCGGAGATGTTGCGGGTGCCGCCGGCGCCGGCGCCGCAGCGCTCGCAGCGCCTCGATCATGGCCGCCAGCACGCGCGGATGCTGCCCCATGCCGAGATAGTCGTTCGAGCACCAGACCGTGACCGCGCGCTCCGGACCCGGCGCCGCGATGGGTGCGCGTGCGGAAAGGCGCCGGCCTGCCGCTCCAGGTCCGCGAAGACGCGATAGCGGCCCTCGGACTTGAGGCCGCCGACCTGCTCGGCGAAGAAGCGCTCGTAATCCATCCGCTACCCTCTATGTCGCCGCGACAGCCAAGCCGCTAAGCAGGGAAGCAGCGCAGCTTGCACGACCGCTATTGGGCCGCAGTTGCCTGTTTGAGGTAGGCGATCACGTCGTTGCGATCCTGCGCTTCCTTGAGGCCGGGGAAGGCCATCTTGGTTCCCGGGACCAGGTCCTTCGGCTTCTCGAGATATTTGAACAATGTATCTCTTCGCCCCACGTGATGCCCGAGTTCTTCATGGCATCCGAGTAGCTGTAGCCTTCCGCGGTGCCGGCCTTGCGGCCGAACAACCCGGCAAGCGACGGGCCGACCTTGTTCTTGCCGGCTTCGACGGTGTGGCAGGCCTTGCATTTGGCGAAGATCTTCTCCCCTTGGCGGCGTCGCCGTCGGCCAGCGCCGAGCCGGTAATCAGCGCGACGAACGAAACGAACGATATCGTTGCGGCAAGCGCCCTCATCGAAGACTCTCCAGGTTATACGCAGGCGGGACTGGATCGGATGCAACCCCGGGGATGCCGAGAATGCCGATCGACTGTGGCAACCTCATTGACAAAGATCAAGGGCGGTAGCTGGCGACAGATTTGCGCGCATCGGATGCCGCAGATGACGGCGGCCGCTATTCCCGGGCCGTCTCACAACGCCTGCGGGCAGAACGGCTTGCGCGGCAGCTTCCGCACCCAGGTCGGGCGTTGTCGTGCGACCCACTCGTCGAGGCCGGTCATCATCGCGCCGTCGCGCGCCTGCGGCTTCGGGCGCTTGGTCTCGAGGCCGCTGTCGGCGCCGATTCATGACCGCGCATATGCACGTCCGTGAGCGCGATGGCTGAAGTCCTCGGGTTTGCGCCCGCCGGATGGGGACCTCGCCGTTGCGCGATCTCCACGACGAGGCCGTTGCGGCGCAGCAGATCGGCGACGCTCTCGACCATCGCCGAATTGTGTTCGACGACTCCTGAATACGCGATTCTGCAAAACAACCCATGCATCAAAAATCTCCCTTGAATTATCAATGGGTTGACCTATGCGCACTCACGGCACATCAGAGAGCGTCCGAGGGCGCTCAGAGACGGTTTTCGGAGGGTTGAACGACGCGGTCTGACGCGGGTCTGGAGAAGAGCGGCCGGGCCGCGTCCGCCGGCTTGCTCCAGCCCGTGATTCCGGTCAAAACTGCGGCGGGAGCGCGGCCGCGAGCGGCATGAAAGAGCTGTTCTCGATCCGCAACATGAGCCAGGAGCGCATCGTGCTCGCCCTGGCGGTGCTGCTGTTCGCGGTCGCCGGAGCGACGCTCCGGGGCTTTCTCGACGCCGGCAATCTGGTCGCCATCGTGCGCAGCGTGAGCGTGCTGGGCATCCTGGCGGTCGGCATGGCGCTGGTGATCATCGGCCGCGGCATCGACCTCTCGGCGGTCGCCATCATGGCGATGACCGTGGCCTGGTATCTGCAGATGCTGGATCGGGGAACGCCCGACGGCGTCGCCCTGACCCTGGCGCTGGCGGGGTGCTCGCCATCGGCCTGCCTGAACGGCTTCATGATCGCGCTATGCCGACGTGCCCGCGATCTTCGCGACGCTCGCCAGCGGCGCCTTCGTCTACGGCTTCGTCCGCTCCGCAGCTGATCGCGCAGGACGCCACGCCGGTGCCGCCCGATCATTGGATCGACCAGCTCGGCCGCTTCCACCTGGCCGCGATACCCGTCGAAGTCTTTCTTCTTCTGCGGGCGTCGCCTTCTCTCGCCTTTCTGTTCCTGCGCTTCGCCAAATGGGGCCGCTATGTCTACCTGATGGGGACAATTTCTGGCGGCGCGCAACATGGGCATTCCGGTCCGGCCGATGATCGTGCTGCGCTATGTGATCTCGGCGCTGATCGCCGCCTCGGGCGGAGTGCTGACCGCGTCCAGCCTGCACAGCATCAACGTGCGGGTGGTGAACTCCAACCTGCTCTACGACATCATCCTGGTGGTCGTGATCGGCGGCGTCGGCCTCTCCGGCGGCCAGGGCGGCATGCGCAACGTGATCGTCGGCGCCCTGCTGATCGGCATCATGCAGAACGCCATGACCATCCTGGACATTTCCAACATCTATCAGAACCTGATCAAATCGACGATCCTGCTGGATCGCCATCGTCGGTCGACAGCCTGCTCAATCCGCGCGACGAGCAGACGGCGCAGCAGGGCGACATCTGAAGTCTGGCGTGAAAACGAAAACAAAGACCATCTGACAGGAAAGGGAATGCAACCATGAAACTCAAGAAAATGCTGGCCGCCGTCGCCCTGACGATGCTGGGCGCGCTGGCCGTCAACACCGCGGCGAAGGCGCAGGACGATCCGGGCCCGGCCTGCGCAGACAGGCGCTCAAGGGCAAGCGCGTCGTGATGGTGCCGATGGCGATGGGCTTCGACCTGGCCCAGGGCTGGGCCGCCTATCTGAAGCGCGAGGTCGAGGGCCTGGGGCGGCTCGTTCGAGACCCGCGATCCGAACTGGGACAACGCGGCGGGCGCCCAGGCCATCACCGACCTGATCTCCTCGGACCCGAAGCCGGATGTGCTGGTCGTGCACTCGCCCGATCTCAACTCCTATTCGAAGCTCCTGAAGAAGGCGCAGAAGGACGGGATCTATGTGGTGCTGGTCGACAACCCGCATGAACTATCCGGCCGACGCCTTCGTCGGCAGCGATTGGGACCGGCTGGGCCAGCTCGAGGCCGAAGCGGTCGTCAAGGGCTGCGGCGAGAACTCCTCGAAGAAGCTCGGCCTGGTGCAGGGCGACGCCGCCAACGCCTCCTCGATCTATCAGTACAACGGCATCATGAAGGTGCTGGCCAAGCATCCCGACTTCCAGGTCGTGGCCAAGCCATTCTCCAACTGGGATCCCACCACCTCGCGCACCGTCACCGCGACCATGCTGCAGCAGAATCCCGACATCTGCGGCATCGTCGACTTCTGGGACGGCGACGCCACCGGCGCCACGGCGGCGATCAAGGACGCCAAGCTCGACGGCAAGGTGTTCCTGGTGACGACCGGCGGCGGCGAGACCGTCGATTGCAAGGCGCTGCAGGACGGCACCTTCGGCGCGGTGGTGATGACCGAACTGCAGCACCAGTCGCGCGACATGAACGCGATCATCAAGTTCCTGCTGCAGAGCGGCCAGCCCGCGGGAACCTCGAAGACCTACATCTATACGCTGGAGAAGGCGACCACCAAGGCCGACCTGAAGCCGGATACCTGCTGGGACGTGAAGGCCCTGCAAGCCGGACAATTCTGACGCACCGTCCGAACGCGGGAGCGGGCCGGCCTGAGCGCCGGCCGCTCCCGCTCTCTTACCGGATCGACCGATGACCCTGAGAGAGCGGGCTCTCCGCCTGCGCTACAACTACATTCCCGATCATCTGATCGGGGAGATCCTGACCAAGCGCTGGACCGACAACGCCATCCCGTTCCTGGCCCTGGTGGTGACCGTCGCCGCCTTCGGCACCGCCATTCCCGGCTTCTTCAAGCCGTCATCCCTCAGCGATTCTGACGCGCCAGCTCGGCGAGTTCTCCATCGTGGTGACGGGCCTCACCATCGTCATGCTGGGCGGCGGCATCGATCTCTCGGTGGGGTCGATCTTCGCCCTCGCCAATATCGCCGCGGTCGGCAGCTTCCTCATTCTCGAGCAGCCGGTCTGGGTCGCCTTCGCCGCGGCCATGCTGACCGGCCTCGTCTTCGGCTGCATCAACGGCTATCTGGTCGGCTATATGCGCCTGCGCGCGTTCCTGACCACGCTCGTCACCCTGATCATCGGCCGCGCGGTCTTCGACATCCTCGTGGTCGATTACGGCACGGCGATCTCAATCCTCGACGATGTCCTCCGACGTCTGGGACTTCATCGGCGACGGCACGGTGCATGGCTTCTCGCTCGCCGTCATCTCCGCCGTCGTCATCGCGATCATCGGCCATGTCGTCATGACCCGCTCGCGTCCCGGCTGGCACATTCTCGCGGTCGGCGGCTCCGCGGCGCTCGGCCTACAATTCCGGCATCCGCGTGAAGCGCACCGTGTTCGTGACCTACGTGATCTCCGGCCTCTGCTGCGGCCTGGCTGGCTTCCTCATCGCCTGCCGCCTGAGCAGCGCCGGGCCGGGCACCGGCGCCGGCCTGAGATCGCGGCGCTGACCGCCGCCGTGGTCGGCGGCAACAGCCTCGGCGGCGGGCGCGGCTCGATCGCCAAGGGCATCATGGGCGCCATCATCGTGCTGGTGATGACCAACGGACTCATCCGGCCTCGGATTCGGCACCGGCGCCAACCAGATGGTGCTGGGCCTGCTGCTGGGCGTCGCCGTGACCCTCGACGTCCGCTGGCTGAAGAACCGCCACAAGGTGCTGGACGAGGTCTACGTGACGCCGATCCATCACCGCGATGGGCGAGGCGCAATCCGCCGTGCCCGGCTCCGGCAGCCCCTATGCGCTCGACAATCGGCTCGCCAAGACGGAGTACATCGGCCTCGGCGAGCTGGAGGGGCCGGAGGATGTCGCGCTCGACCGCGACGATCACCTCTATTGCGGCACGCGCCACGGCGAGATCATCCGCTTCTTCGCGCCCGGACTACAAACGCTCGGAGGTGTTCGCCCATACCGGCGGCTTCCCGCTCGGCCTCGCCTTCGACCGCGCCGGCAATCTCATCTCCTGCGTCGGCGCGATGGGACTCTATTCCATCTCCAAGACTGGCGAGGTGACGAAGCTCTCGGCCGAGACCAAGCGCTCCTGGACCTCCATCGTCGACGATGCGCGGCTGCGCGATCCCAACGATTGCGACATCGCGCCGGACGGGCGGATCTTCTTCACGGATTCCACGACGCGCTACGACGCCCATGAATGGGCGCTGGACTCGATCGAGAGCCGGCCGACCGGACGCCTGCTCTGCTACGACCCCAAGACCGGCAAGACCACGACCGTGCTCGAGAAGCTGCGCTATGCCAACGGCGTCTGCATGGCGCATGACGGGCAAGTCGCTGTTCCTGGCGGAATCCTGGGCCTGCCGCGTGCATCGCTACTGGTTCGACGGGCCCAAGGCCGGCCGGCTCGAATGCGTCATCAAGGACATGCCGGGCTATCCCGACAACATCAACCGCGCCTCCGACGGCACCTACTGGATGGCCTGGCTCGGCATGCGCACGCCGAGCTTCGACTCTGGCGCTGCGCCATCCCGGCATGCGCAAGCGCATGACCCGGAGCCTGCCGCAGGACGAGTGGCTGTTCCCGAACATCAACACCGGCGGCGTGGTGAAGTTCGACGACAGCGGCCGCATCGTCGAGGCGCTCGGCGACCTCACGGGCGTCAGCCACCCGATGGTCACGCTCGATGCGGCGAGCACAAGGGCTATCTCTATATCGGCGGCATCCTCAACAACCGCGTGGGACGCTACCGGATCCCCGGCGCCGATCCGAGCTGGACGGGACCGGATTCCTATTGGGGAGCGACGGCATGAGGCCTCGACTCCCTGCTCGACTATTTCCGCGGCCAAGCGCGTGACGATCCCGCCGATGGACGGCGCGCTCCGGCCCAACACGGCGCTCGACGACGGCGCGGTGGAGCTGCTGGAAGCGACGGCGCCCGACAATCTGACCGCCGGCGGCGGGCACGTATTCTATTCCAGCGGCAGCGATCTGCTGCGACTGCCGGCGTACGGCGAAGGCGGGCCGGCAGCAGTCGCGCGCTTCGATGCGCCGGTCAGCGCGCTGGCCTGCTTCGCCCGACGGCGCCATCGCCATCGCGCTCGACGACGGCCGCATCCTGCTCAAGGGCGGCACGCTCGACGGCAAGGCGCTGGCGCCCGCGGATTTCGGCGGGCTCGCCTGCCCGACCGCGCTCGCCTTCGCCGACGCCGGCACGCTCTTCGTGTGCCAGGGCTCGGCCGCCCATCGCCCGTCCGACTGGGTGGTCGACCTCATGAGCAAGAACGCGAGCGGCTCGCTCTGGCGCGTCGATCTCGCCGCCGGCGCGCGCCAGCAAGCTCGCCGAGCGATCTCGCCTTTCCCTACGGAGTCCTGCCGAACGCGCCGGACGGCGGCATCGTCGTGGCCGAGAGCTGGCGGCACCGGCTGCGTGCGCATCGGGCGCGAGGGCGGCGCGACCGAGCCGGTGCTCACGAAGCTGCCGGGTTATCCGGCGCGGCTGGCGGCGGGCGCAGACGGCGGCGCCTGGCTCTGCCTGTTCGCGCCGCGCAACCGTCTCATCGAGTTCGTCCTCGAGGAGGACCACTACCGCGCCGACATGATGCGCGAGGTCGAGCGCGCGCATTGGATCGCGCCGGCGCTGTCGTCGGGCGCCGGGTTCCTCGAGCCGCTGCAGTGCGGCGGCGTGAAGACCATGGGCATCCACAAGCCGTGGTCGCCGACCCGCTCTTACGGCCTGCTGGTGCGGCTCGACCGCAACCTGCGGCCGGTCGCCAGCTTCCATAGCCGCGCCAACGGACGGCGCCACGGGATCACCAGCGCGGTCGAGCGCGACGGGCGCGTGCTCGTCACGTCGAAGGGCGGCAACGCCATTCTCCAGCTCGCGGTGATGCCGTGACTCCGATCATCGAGATGCAGAAGGTCACGAAGGCCTATCACGGCGCGCCCGCCATCAAGGACATCGACTTCGACCTGCGCCCGGGCGAGATCCACGCGCTGCTCGGCGAGAACGGCGCCGGCAAGTCGACGCTGACCAAGATCATGGCCGGCGTGGTCGAGCCGACAGCGGGGCGCATGCTGCATCGCGGCCAGCCCGTGCAGTTCGCGACGCCGTCCCAGGCGCTGAACGCCGGCATCGCCATGGTGTTCCAGGAGACCAGCCTGGTGCCCTCCATGACGGTGGCGCAGAACCTCTATCTCGGCAGCGAGAACTTCCTCAACCGGCTGCGCGGCATCTACATCTCGGCCCAGCAGTTCCTGCAGTCGCTGAACTTCCCGGTCGACCCGACGGCGACGGTCGCGCACGCTCGGCACCGCCAAGCGGCAGATGGTGGAGATCGCCCGCGCGGTGAAACACAACGCCGAGGTCATCATCTTCGACGAGCCGACGTCGTCGCTGACGCCGGAGGAGAAGCGGCATTTCTTCGCGCTCATGCGGCGCCTGAAGCAGCGCGGCGTTTCCATCGTCTTCATCTCGCACGCGCTGGAGGAAGCGCTCGCGCACTCCGACCGCATCACCATCCTGCGCGACGGCGAGCGCGTGGTGACCAACGACACGTCGCAGTTCGACCGCGATACGGTGATCCGCGCCATGGTCGGGCGCTCGCTCTCGACGGAGATCTACAAGGCGCGGCGGACCGCGAACCAGCTGCGCCAGCGCGGCGAGAAGGTGCTGAGCGTGCAGGACATCTCCATGGGCAACCTCGTCCGCAACACGTCCTTCTCGATCTATGACGGCCAGATCACCGGCGTGTTCGGCCTCATCGGCTCCGGCCGCACCGAGACCTTCAAGATCGTCTCCGGCATCTACAAGCGCGACTTCCTGCGGCGGCGGCGACGTCGAGCTCAGGGGCCGCAACGTGCGCTACCGCGTGCCGGCGCCGGCCGTGAAGGACGGCATCGTCTATGTGACCGGAGGACCGCAAGACCGAGGGCTTCTTCGAGACCATGTCGATCGCGGAGAACTCTATTCCGGCCTGCTGGCCGCCGGCCTCGAGAAGGCTCGCCTTACGTCAGCCGGCGCGAGATGCGGACGCTCGCAGGCGAATGGAGCGGCAAGCTCAACATCCGCGCCATCACCGACAACGCCAAGGTGATCGAGCTGTCGGGCGGCAACCAGCAGAAGGTCGTGATCGGCAAGGGCCTGGTGCAGAAGCCGCGCATCGTCATCTTCGACGAGCCCACGCGCGGCGTCGACGTCGGCGCCATCGCCGAGATCCATCACTTCATCAACGCGCTGCGCGGACGACGGCCTCGCCGTCGTGGTGATCTCCTCCTACCTGCCGGAGATCATGAACCTCTCCGACCGCATCCTCGTCTGCCGCCAGGGCCGCATCGTCGAGGAGCTCTCGCCGGAGGATGCGACGGAGGAGAAGATCATGTACGCGGCGGTGCACTAGCTGCAGGAACGAGCGAGTCAACGGTGCTGAAAATATGTGCGGCGCGAACGCGACTCGAACGCGCGAGCACCTCCAGCTACTTGACTTTCGACCGCGCTCGATCGTAGATGTTCTGTCGTGGTCATTTGAGCCGACCGGCTTGCAGCCACGTTAAACAAGTTGCTAAAAGGTCGGGAGATGGAACCCCGGTCTTTGGCATTTCAGCGAATGCGCCGGGGTATTTTGTTGCCCTCGCGCTGCGATCGAATGAGGGCCAAAGTGAACATCAATACTTCAAATTCCGAGTACGCCTCGACCGCGACGACGAGATCGCGCATTCGCCTCCCAGATCTCGCGTCGTGGCTTCGAACGGTCGTTCGAAGCCTTATTTCTGTCATCGACGCGCGACGCCGCCAGCGCACTCCCCCGACCATCGCTGACGATCTTGCTGCCGCCCCTGCCGCAAGGAGGAGTCACATGAGGCCATTTCGCCGCCTGCCGCCGCTCAACGCGCTGCGCAGCTACGAAGCCGCCGCGCGCCATCTGAGCTTCACCAGGGCCGCCGGGGAGCTGGGCGTGACGCCCGCCGCCGTCAGCCATCAGGTGAAGATGCTGGAGGACCATCTGGGCGTCGCGTTGTTCCAGCGCGTCAACCGCCAGCTCGTGCTGACCGAGGCCGGCGCAGGCCTGCCTGCCCGGCATTCGCGCCGCGTTCGAGGGCCTTTCAACGGCCATCGACAGCATCAGCGTCGCCGGCCGCAGCGGCGTGCTCACCGTCAGCGTGGCGCCGTCATTCGCCAGCAAGTGGCTGCTGCCGCGGCTGGAGCGGTTCAAGGCCGTCCATCCCGACATCGACGTGCGGGTCTCCGCCTCGATGCAGCTGGTCGACTTCGCCGGCGGCGAGATCGACGTCGCCATCCGCTACGGCGTCGGGCCGCTATCCCGGGCTGGCGTCGGAGCGGCTGATCAACGAGAGCCGTCATTCCCGTCTGCAGCCCGAAGCTGCTGGAAGGGCCGAACCCGCCGCGCACGCCCGCGGACGTGCGTGCGCACACGCTGCTGCACGACGACAGCCCGGATGACGACGCCTCCTGCCCGACCTGGGAGATGTGGCTGAGGGCGGCGGGCGTCGAGGGCGTCGACGCCACGCGCGGGCCGCGCTTCAACCAGTCGAGCCTGGTGCTGGAGGCGGCCGTCCTGGGCCAGCGGCATCGCGCTCGCGAAGTCGACGATCGCGGCCGCCGACCTGGCCGCCGGACGCGTGGTCGCGCCGTTCGAGCTGACGCTGCCGCTCTCGCTCGCCTACTACGTCGTCTATCCGGAGTCGAAGAGCGTGACGCCCAAGGTCGGCGTGTTCCTGCGCTGGCTGCGGGAAGAAGTCGTACCGCCGGCGGCGGAGAGGCGCCGCCTCCGCCTGCTCGCCGTACCCGGCAGTCGCGCCCGCGACCGGCCAACACGCACCGGTCAAGGCGGGCCGGAAATATCTGCACGTCGGCGATTCGGCGCGCGAGCGCCTAACGAAGTGATCAACGCTCATACCGGCGCACGCCGGTGTCCATAAACGCAGGCCTGTGACTATGGATGCCGGCCTTCGCCGGCATGACGATGCGAGTCCGAGGTCACTGCCTATTCCCTCGTGTCGCCCGGGGCTAGAGCGCCGCCGGGCGCCCGACTCCCTTGTTCGCGTCCGTCACGCCGGCCAGCGCGCGGGGCGATGCCGTTCAACAATAATGACAATATCGGCGTAAGGCGCCTCAGTCATCTTGCGGGCGCAGTGACCGTCGGGCCGTCCGCCCTGCGGCCTCGCTGCCATTGATGCCGCGCTTTATTCTTATTGATTCGACAATAGCTTAGGCCACAAATCCGGATGACCAATCCGCCCGCCATCCCGTCATTCAAGGCGCTCACGGACAGGCATGTCCGGGTCAAAGTCGTTAAGCATCGGCGCCAATCCGGTCGATGAAGATCGTCCGCCCTATGCGCCGCTTCTGGCGGCCGGCGACGCGGACGTCATCGGGTTCGAGGCCGAACCGGCGCGCCCTGGCGGAACTCGACGCCAAGAAGGGGCCCTGCGAGACCTACCTCGCCCTACGCGCGTCGGCGACGGCGGGCGGCACACTCTCAACATCTGCTTCGCGCCGGGCATGACCTCCTGCTCCAGCCAGAATCCGGCCGTGCTCAATCTTTTCCATGGCTTCCCAACTGGGGCCAGGTGGTCGCCACCGAGGCCGTCCGATACCGTGCGGCTCGACGATGTCGCGGAAACCGCCGGCGCGGAGATGCTGAAGATCGACATTCAGGGCGGCGAGCTGATGGCGATGCGCGCACGCCGATGCGGCCGCTGCTGCGACATGCTGGTGATCCACACCGAGGTCGAGTTCCTGCCGATGTATGTCGACCAGCCGCTGTTCTCCGATGTCGACCAGTTCCTGCGCAAGCATGGCTTCGTGCTGCACCGGTTCGCGCCGACGGTCAGCCGGACGATCGCGCCGCTGCTGGTGAACAACAACATCTATGCCGGCATGAGCCAGCTGCTGTGGGCCGACGCGGTCTTCGTGAAGGATTTCACGCGGCTCGAGCTGTTCACCGAACGGCAACTCCTGAGCATGGCGACGATCATGCACGACTGCTACCAGTCGTTCTGACCTCGTGCTGCGCCTGCTGACCGAGCACGACACCCGCGCCGGCACACAGCTCGCAGCCACCTACCTGTCCCGCCTGCGAACCCCCGAGCGGCGCAAAGCGGCCTGAGAGCAAAGGCGAAGGCGGCGCCGTGAACAGCTCGCGTATCCCACGCCCGGTCGCCGCACTACACGGCGCTGCGCATGCTTGTTCGTGGTCTGCCTGCACCGCGGCGTGCAGCTCAAGCCGGAGAACTTCGCGGAGGTCCGGGACCGACACGCTGGGCTCGATCCTGCGGGTCATGCAGAAGGTCGGCCTGCGGCGGCCGCGTGCCGCCGCGCTGCAACTGGAAGAAACTGGCCGCCCTCGGCTACGCCTACCCGGTCATGGCCCAGCAGAAGGCCGGCCACTGGGTGGTCGTGACTCAACGCCGTCAAGGGTCCGGACGGGCCCGGCGCTGACGGTGCTCGACCCGATGTCCGGGGAGGAGCAGGCGACCCCCGTGTCGCGTGGCGCAGTTCGTCGGAGGCTGGAGCGGCGCGCTGATCTCTGCAAGCGCGCGCAGCGGCTGAGCGACGAGGGCCAGCCGTTCGGCCTGCGCTGGTCTCCTGCCCGAACTGCTGCGCCACAAGCGCCTGTTCCGGGACGTCGCGGTGAGCCGCGACCATGTCGGCGGTGATCGCCCTCGCGACGCCGCTCATGTTCCAGATCCTCATCGACAAGGTCATCACCCACCGCAGCTATCAGACCCTGTATTCGCTGATGCTGATCTTCGGCGTGCTGACGATGTTCGACGGCGTCTTCAGTTACACGCGCCAGTATCTCATGCTGTTCATCACCAGCAAGATCGACGGCCGGCTGGCCTCGCGCACGTTCCGCCACCTGCTCAGCCTGCCGTTGTTCTTCTTCGAGCGAACGACCGCCGGCGTGCTGGCGCGCCATATGCAGCAGACCGAGGCGATCCGGCAGTTCCTGACGCGGACGCTTGTTCCAGACCATGCTCGACGCCATGGCCGCCGCTCATGCTCGGTATCCTGCTGCTCTGGCAGCGTGAAGCTCACGCTCGTGGTGCTGGGGTTCTCGGCGGCGATCGCGGCGATCATCGCCTTCATGGTGCCGACCTTCCGCCGCCGCCTCGAGCAGCTCTGACGCCGCCGAGGGCAGCCGGCAAGCCCATCTGGTCGAGACCATCCACGGCATGCGCACGGTCAAATCGATCGCGCTCGAGCCGGTGCGGATGAGCGCCTGGGACGACAAGGTCGCGCAAGGCGTCCAGCGGCCGGGCGACCGTCGGCCGCATCTCGCGCTCGCCAACGTGCTCACCCACGGGCTCGAGAAGATCATGCAGATCTCAGTGCTCGGGCTGGGCGCGATGGATGTGTTCGACGGCTCGCTCAGCATCGGCGCGCTCGTCGCCTTCAACATGATCGCGAGCAATACGTAACTGAACGAAGTACA
>ERZ1370068.3178-contig-2297_pt1 | contig 96076 bp, 121 predicted proteins | sample MGYA00561227_ERZ1370068 | MGnify/ENA primary metagenome ERZ1370068 (study PRJEB38410, sample SAMEA6850437) | metagenome | study: Metagenomic assessment of the ecological functions of the soil: analysis of the soil microbiota associated with the...
CCGACATTGCTCACGCTACTTCCCGCTTCGCGCTGAGTCTCGATTACACTCTCCTCTAATCGCCCATGCCGATCCATGATAGCCGATTCCATCTTAGCTCAATTTTAGTTGAGTAAAGCAATACATCTTCGCACCGATCGCATGATTTTCTCCAGCGCGAAAGCCGGTATCCTCGAGGCCTTGCCGGACAATAGCGCAGATGATGACTTCTGCACCTGCTTTCGCGCGATCTGGGGTCGATGGTGCCGGACCATCGGCATCGCCGGCTGCTGCGCCCACGCCGCGAGCGCCGGCCGCCGCCTCCCCAATCATCAGAGCAGACCGCGTCTCACGCGCCGGGCATGGGGCCTTCCCTCCGCTCAGCGAGCTGGTTCAGCAGCTTGCTCCACCCTGCCACCGAGCCGGCGGGCAAGTCCTTAGGATCGATCCGCAAAATGTTCTGGAACTGGAGGTGGCACCGGTCGGCCTCGCCCCACTGTGGTCGATGTTCATATCAGAAAGTGCCCAAGGCGGCATCAAACCGGAGTGAGGCGCTTCCCGTGGGCCGCTAGCCCCGAAAGCGGACCTTATCCGCGATCTCCCAGATGAATCTCCAAAACCGGTTTGGCAAGACAGACGCGAGGTGGCTAGACCGCCACACAGCACCCCGGGCGCTATACGATGACGAGGTTCTCTTTTCAAGCGGCGCGCTCCCGCTAGGCGCGTGAATGGCACTCGAGGATCGACAGTCAGCCGGCCGGATTCGGCCGGCCGCGGCATTGTTGTAATGCTGGAGGCGCCCCGCTTTGACGCAGCCAGTGCCGCCGGCCAACAAAGGGGGCTCGCAGGCATTGCCCAGTGTTCGCCCCATGAGCTTGCCGCGTGATGGCAGACTTCGTCATCTCGGGCCACGGCTTGCGGAGCAATACCGCTGGCGTCACCGGACGCGCCGTGAGAGGTAGGCTAAAAAACAATCGTTCAGAGGATATTGGGGCGGGCAGAGAAACCGACTTTGATGAGTTTTCCGCCTGCTCCGACGCAGAAGCTGTCTTTGGTGGCGTACTTGGCGTAGCCGTGATCGTGGCACCATGCGACATCTTGCTTGTGATTCACATGGCGAATGATCGCCACCGCGACCAAAACGACGGTTACGCAGACGACGAGAGCTCCAGCTATCAGCTTTTTTTCATTTTTACTTCATCCTCACCGTGGGGAGTCCAAAACCGCTCTACGGGCTCTGTCTGGGGAGTTCTGCGGCACGCGAGCTTAAAATTGCGTCACATTGTGGATGGCGCTGGCGTATGAATCATCCATGTTGTCTTGGTTCAGTTTATTGCGTAGTACCATGCAAGCTGCCCGCGCGCGCCGAATCTCCGCACACAGGTCATTTGCACTTTCAAACGTGTCGGTGCCGACGCGAACTTGGTAGAACGCCTTCGGTGCCGCGGCTGCGGAAAACTGAACTCACTATCGTTGTATCTTTGTCTGCGAAAAGCGCGGCATAACGGGTCGCGATCACTGCATAGGCCGCAAGCACACGTTCGCGCGAGAATCCAGCGCTAAGCTGAACCGCCCAGGGCTTGAGCTTCACGTGCTCGGTTACCCTTTCGACGAACAGATTGGTGCCGCCGTTCAGTGGCCCCGGTGCATTTTGGGCGCCTCGGAATTCGGTGCTCAGGTTATAGTGGAAGCCTTAGATCCAGAGATTGAGCCAAAGTCGGAGCCGGGATGCAGGCAAGAAAGACGGCCATCACCGACGCCGCGCGCAGATTGCTTATTGACATGGGCATTCTCCTTGTCTTGCGTTCGTTCCCGCAGTTGCCACCAGGACCGGTTGTTGGAGATCAACGAAAGGTCCTGATATCGTTGCGTGGGTAGAACTTTTGGGTCGTCATACCCTCCGAGCGGCGACACTTGCGTGGAAGTGTGTGAAGGCAACCAGTGCGATCGCGATACATGCCCTTCGTATCGGCCCGATGTCGCTTAGCGTCGAGTTGGTATCGTTTGTATCGCCCCGCAGTTGCCGCTGCCAGTCTCTGCGTGCCGCGGCAGCGAATGTTGATGGGCGGCGGAAATGGCGCGTCTACCGAGATCGTACCGCCCCACCAGACTAGTCGCCTGTGAACAACGCCTCAGTGGCTGATCGAGAGTCTCGAATCCTGGGCGGCCTTTGTCGCTGTAGAGCGGCGCTGCGATCTCGCCGTCGAGCCAGTCCCAATCTAGCTTGCCCGCGAGCTGCACCAGCTCAACGATTTGACGGAACAACGTGCGGCCCAGAGCGCACGCTTGGCTGTGCGAATGCCGATTGCAATTTCCCCAGACAGCGCCCGCGATGCTGCGGATCACCGTGTGCTTTATATACTCGGGTTTGGGATCGCGGGCGCGATCGTCACGAACGGGCTCGTGTTCATCTATTTCGTTTTGTTCTACGCGTCAGGCTGAATCGACCGTCCGCCATGCGCTCGGTCTCGATATCACAGCATCACGAGTCCCACTTGCGCGGCCTTCGCCACGGCTTCGGTCCGACTGTCTGCATCGAGCTTGGCGAGAATCGCAGCGACATGAAACTTGGCGGTGTGGAACGAAATGCCCAGGCGACGGGCGATCGCCTTGTTTGAAGCACCGTCTGCCATTGCAGCAAGCACTTCGAGTTCGCGGCGCGTCAATCGAGCATGTCCGACACCGTTGGCCTTTAGCAAATCATCGGCAAGCGGTGCTTCGTGAAGCAACGTGGCAAGGAGGTCGGGCGGCAAGACGCTAAGGCCGCTGGCAACCGCCTTAATGGCTGCGATGATCTCATTGCGACTGGCCGAGCGATCGAGCACGGCGCGCGCCCCCGTACTGAGTACGCGAACAGTATCCTCCGCGTCCGCCCCATCGAGCAGAACAACCAAGGCTGTCCGATCGTGTCTGCCTCGATAGTCGGCCAACAGCTCACGCGTCGGGGCGTCCGGTCAGGACGGCATCAACGTGGTTTTCATCGACCAGTTCTCCAGAGGGAGCGCGGCTGGTCGACAACCCCCACGAGGACGACGGCCGGGTCATCGCGTGGCAGCTGTTCGAGGTTGCGGCGCAAGACCGGATCGATCGAAAAAATCGCGACGGCGACCATGAAGGCTGGCCTGCTCCAACTGCCGACTGCAACTACGCCACGGGTCGCTCGCCGATAACAACCCGAAGCGCAGTCGACGCACCGCCACGTATCAATCCCAGATCAACGGTGCTCCCGATGCTCTCCGGTCCGAGCAGCCGCATGACTTCGCGCACGCGTTCGATCGGCTTTCCATTCCAGGCGGTGACAATATCACCGACGAGCATTCCCGCGCGTGCGGACGGTCCGTTCGAATCGATGCGCACGCACCAGAACGCGCCGCGTTGGTTGCCCGAAGCTTGCGACTCGTTGGACGCGCGTTCCTGCTTCATGGGTTGGAGGCCGGCGCCGAGATAACCGCGAAAGACACCTCCTCTCGCCAAGAGCTGATCGACAGCGCGGTCGATGGTTGAGCTTGGTATCGAAAGCGCCCGGCGGCGCGGACCGAGCACCGTCATCCCGATGACACGGCCTTGCAAGTCGACGAGTGCGCCGCCTTCGGCAGCGGGGCTGAGTGCCAGGTCCAGACGAATGAGGCTGTCGATGGTTCCACCGCGAATGCTGTGCCAAGCCCCACCCGCCAGAGCGACGATACCGAATGCGGCGAGCGGCTCGCCGTCATGGTTCCCCATCGCCAAGACCACCTGGCCAACCCGCAGTCGGGCATCGGCGGTTGTCGCCACCGGAAGTCCGTCCGGCTGGAAACGAAGCACTAGCCACATCGGTGGTGGGGTCGCGGCCCGCAAGCGAAGCATCGGCGACGCGGCCGCCCGGAAGCGTCAGCTTGATGTTGTCGTCGCGCTCCAAGACTTCTTCGGCGGTGACGATGACCCGAACGCCAATGAATGCCGCTCGAGGGCCACCGCCCTCCGCCATGGACAGCGACGATGGTGCCTGCGGTGCGTTCGACAAGTTCCGCGACGTGGTCAGAGAATGCGAGAAGGGGACTGCCGGGTTCGACCATGACCATTTCTCCAAGAAAAATTGCCTGGTTGCGATATGCGACATCAACACCAATTCCCTTCTACTGGCCGAACGGCTGGTCCCGAACTTCCCGAGAGCAGCCAGGGGACCTCTCCAAAGCTTCAGTGCTCGGCGGTGCGCATGAACTCGGCGGTGCGCGTGAACCAGTTGACGAAGAGCGCTAACAGCTCGACCCATGGACCTTCGCCATTGACTCTCTGTTCCCATTTTGTTCTCATGGCGCAGTAGTGGGTGTGCGGTCGTAAATGCATCGGAACGTCCAGAAAGTGGAGGCCGAGACCGCAGTCCTGCTTGAATGTGGAGTTCCTGACGAAGCCGTGCGATCTCGGAAGGCGACGTTGGATCTGTGATAGGCTTCGCGCGCGGGCGGATGCGCAAGGCGCGGTGACGAAGATTTAGAGGTCAACCTGGCCAGCATTGCGCGCGCAGGCCGCGCCGAGCACCGCGCCGCCGCGTCGACACAGTCACGCATCAAAGACGCCAGCGCATCCAGGTTATACGTCGACGCCGCAACCGGGCGGTTGAATGCGCCCGAGCACGCGTCGACCTGGTCGCGGCGATCAGTCAACGGCGCCTGCCCACAGGTTGTAGACCGGGCCTGAAATCAGGCGGTTGAACGCGCCGCTGCAGGCGTCGACCTGGTCGCGATACTTCCCATTAGGAACGAGATCATCTCATCGAGCAGGTCTGCCTGATACGTACCAGCGACCAAGCTCACGTTGCCACCTTGCACCTGCGCTGCAACGGTTCAGCCTCGAACTTCCTTCGAGCCTGTTACTCTGTCAGCGAACACTTTGAAACCGCGGAGATTACGGATCGTCGCTTCAGCACTTTCTTTGCCGCCACTGCCTGGCTCTTGTTCAACACCGATTTCATATGCACCTGGCCGGCAATTCGCGCGATCGCGTTCAGCCCAAAACTTTATTTTCTCTTCACGCTCAAGCGCACCCCAGCGCCCACGTACAACATGCTCGATGACAAATGATTGTCCTTAAGCATGTGGATCAAAGCGCCGGCAGTATACGCACCTTCGCCAGATTCAGTTCCCGCTTTATCGAAATAGCGACAGCTCTTGAGCACGCGCGAGCGATCGATCATCTGCAGCGCCTTGAGCTTCTCGATCGGGAGAGATGCCGCCGCCGATGATGAACGGCGACTGCTGATAGAGCGCCTGCCACGAGCCTCCTCGGTCAGCAGCTTCTGCGCTCCAGCAGAAAATCCAAAGGTTTCCATTCCGGAAACAGAGGCTCGCCGGCTCGCCGGTAGTTATCATCGCGCTCGCAGATTGCAGGAAAGCGCAGCACACACGGACGCCCGGAATACGCTCGATGAAGCGCCCAAGCAAATCATCGACGTGCCAACGCGTCATGATCACCAGCAGCGCGCCGTTCGCTGCAAAACGTGTACAAAAATCATCGACGAACCAGTTCCAGGTTCGGTCTCTAATCACGCGCGAGTGCGCTCTCGGCGCTGCCCTTCACTGGGTCATCAATCACGCCCAAGTGTAGTTCCATGCCGGTGATCTGCCCTTCCACCGTGGTGTTGCGAAATGATCCGCGCCGCCCAACGAACTCGATCAGCTCGTTGTTGCATTGCCAGCCCGTCCCATCCCACCGATCCTGGTGAGCGGAAAATCCGCTTGTAGCGCTCGCTCTGAAAGATGCGCTGCAACTCCCGATTGGCACGCTCGCCCAGGTCGGCTGAGTACGATGCGAAGATCGTCTTGATGTCGGGATTCCTGCCGCTGATCCAGGCGATGAAGTCGACCGCGGTCAACGACTTTCCATGCTGCGGTGGTGCCATCAGCGCCAGCCGGAGCCTGCGGCCAGCCACAAAATCTTGGTAAAACTGCTGCAGTTCGACGGCGACCAATTCAACCCACCAGCCCCACAGCATCATCGTCCCGTAGCGCAGATTCCTGCGGAACGCCCAGAACGACTCGCGCGCCTCCGCTTGTGCTTGCGCTGCTTTGCCCTCGACATAGCCAGCAGGGAGTCGCAGGTTCATTCCGATTTCTCCGGTTCAGCTTCAATTAACGGGCCCTTGTAGTGCTCCAACTGATAAACAACGTCAGTGGGAATGCCGAGCTCGGCTAGTTTTGCCTTCACCTCGTCAAGAGACTGATAGGTCTTCTGTTCGGTTACCTCGACTTTCACGTCCGCTGGCAGGATTGCGCGCAAGAGCATCCCCATCGTCTTCTTGTCTTCCATCGCTACTTTCCGCATATATCCGCGCAATCCTCCCGTTCCTTTGCCATCCGCGCCGCAATCGCTGCAGCCGCCCAGGATCGCTTCCTTGAGCTCGCGAGTCATTAGATTGGTCGCACCTGGCGGTCGCCCACGAGAACGTTTTGGCTGATCGTCCGTGCTGAAGCGCTTGCCCTTCTCGCGCCGTCGCCCAGGCTGCGATCCACGCGTGAGCCGCGCCGCAACGCGATTCCTTTTGTTCATTGTTTGGTGTTGGTCCGAGACGCATGGCTGCCTGTTACTGGGTACCGCTCTGAAGAGCGACACAGGGTTCCGGCGCGGCCAGGCGCGGTGCAGATTGCTCGGGACGGAAAATACGCATCCCCGCTCCAATACGCGCGCACGATCGCGAACGTGTTTCGGAGCATATGACCAACGAGCCGCGCGGTAAGTAGGGGGTTACTGCGCGTCGTGGACGATCTTCGCCAATGGGTTCAGGGCAAAATGGAGCAGCCCGACAAAATACGCTTTGATCTCACGCGGACCGCCTTTGGCCATCGCGTTCGCGATAACACATCTCATCTTCTGGCGTAAGTGCAGGTCCCGCCCGTTGCCAGCGCTCGAGCGCGTGATCGGATGGGGGCTGGGCGAATAACCCCGACTGTGACGCCAGCAGCCGCGAAACCTGCTGTCTTGCTCTGTCGCTTGCCCAGTCCGGCGCGCTCCAGCGCAGCGCAAAGCAAGACAGCCAAATGGCGGGCATGCAGCTCGCGCCGGCTCGGTGCCGGGCGGTTGGCCGCTACAGTAGCCTTGCGTTCTTCCCATGATCGCAACAAGGGTGTGGTCGTCCGCTGTCGATAGCATCCAGAAGATCTTCAGCTTCTAAAGCCACCCTCTTTGCACCACGTCGCAACATCCACTTGCTGCTTGGCCGCGGCCAGCGACTTCCCACAGAAATTTGCGGGCCAGCAGCGCACGCGCTTTCTCAATATCCTTCCTGGCTACCTTGTTCTTGTTCGGAAGGACGACAACCGATCTCTTCATGCTGCTGGTGTGGGTTTGCCCGAGGGGGCGAGGTTACACGGACGAGGTTAGGCGGACACCACCCATTGGTCCACGGCCCCTCGAGCGAACCCTCGGCGCCGCTTCGATTCTCACCGGATTATATCGGATGTCGTCGGACGAATCAAAAGGGCGGCGGGGCGATTCGCGCAAAAAATTTATCTGACTTTTATAGACCGGACGATGGCGACACGCTGCGGACGCCGGAAGGTGCGACACAGGGACCCCCGTGGCCTCAGGGCTCGAGTCTTCCTTTCGATATTAATCTCGCGTGCCGGCGCCCGCATTTGGCGCCGGACCATTTTCCATGTCGCGCAGGATCGCCAGAATTTCGGCACGGATGGCGTTGCGGACCCGGACCGTGTCGAGGTCGCGCACGAGCATGTTTATCGGGCGTCAGCGTCGGCCTTAAAGCGAGATTGTGCTCGTCCGCGCGCTGCCGGCAGTTGCGGCCGCAGAATATCGGAACCCACCCTTTGGGCTGACTTTGATTTTGGCCTTCCTGGCACCGGTGCGGCCACCTGCTCGGCATTGCCGTTAACCGCCGATGACCGAACTCGAAATCTGCGCTCTGGTCCAGTCCGGGATGACCAAATTTCCACTTTGAAACTTTCGCTTCGCCTACACGTGGATATGAATAATATTCTCAACTTAGAGTTGCTAACATTTTTGCTCGTTTTTTTATTCCCGACGTCCGGCGGCGAAAAGCCTCTTTGACCGACCCTTCACCGAGCAACGAATCCATGTCTTCTTAGAACTTTGGTTGCGCGGCGAAGTGGACGAGGACCAATGACTCCCAATCGGCCTAAATCTGCCAAGAAAAGCGGATCGCGAAAAGCTCTGCCGGTGCGATGCAGACGAGGCTACCGCAAGATCCTCGGTCGAGCTTCAGCCTGCTGTGGAAACACAAAATCTGGACCGCGGCGGCGCTCGCGGCTGTGATCGTTGTCGCAATCGGTCTCGGATATCAGCTCTTGAACGGATCAACGAGGAACATGGCGAGCGCTTCGGCAGCCACCTTCGTCGGCAGCGAGACCTGCGCCGGCTGCCATCAGGCGCGAAGCGGAGCTATGGCGCTCATCGCAGCACAAGCTCGCCATGCAGCACGCCAGCGACAAATCGGTGCTCGGCGATTTCTCCGATGCGAGCTTCGACCATTACGGCGTGCATTCGCGCTTCTTCCGCAAGGATGGAAAGTTTCTCGTCGAGACCGACGGGCCCGACGGCAAGCTCGCCGCGTTTCGAGGTCAAGTACACGTTCGGCGTCGAGCCGCTGCAGCAATATCTCGTCGAGTTTCCCGACGGCCGGCTGCAGGCGCTGTCGCTCGCCTGGGACAGCCGGCCGAAGGACAAGGGCGGCCAGCGCTGGTTCCATCTCTATCCGGACGAGGAGATCAAGCACGACGACGTGCTGCACTGGACCAGGCTGAACCAGAACTGGAATTTCATGTGCGCGGAGTGCCATTCGACCGGCGTGCGCAAGAATTACGACGCGGCGACCGACCGCTTCGCCACCAGCTTCGCGGAAATCAGCGTGGGCTGCGAGGCGCTGTCATGGACAGGGCTCTCGGCACGCCGGCTGGGCCCGGGCGCAGCAAAGCTGGTGGCCGTTCGGCAAGAGCGATGACCCGCGCAAGGGCCTGCTGGTCAGGTTCGACGAACGCGACGGTGTCGTCTGGCCGATCGATCCGAACACGGGCAACGCGCGCCGCAACGTCACGCCCGCGCTCGTGCGCAAGGAGGTCGAGACCTGCGGCCTGTGCCACGCGCGCCGCGGCGAGTTTTCCGAGGATTGGGTGCCGGGGCGCTCGCTCTCGGACACGCATGCCGTCTCGCCGCTCGCCCGCGGGCTCTATCAGTGCCGACGGGCAGATGCTGGACGAGGTCTACGACTACGGCTCGTTCAAGCAGAGCAGGATGTTCGCGGCCGGCGTCACCTGCGGCGATTGTCACGAGCCGCACGCCGCAAAGCTTCGTGCGCCGGGCGACGGCGTCTGCCTGCAGTGTCACGCCGCCGACAAATATGCCGCGGTCGCGCACCACCGCCATGCGACGGCGGACCCGGCGCTCGCCTGCGCGTCGTGCCACATGCCGGCGCGCACCTACATGGTGGTCGACCAGCGGCACGATCACAGCTTCCGCATTCCGCGTCCCGATCTGTCCGTGAAGCTCGGCACGCCCAACGCCTGCAACGACTGTCACCGCGACAAGCCGGCGGCATGGGCGGCGGCGGCGATCGAAACCTGGCACGGGCCGAATCGAAAGGGCTTCCAGAGCTACGCCGAGGCATTCCACGCCGCGCGGACGGACCAGGCGGATGCGGCCGCGCTTCTGGCCGTCGTAGCGGCGGATCAGAACACGCCGGGAATCGCACGGGCGACCGCCCTGAGCGAACTCGGCGCGCACCCCTCGCCATCGATCATCCCTCTGGCGCGGAGGGCATTTGCAGATCCCGATCCGATGGTGCGGATCGGCGCACTCGACATGCTCGGAAACCTGCCGGCGTCGCAGATCTGGCCGCTCGCGTCGCCGCTGTTATCCGACTCCAGTCGCGGGGTGCGCATGCGGGCGGCCTCGCTCCTCGCCGCGGTTCCGACGGCGAGCCAGCCTCCCGCCGACCGGCCGCGCTTCGAGAGCGCGGCGGCCGAGTTCATCGCCGCCCAACGCCTCAACGCCGATCGGCCCGAAGCGCGCTCCGCGCTCGGACGCTTCTACGCGCGGCGCGGCCTGTCCGTGGATGCCGAGGCGGAATACAAGGCCGCGCTGCGTCTGAGCCCGCAATACGCTGCCGGCGGCGATCAATCTCGCCGATCTCTACCGGCAGCTCGGCCGGGATCCCGAAGGGGAGGCGTGCTGCGCGCGGCGATCGCCGGGTCGCCCCGGGATGCGGGGCTGCACCATTCGCTCGGACTGGCGCTCACCCGCCTCAAACGGCCCGCCGAGGCGCTCGGCGAGCTTGCAGCGCGCCGCCGAGCTCGAGCCTGAACGGGCGCGATATGCCTACGTCTATGCCGTCGGGCTGCATTCGGCCGGTCGGGCAGGCGAGGCCATGACCGTTCTGAAAGACATCCTGGCGCGCCACCCCGGCGATCGCGAAACCTTGCTCGGCGCTGATCAGCTTCAGCCGCGACGCAGGGGATATCCCGACCGCGCTCGAATACGCCGAGCGGCTGGCCGGCATGACACCCGGCGATCGCGATGTGACCGCCCTCATCGAGAATCTTCGGCGTCAGAACAAAGCGCCGGATGCGCGATGAGCACGCACCCTCGCATGCGGCGGCGCGAAATCATGTAGCCCTGCGCTGGCGATTGCCATCCGAAGCATTGCCGTGGCGCGCAGGAAAGACGTCCGCGACAAGCCGGAGCGTCCGATTACGAACTTTCGCGGACGATCGACAACCGGACCTGATCAATTCAGCCTAAGTGTACGGCCAACCAGACCGTGGGCTCACTGTTCTGCCGTCCGCGTCACACGATGAGGACAATGCGCCGGGATCAAGACATGGTCGCCTGGACGAAGGTCACGCTCGCCTTCGCCCTCGATCCACGTAGACCCGCCGAGCCGGTGAGGAGCAGGACCCATTCATCATGGTCCTGATTATATGGTTTATCCGCTGGCGTGGACTGACCGGTCGAGACGATCCGCTCGATCCGCACACCCTTTCGCAGGAGCAGCTCGGTGACGATCTCCTCGTGTGCCCGAGCGGGAAGGTCATCGAAAAGATTGATCATGGGCAGGCCCTCCGGGCTGGCGCGGGGTACTCTCAAATAGGCTACAGGCGCCGATCCACACGGGATGTCAGATCGAAGGGGAACGGCGCTCGCTGCGCCAAAGGCTGTGCCGCGGGGAGCGGGCATTCAGGTGTTCAATGCGAGCACGCTCAGGAGCAATGAGATGAACCACGCTTGCGTGACATTGACATCCACGAAAGCCGAGACGAACGGTCGGCGGGCATTCACTACGTCAAAGATCGTCTTACCGTGCGCAATAAAAACGTTTCTCCCGATCCGCGCCAGTAGCGGATGGCACTAGGAACTGCTTATCTATACAGGCATGACCGTGCCGTTATCCAGAATGGTTGCCCTCGCCTTCGCCGTTCTTGTCCTTGGGGCGGCTACGACCGCGTCGGCGCGCCCCAAGAAACAGAGTGCCGAGCACACGGCGACGACGACCACGAACTGCCATGGAACGCCGCTCATCATGCAGGGCATGGACTGCCCGACACGCCCCGTTCGCGCGGCGGAGCAGGGCAGCAGCAGCGGCAGCAGCAGGAGCAGGAGCAGGCGACCAAGCGCGCAGAACGCCCCCGCCTCACCGCGCGAGGCAGCGGCGGTGCCTACATCGCGCCACTTCAACGCACACCATCGCTGTACGCTGCCCCAGCCATCGGCGGGTCCCTACATTCCGCCGCCGATCAGCAACCCCAGCGCGCAGATCAATCAATTGAATCAGTCTTTTCCACTTAACGGGGGCTTGGGGAACAATCCCACGAACCGCGACGCCTACATCCGCTACAATCTCACCAGGTAACGGCAGCCGCCCCACCGTTCACCACCAGGGCGACCGCTCGGCGGCGAAGGCACGCTGCCACCGCGCGCGGGTTCTAACGACAAGCTGCCGGAGAACGCTTGCGGACGGCGAAGTCGACGATGGCCCTCAACGCCGCCCGCAAGCCGGCGTGGAGGGCGTTCGCCGTCCTGCGTGGAGATCGCTTTGCCAGCTCCGCCGGGCTTAGGTCGATGCGATCGATCGCGCGACAACCGCGATTTACGAGGACACGCCTAAGTCTCCGCCAGCTCGGCCTCGATCTTGTCAGCGATGTCGATCGTGCTCCTGCGCCCGATGTCGTTGAAATGCTGGTCGAGGAAGCGCCGCGTCGCGCGCTGGCCGAGCTTGCGCAGCGTCTCGAAATATTCGTAGTCGGTCTTGAGCGTGCTGCGCGCGCCGAACGTGTCGCCCAGATCCTCCATCACGATGCGATGGAGCTTGAGCCGCCGGAATTCCCCCTCCCGCGTTCCCCGCGGCAAGCGTCCTTCGTCGATGAGGCGGTTGACGAAGGCGACCCCGCGCAGCTCCGACAGCAGCGAGGCGTTGAAGTTGATCTCGTTGACGCGGCTCACGATCTCGCGCGTGCTGGTCGGCACCTTGCGGCGCTCGCGCGGATTGATCTGAACGATCAGCACGTCCTCGCGTCGCGGTCGTGCGCAGGAACGGAATGACGGCGGGATTGCCGCTGTAGCCGCCGTCCCAGTAGGGCACGCCGTCGATCTCGACCGCGCGGAAAAGCAGCGGCAGCGAGGCCGAAGCCATGACCACCTCCGGGGTGATTTCCGCGCGGTTGAAGACACGCAGCTCGCCGGTGTGGACGTTGGTGGCCGAAATGAACAGGTCGAGCCCGACGTGCGCCGCGGATCGCCTCGAAGTCGACGAAGCGCTCGATCACGTCCTTGAGCGGATTGATGTTGAGCGGGTTGAGGTCATACGGCGACAACATGCGCGACATGCGCGCCGAACCAGCAGGCCCTCGCGCGGCACGAACGGGAACAGGCGCTCGACCACCGCCGCGCTGCAGGTCGGGCAGGTGGCCGTCGACGCTCACCGCGCGCCAGAAATCGGCGAGCCGCTGGCGCGCCTCGTCGGCTCCGCCGCGGGCGAGCCCGTCGGCCAGCATGACCGCGTTGACCGCTCCCGCCGAAGCGCCGGAAATACCCTCGATCTCGAGACGGCCGTCGTCGAGCAGCTGGTCGAGGACGCCCCAGGTGAAGGCGCCGTGCGCGCCGCCGCCCTGCAGCGCGAGATTGATGGGTTTGCGCCGCCCTCTCCTCACCCGCCCCGGCGGCCGGACCCGGCGCGGCGGGGTGCGGGGGCAAGCACCTGAGTCACGAGATTTGCGAGCAAGATTGGAAACATTCACGCATCGCTTGTTAGAGGCCCCTCGAGTCGGGTCCCCAATGTGGGGATGGAATTGCTGCGGCGCAATATTAAATTATGGCAGTGCAGCAAGGCCGCAACACGCCCAAAACGGGTAAAGTCCGCCCATGTCCAAAGCCAAATCGCCGCGGGAGCGGTCCGTCGGCTCGGCCGGCGCCGGTTTTCCCGGCCCCGGACCATGACCACCACCAATGTTCGACCGACGCCATGGCGGTCGCCGAGGCGCTGTGCGCCGAGCGCGGCCAGCGCCTGACCCCGATCCGCCGCAGGGTGCTCGGCGCCCTGCTGGCCAGCCACAAGCCGCTCGGCGCCTACGAGATCATCGACCGGCTGGCGCCCAAGGGACCGCGGCCCGGCCCCGATCACCGCCTACCGCGCGCTCGAGTTTCTCCGCCAGAACGGGCTCGTGCATCGCATCGAGAGCCGCAACGCCTTCATCGCCTGCGTTCACAATCATGCCGCCGGCGCGCTCGTGGTGTTCCTGATCTGCGAACGTTGCGGCGCGGTGGGCGAGGCGTCCTCGACCGACGTCACCGCAACGCTCACATCGGCGGCGCGCGCCGTCGGCTTCACGCCCAAGTCCCCGGTGATCGAGACTCACCGGCGTCTGCACCCATTGCGGCGCGGCGTGATGCGGGGTGGCGACGACGGAACGCGCACGGCAGAGGACGGACGGCAGGCAGCGTCTCCTGCCGCCGCCGTCGATCGTACGTCTGCCGCCGTGGCGCGGCCGCTCGACGCAGTGGCGGCTGCGCTCGTGGTCGTGCTCTGCCTGAGCTGGGGCTTCAACCAGGTGGCGGTGAAGCTCGCGCTGCCGGAGATTCCGCCGCTCATCCAGGCCGCGTTCCGCTCGACCTTCGGCGCGCTGATCGTCGTGGCCTGGGCGCGCGCTCGCGGCGTGAAATTGATGGAGCCGGACGGCACGCTCGTGCCCGGCCTCATTGCCGGCGGCTGCTGTTCGGGCTCGAATTCCTGCTGATCTATCGCGGCCTGGTGTGGACGAGCGCGAGCCGCGCGTCGCTGTTCATCTACACCGCGCCGTTCATCGTCGTCATCGGCGCGCGCTGGCTGCTCCCCGGCGACCGCTTCGATCGCTGGCAATGGGTCGGGCTGCTGCTGTCGTTTGCCGGCATGGTGGTCGCCTTCGGCGTGCCGACGCCGGGCGGCAATGCCCAGCGAGCTGATCGGCGACCTGATGCTCGTCCTCGCCGGTGCCGCCTGGGCCGCGACCACGCTGGTGATCAAGGCGACGCGTCTCGTGCGGGTGTCGTACGAAAAGACGCTGCTCTACCAGCTCGATCGTCTCAGCGCCGATGCTGGCGCTGTGCGCGCAGCTCGCGGGCGAGCGCGTGGTCGAGCCGCCCTCGCGCGGTCGCGCTCGGCTCGCTGCTCTACCAGACGGTCTGGGTGGTGGCGGTCACCTTCCTCGCCTGGTTCGCGTTGATTCAGCGCTATTCGGCGAGCCGGCTCTCGGCTTTCACCTTTCTGACGCCGCTATTCGGGATTGCAGCCGGGCATCTGGTGCTCGGCGATCCCCTGACGCCGGCCTTCGCGCTGGCGGCCGCGCTGGTGGTGGCCGGCCTGGTGCTGGTGAACCGGCCACGTTGACGCAGGCGGTGCAGTCTGGCACTTCCCTGGAGCTGTTTTCCGGCGAACCGATGCCCATTTTAACCCGAGAGGCGCCGGAAAATGCGACAATAAGCTGGAACGCCTTGTCGATCCGACGGAGCGCAAGGCGCTCGAGCGCCAAAGGAGCCCATAAATGACCGAAGCGGGGCCGCAGGAACGACGACGGTCGGTGGCCGTCGATGTCGGCGGGGTGCTGGTCGGCGGCGGCGCGCCGGTGGTCGTGCAGTCGATGACCAACACCGACACCGCCGATGTCGAGGCGACCGCGCGGCAGGTGGCGGCGCTGGCGCGCGCCGGCTCCGAGATCGTGCGCATCACCGTCGACCGCGACGAGGCGGCGGCCGCCGTGCCGCACATCAAGGAGCGGCTGCTCAAGATGGGCGTGCAACGTGCCGATCGTCGGCGACTTCCACTATATCGGCCACAAGCTCCTGGCCGATCATCCGGCCTGCGCCGAGGCGCTCGACAAGTACCGCATCAATCCCGGCAATGTCGGCTTCAAGGAGAAGAAGGACCGCCAGTTCTGCGCCATCGTCGAGACCGCGATCAAGCACGGCAAGCCGGTGCGCATCGGCGCCAACTGGGGCTCGCTCGACCAGGAACTGCTCACCCACCTGATGGACGAGAACGCGCGCTCGCCCAACCCGATCGAGGCGCGCGCGGTGACGCGCGAGGCGATGGTGCAGTCGGCGCTGCTCTCGGCGGCGCGCGCCGAGGAGATCGGGCTGCCGCGCGACCGCATCATCCTGTCCGCCAAGGTCTCGGCGGTGCAGGACCTGATCGCGGTCTATCAGCGACCTCGCGCACGCGCTCGGACTACGCGCTCCATCTCGGCCTCACCGAGGCCGGCATGGGCTCGAAGGGCATCGTCGCCTCGTCGGCCGCGCTCGGCGTCCTGCTGCAGCAGGGCATCGGCGACACCATCCGCATCTCGCTCACGCCCGAGCCCGGCGGCGACCGCACGCTCGAGGTGAAGGTCGCGCAGGAAATCCTGCAGACCATGGGCTTCCGCGTGTTCGTGCCGCTGGTCGCGGCGTGCCCGGGCTGCGGCCGCACCACCTCGACCACGTTCCAGGAGCTCGCCGCGCGACATCCAGAGCTTCATCCACGACGTCGATGCCGGAGTGGAAGAAGCAGCTATCCCGGCGTCGAGACGCTCAACGTCGCGGTCATGGGCTGCATCGTCAACGGGCCGGGCGAGAGCAAGCACGCCGACATCGGCATTTCGCTCCCGGGCACCGGCGAGCAGCCGGCGGCGCCGGTCTTCATCGACGGCAAGAAGGCGGTGACCTTGCGCGGCCCGACCGTTGCGGCCGATTTCAAGCAGATGGTGATCGACTATATCGAGCGCCGCTTCGGGCACGGCGGCGCCGGCCGCACCGCGGCGGAATAGGCGAAGTTCGCCTTTCGTCTGTCCGAGTGCCGGATCGAGGACGCGGAGTTACCGCCGCCGCGCGCCTATTGCCGCGGCTGCGTCGCCGCCGACATTTCAGCGAGTATCCCGATGATCCCCACCAGGAGACAAAGCAGCAGTGATCTTTTCCATGTGCGCTCAAGCCCATCCCATTACCGTGCGATAGAACGCGATCGAGGCGGGACGAGTTCCACGGCGTGGCGAAAGCAAGGTAAAATCTGCATAAAGTTCCATGGCGAACGAGACGACCAGGCCGAAATCGTGATTTGCCTCGTGTAACCCGAATCTTCTATCCATAAGCATCATCCAGACCTGCGCCTTGATCGATGACACCTTGGCTTGCGCCGAGGGGTGCGTGGTTCGTCATTCCCTGGCGCCACGGGCGGCGCCTCGATTGTCTGAATGAACGGGGAGGGAGCTACGGGTGCCGGCTATTGTTTTTCATTGTTATTGGCGTCTGGTTCTGACCGCTCGACGAGCCATTCCCCCGGCATTCTACGGGGCTTTCTGCGTGGTCGCGCCAGCGCCGGTCATTGTTAATTCCCTGTTAGTTAACAATGGACGCGGCGCTGCAACTGGTGAGACCTGGCACGGCGCGCCGCGGACTTTGCTGGGCATGGAATTCAGATCGCGCTGGCTGCGATAGTTCACCGTGAGCGCCAGCAGCGCGCGTATTGAAGAAGAACGAGACGACGCCGTGGGCGATCACGGTGCGGCGGATCGGCTGCGACGCCACCGCGACGTCGGAGACCTGGCAGGTCATGCCGACGACGAAGGAGAAATAGACGAAGTCCCAGTAGTCGGGGTCCTCGTCGTCGGGAAACTTGAGCCCGCTGCGTTTGGCGCCGTGCTCGCCGTAGTAGTCGTGGGCATAGTTGAGGGCGAAGATGGTGTGGATGAAGACCCATGACAGAAAGATCGTGACCGTCGCCAGCGTGAGCTGTGCTCCGGTTCGCTTGCCGCCCTGGCCGACCCCGAGTTCCGCGATGATTGCGGCCAGGCTGGCGAGCGCGGCAAGCACCGTGAGAACCAGAATGGCGAAGCGGCCCTCGTCGTCCTGCGCGGCGTGGTCGCGAAATGTGCTGGATGGTCGAGCGCGCCATCAGGACATAGGTCAACACCAGATAGAGGGCGACCCCGGCATCCCAGCCCAGGACAATGCGGGCCGACGTTCGCCACTCGGACAGAGACAACGCCAACGTCACGGCGATCCCGAGCGCGACCGACAGCGCGAGCCGCAGGCGCGCGCTGCCCAGGATGGAGGGCAGGCGGCTCGCCGATCGTTTGCTTTGCCTGGCCATGCCTCTTGTCCCTGCGGCCGCGTCTTCGCTCAGGCGAGGCCCGCAATGGTCGTTGCTTACGCCGCCTTCGGCGGCAGATTCGGGAGTTCAGCCGCGTAGACCTCGTCCATGCGCGAGGCAGTACCATGCCGGGCCAGCGCCTCGGCAAACATGCGGCGCACCAGCGGATGCTCGTCGGCGTAGTCGACCTGGGTGCCGCCGAGCCGCCGGCTAGATCCACGACATCGGCACGCCCTGGCGCGTTGCGCGGCGACGCAGTGCTTGAAGGCGAGATAGCGCGCCGGCGTCGGCCCGGAATTGAAATGCTGGTGGAACCAGGCGTTGGGCGGCACGATCAGCGTGCCGTACCTGCCAGTCGTAGCGGCTTGCGGCTCCTCGCCCTCCGGCCACATCAGCGAATAGCCCTCGCCCGAGAGCACGATGACGTGGGCGCCCGGCCCGTGCGCATGCGCCTTCTTGTAGGTGCCGACCGGGAACTGCGAGATGTGGCTCGCGATCGAGCCCGCGCGCCATGTTGAAGCGGATATGGCCGCCGCCGGCGCCGCGCTCCTTGGCGGTGATCAGCGGCAGGTTGACGGCGTCGGCGACGAAATTGGTCTGCAGCAGGAAGCCGATCTGCTCGCCCTTGGCGCTGAAATAGTCGGCCTCGCCGGAGAAGCGGTTCTTGAAGTCGTAGCTGGTGATTGAAGACGAAATCGACGTCGTCGTAGAGGTTGATCACCGAGGGCGCATTGGTCACCGCGACGTAGCGCGCCGGCTCCTGGCCCGAGCCGTTGAAATGCTGGTACCAGCAATTGAGCGGGATGGCGAAGATCGCGCCCGCCTTCCATTCGAAGGTGATGCGCGCGCCGGCATCGTTCCACACCGTGGTCGAGCCGCGGCCGGCGAGCACCAGGATCATCTCCTCGAACAGATGGTGCTGCGGCTCGAGCTTCTTGCCCGGCGCGATCTCGCAGACGTAGCAGTCGTTCGAGGTGCGCGAGGCCTCGTGGTTGATGAACACGCCCTTGGCGCCGCGCCGCGCGCCCACGGCTTCAGCTCGACGGTGCGCAGGTTCGGCACGTATTGCGCGCTGATGATGTCGAGGCCTTCGCCGCGCACGAAGCGCAGATAGGGCGAATCCTTTTCGGTCTTGAACTTGTCTGCCAGCTCCTGCGACACGATCGCATCCTTGGCCACGGATGTCCTCCAGGCTGGTCGTTGCTTTGATCTGGTTTACCAGCGGACGCAGGCTTTGCGGCAATGCGTGCCGCTCGGCGTGCTGCGCGCATCGCGCCAGCCGACATGAGCTGCCGCGCATGACAGAGGAGGGCACGCATGTTGGTATCGACCGCGGCCAGCTCGCCGACTTGACGCGCATACGCGACGAGGAACCGGGGTTCACCGCCTTGGATACTCGGCGCTTTCGAAGCTCCGGTTTGGCGCCCGTCAAAGGGCGGAAATATTGCGACGCACCGATTCCGAGGGCTGACGGAAGCGGCCTTCATCTTGCTGATTTCACGGCATTTTAGGGGCGCGGCCCTCACGCGCCGATCAAAGAATTGTGCATTGCAGTAGAGAGGCTGGAAGGCCCAATTGGGCGGGGCACGAAAGAACCATGGAGAAGAGACATGAAGACGACCGTGATGAAATTGGCGTTTGCCAAGTTTGCGATCGCATTGGCGCTTGCCGGCGGTGTCGCGCTCGGTGCCGTTGCCGTGTCGTTGACGGGGGCCACTGCTTCGTTCGCCCAGCAATGCATCCCGCATTACGACAGCTCCGGCGCGCAAACGGCGCCGTACTGCTGAGCGATCGCGCGGCGCCTTGAGAACTGGAAGAGTCCAGGCGACCGGACTCTTCCACTGTTGCGAGGGGTAAAGCGGCACCGAAACGGCGAGTGGCGCGAAGGTCAGGGGCGAGGTCGCTGTTGCCGCAGCGCATCGTGCCGTGCGATGGACGATCGCGGATTTCGCCGCGGCGCCATCCGGGCTACGCTCGCGGACAATGCCCGCCGCAACGCAATCACGGACCCGTCCACTCTTCCGCCTGGCATGGGCCGTCGTGATTTGCGATTCTGCTGGTGCTGCTGCTGCCCTATCTGCTGGTGCCGCTCTACCGCGGTGGTCAATCCGGTCTCGACCCCGATGCTCTGGCGCTGGGCCACCGGCGCGCGCGTCGAGCACAGCTTCGTGCCGCTCGAGCGCATGGCGCCGGCGTTGCCGGTCACCGTCATTGCGTCGGAGGACGGACGCTTCTGCAGCCACCGCGGCATCGATTGGCGAGAAATCAGTGAGCGGCTGGAAGACGCCGACGATCAGCGAGGCGAGGGGCGTCTCCACCATCACGCAGCAGACCGCCAAGAACCTGTTCCTGTGGCATGGGCGCAGCTTCGTGCGCAAAGGCCTGGAGTTCCCGCTGGCGCTGTGGATCGACCTGGTGCTGCCGAAACGGCGCGTGCTCGAAATCTATCTCAATATCGCGGAGTGGGGGCCGAATGGACAATACGGCGCCGAGGCCGGAAGCCGCGTATGCGTTCAACAAATCGTGCGCGCGCTGAACGCGCACGAGGCGGCGCTGCTCGCGGCGGTGCTGCCGAACCCGCGGCGGCGCAGCGCCAAGCAGCCGGGACCGGCCGTGCGCCGGCTCGCGGGCATTTACGAACGTCGCGGCGCGGCCCAGGCCGCGCTCGCGTATTGTGCCAAAACCGTCAGTGCATCAAGGCAGTAGCAGGCGCGCGCGTGGGCGCTGGATGCGGCGCTAGCCTTTGACCGGCTGATCCTCTATAAGCCCGGTTTTCCAGGGCGCGCGGCGCCAACGCCAAGAGCAAGATCAGGAGCAGGACCATGGCCGTCCCGAAACGAAAAACATCGCCCTCGCGGCGCGGATTGCGCCGTTCCGCCGACGCCCTCGCGCGGCCGACCTATGTCGAGGACAAGGATTCCGGCGAACTGCGCCGGCCCCACCACATCGATCTCAAGACCGGCATGTACCGGGGTCGTCAGGTGCTCAAGTCGAAGAAAGAAGCCTGACGCGCGCTCCTGGTTCATTGAGCGTCTGCCGCTGTCACACCGGCTGCGTGCCTGCGCCGTCACGCGCCGCGCTAAGGCGCGCGTGCACCTTTGCCACGTCTTTGTCCGCTGCTAGACTTTGTGCCGGCCACGCCCCGCGCGAAGGAAAGCCACCGCCATGTATCTGATCTCTTTTCCGCTCCTGCTGCTGCCATTTGCGTTCTTCAACATCGTGGTCTTTCTGCTCAACATACCGCTCAGCGATCCGGTCTTCACCATTCCGCTGATGTCGACGCCCGCCGTGCCGCCCGTGTTCGATCGCAGCATTGCGGTGACCACCGGCGACCTGATCGTCGCGATCGGCATGCTTCTGCTCTACGTCGAGGTGGTCAAAGCCGCGCGTCCGGGCGGAAAATCGATCATGGACCACCTGCTCTCGTTTATCCTGTTCGTCGCCATGGCGGCCGAGCTTCTGCTGGTGCCGCGGGCAGCGAGCTCGACCCTGTTGCTCCTGAGCGTGATCAGCTTCGTCGATGTGCTCGCCGGCATCTCGATACGGCCGGCGCGGAGGAGACCATCGTGCTTGAACACAGGGACCCAGGCGCCCGCTTGAGGCCACTTGCGCCCACGGCGCCTGCCGGTGATGCGTCCGGGTTACCCGCCGGTCTCCGCGGTGAAGCCCGCCGCTTCGATGCCGGCAATCGCCGCCAGCTCATCATTGTCGGAGGTATCGCCGGACACGCCCACCGCCCCGACAAGGGCGCCGTCCTTGTCGCGCATCAGCACGCCGCCCGGCACCGGCACCAGCGCGCCGCCGGACATCTCGATGAGCGCCGCCGCCATGTGCGGCCGCTCGACCCCGATCTGGTGCAGCCGCCGCGAGCCGGTGCCGAACGCGACCGCGCCAAAGGCCTTGCCGGACGCGATCTTGGATCGCAGGATCGGGTTGCCATCCTCCTCGGCATAAGCGCGCAACGCGCCGCGGTTGTCGACGACCGCCACGCCGAGCGGCTTGAACTTCTTTTCGCGGGCGACCGCGAGCGTTTTGTCCAGGATGGTACGGGCTTGGGCAAGCGTCAGTGTCATCGCGTCTCTCCTTGCTGGCGACAGTGCCGATCACGAATAGCGTAACAGCTCGACAACAGCCATGAGCCGCGATTTCCAGCTGCCGGGCCGCTCGCCGGTCATTGCCTGCGAGGGCATGGCCGCGACCTCGCATCCGCTGGCGAGCCGCGTCGCCATCGAGACGCTGCAGGCCGGCGGCAATGCCGCCGATGCCGCCGTCGCCGCGGCGGCGGTGCTGTGCGTGGTCGAGCCGCACATGACCGGCATCGGCGGCGATTGCTTCGCCATGATCCACGCGCCGGGCAAGCCGGTCTGGGGCTACAACGGCTCCGGCCGTGCCGGCGGCGCGCGTCGCTCGACGCAGCTCCTGGCGCAGGGCATCGCGCACGATCGCCTGGACTCGATCGCACGCCGTGACGGTGCCGGGCGCGGTCGATGCGTGGGCTGCGATCCTCGAGGCGCACGGCCGCTTTGTCCTCGACCGCGCGCTCGCGCCCGCGATCCACTACGCCGAAAGCGGATTTCCGGTCGCGCCGCGCATCGCCTGGGATTGGGCGCAGGACGTCGGCAAGCTCGCGCGCCGATGCCGGCGCCACGCGCCATCTGCTGTTCGACGGCCACGCCCCGGCGGAAGGCGATGTGGTCAGATTGCCGGCGCTGGCGCAGTCGCTCGCGGCGATCGCGGCGAAGGGATCGCGCGCCTTCTACGAGGGGCCCGATTGCTGCAGGACATGGCGGCGACCGTGGCGGCGCGGGGCTCCTACCTGACCGGCGGAGGATTTCGCCCGCCATCGCGGCGAGGTGGTCGCGCCGATCGCCACGAACTATCGCGGGCTCGACGTGCTGGAATTGCCGCCCAACAGCCAGGGCCTGACGGCGCTGGTGCTGCTCAACATCCTCGAGCGCTTCGATCTCGCGGCGCTGGACCCGCTCGGCACCGACCGCTTCCATCTCGCGCTCGAGGCGGCGCGGCTCGCCTATGCGCGTGCGCGATGCCCATATCGCCGATCCCGCCGCCATGCGGAGTTTCGCCGCCGGACCTGCTCGATAAGAGTTTCGCAGCGAAGCTTGCCGGCCGCATCGACCGCGAGCAGCGCGTGCCGCTGCCCCGCGCCCCGTCGCCGGGCGACGACACCGTTTATCTCACGGTCGTCGACCGCGACCGCATGGCGGTCTCGCTCATCAACACGCTCTACTCCACGTTCGGCGTCGGCATCTGCACCGAGAAAACCGGCATCATGCTGCACCAACCGCGGCGCTTGTTTCGTGGTCGATCCCGGCCATCCCAACGCGTTCGGCCCGGGCAAGCGGCCGATGCACACGATCATCCCGGCGCTCGCCTTTCGCGACGGCCGGTGCGAGCTGTCGTTCGGGGTCATGGGCGCGCACTACCAGCCCATGGGCCACGCGCAGTTCATCACCAACATGGTCGACTACGGGATGGACGTGCAGGCGGCGATCGACGCACCGCGCGCGTTCTTCGTAGGGGAAAGCAGCGTGGTCGGAGCGGGGGCTGCCGGACGCGACGGTCGAGGGCCTGCAGGGCGCGCCGCCATGATGTGGTGCGAGCACCGTCGCCGTGGGGCGGCGCGCAGGCGATCGGCATCGACTGGCAGCGCGGCGTGCTGATCGGCGGCTCGGATCCGCGCAAGGACGGCTGCGCGCTCGGATACTGAAGCCAGATTGCCCCGGCGTGGACGACGCTAGGACGCCTTGTCCTTGTCCTTGTCGCTCAGGCGCTCGAGACGCTTCTGCATCTCTTCCATCTGGCGCTTGAGATCGTGGATCTCGCCGCCGCTGCCGCCCGGTTGCGGCGTGGCTTCGGTCGGTCCTCGGCGCCTGCCATTCCTTCACGCCGTGCGAACGGCGTGAACATGGCAAACGCGCGCTCGAACATTTCCATGTTCCGGCGCACCTGGTCCTCGAGCGCGCCGAACGGGCTGCCGCCGAAGGCCTGCGCCATCTGCTTGCGGAACTTTTCCTGCTCGCGGGTGAGCGAGTCGATCGAGACTTCGAGATAGCGCGGCACCAGCATCTGCATGCTGTCGCCATAGAAGCGGATGAGCTGGCGCAGGAAGGCGATGGGCAGCAGACTCTGCCCCTCCTTGTTCTCCTGCTCGAAGATGATCTGGGCCAGCACCTGAGCGGGTGATGTCCTCGCCGGTCTTGGCGTCGTGGACCACGAAATCCTCGCCCGCCTTCACCATGGCGGCGAGGTCTTCGAGCGTGACATAGGTGCTGGTGCCGGTGTTGTAGAGCCGCCGGTTGGCGTATTTCTTGATGGTGATCGGTTGGTCGGACTTAGCCATGGCGTGCACGCTCGACGATGATCTGTTTGAGTACGGTATGCGTAATGTCATCGCCGGTATTGGCGTCGTGGACCACGAAGTCCTCCTCGTCCTCCACCAGGGCGCGCGAGGTCCTTGATCGTCACGTAGCTGCCCGCAGCCGGGTTATAGAGCCGTCGATTGGCGTATCGCTTGATGACGACCGGTTCCGCGGACATGATGATCTCGGTGCGCGCCTGTCCCGTTCGGCAGCATAGCCTGTTTTCTGAGCGCGGCCACCGTTTTATCTGACAGCCGGCCGCTGGCAAGATCGCTTGGTGGACCGCTCCTCGCGCACAATTGATGCAGGACAGCCCGGCGATGCTTCCAATTGACAGGCCCCCACCCAGATTCAAGGATGCGGCCACGGGCGACCGATCACCTCCGCGTCACGCGGGCGTTGCCAGGAGCCGATAGTGAGCCGGCAGGCGAGCTACCGTCGCCGTCCAGCCGGATATGAAAGGGAGTTATGAGATGAAGGACGATATTGTCATCGTCAGTGCGGCGCGCACGCCGGTCGGCGCCTTCAACGGGGCGTTTGCGGCGCTGCCCGCCCACGAATTGGGGAAGGTCGCCATCCAGGAGACGCTCAAGCGCGCCGGCGTCGAAGGCGCGCAGGTGTCCGAGGTCATCTTGGGCCAGATCCTCACCGCCGGTCAGGGCCAGAACCCGGCCCGCCAGGCTTCGATCGCCGCCGGCATCCCGGTCGAGAGCCCGGCCTGGGGCGTCAACCAGCTCTGCGGTTCCGGCCTGCGCGCGGTGGCGCTCGGCTACCAGGCCATCCTCAACGGCGATTCCGAGATCGTGGTCGCCGGCGGCCAGGAATCCATGAGCCATGGCGCCGCACTGCGCGCATCTGCGCAGCGGCGTGAAGATGGGCAATTTCGAGATGGTCGACACCATGATCAAGGACGGCCTGTGGGACGCCTTCAACGGCTACCACATGGGCAACACCGCCGAGAACGTCGCGCGCCAGTGGCAGATCACCCGCGCGCAGCAGGACGAGTTCGCGGTCGGGTCGCAGAACAAGGCCGAGGCGGCGCAGAAGGCGGGAAAGTTCAAGGACGAGATCGCCCCGGTGACGGTGAAGTCCCGCAAGGGCGACGTGGTGGTCGACGCCGACGAATATCCCAAACACGGCACCACGCTCGATGGGATCGGCAAGCTGCGGCCGGCTTTCAGCAAGGACGGCACCGTCACCGCCGCCAACGCGTCCGGCATCAACGATGGCGCCGCCGCGGTCGTGCTGATGACGGCGAGCGAGGCGGCCAAGCGCGGCAAGACGCCGCTCGCGCGGATCGTGTCCTGGGCGCATGCCGGCGTCGATCCCGCGATCATGGGCACCGGGCCGATCCCGGCTTCGCGCGCAGCGCTCAAGAAGGCCGGCTGGAACATCGGCGATCTCGATCTGATCGAGGCCAACGAGGCCTTCGCCGCGCAGGCCTGCGCCGTCAACAAGGACCTCGGCTGGGATACCGGCGAAGGTCAACGTCAACGGCGGCGCGATCGCGATCGGCCATCCGATCGGCGCCTCCGGCGCGCGCGTGCTGGTGACGCTGCTCTACGAGATGCAGAAGCGCAATGCCAAGAAGGGCCTCGCCACGCTCTGCATCGGCGGCGGCATGGGCATTGCGATGTGCGTCGAGCGCTAGCAGGAGGACAGACGACCGGGAATCAAACGGCGAGGTACGGTGTCGGAGGACAGGCGAATTCGCAACCTGCCCTCCGGCGGCTGGCCTTCGTCGTCGGACGCGGGATAATAGAAAATCGCAGGGAGGAATGGATATGTCACGCGTTGCGGTGGTGACGGGCGGAACGCGCGGAATCGGCGAAGCGATATCGAAGGCTCTGATGACCGCAGGTTACAAAGTCGCCGCCAACTACGGCGGCAACGACGAGGCGGCGCAGAAATTCAAGGCCGCGACCGGTGTCGCGGTCTACAAATGGGACGTCTCGTCCTACGAGTCCTGCGCCGCCGGCCTCAAGCAGGTCGAGGCCGATCTCGGTCCGGTCGAGGTGCTGGTCAACAATGCCGGCATCACCCGCGACACCATGTTCCACCGCATGACGCCCGAGCAGTGGGGCGCGGTGATCAACACCAACCTGAATTCGCTGTTCAACATGTGCCGCCCGGTGATCGAGGGCATGCGCAGCCGCAAGTTCGGCCGCATCATCAACATCTCCTCCATCAACGGCCAGAAGGGGCAGATGGGGCAGGCCAACTACTCCGCCGCCAAGGCGGGCGAGCTCGGCTTCACCAAGGCGCTGGCGCAGGAGAGCGCGCAAGAGCGGCATCACCGTCAACGCCATCTGTCCCGGCTATATCGCGACCGAGATGGTCAAGGCGGTGCCCAAGGAGGTGCTGGAGAAAAACATCCTGCCGCACATCCCGCTCGGCCGGCTGGGCGAACCCGAGGAGATCGCGCGTTGCGTGCGTCTTCCTCGCCTCCGACGATGCCGGTTTCATCACCGGCTCGACGCTGACCGCGAACGGCGGCCAGTACCTCGTTTGAGCGGTGACGCGCATCAGGGCCGCTAGAGCGTCGCGCCGGGCGGCGCCCAGCCCTTCGGCGCAAGCTCGAAGCCCTTGAAGTCGAAGCCCGGCGCCACTGTGCAGCCGAGCAGCGTCCATTCTCCGAGACTTTGTGCCGCCTGCCAGGCGTGAGCCGGCACGATCGCCTGCGGGCGTTCGCCCGCGGCAAGGTCGGGCCCGAGCGTTACGCGCTCGACGGCGCCGTTCATGTCGGCCGCGATCTCGAGCCTGAGCGGCGCTCCGGCGTGATAATGCCAGGCCTCGACCGCATCGACCCTGTGCCAGTGCGAGCGCTCGCCGCGTGCGAGCAGGAAATAGATCGCGGTGGATGCCGCGCGTGCGCCGTCCACTATTCGGGTGTCGCGAAACGTCTCGCGAAAATGCCCGCCCTCGGGGTGCGGCTTGAGGTCGAGGAGGCGGATGATATCGGCGGCGGATGGCACGATGCTAGCGAGAGCCGCGCGCAGGTTCAGCGCCGCTCAGCGATTCCATGAACGCGACGAGATCGAGCCGCTCCTGCTCGCTCAGTTCGAGCGGCAGCAGTAGCGGGGAGCGGCTGGGACGCTCGATGCCACCCTTCTCATAGTGCCTCACCGCTTCGTACAGGGTCGGCGACGATGCGTTGTGCATGTAGGGCGGCCGCAGGGCGACCGATCGAAGCGTCGGCGTCTTGAAGGCAAACTGCATCGAGGCGTCGTCCTTGAGCTCGATCCCGCGACCGCGATCGGTGTCGGTTGTGCCGATATCGTGGAAACGGTCGTCGGTGAATCTCCAGCCGGTGTGGCACACAAAGCAAGCCGCCTTGGTGTTGAACAGGACAAAGCCACGCTTGGCGCTTTCCGAGATCGCTTTTTCGTCGCCGTCAACCCAGCGATCGAAAGCGGCGGGCGGAGGCTCCAACGTCCGTTCGAAAGCGGCAAGCGCGCGCGCGATGGAATCCAGGTCGACGGGCATGCCCGGCAACGCGGCTTGAAATTTTGCGACGTAAGCGGGGTTCGAGCGCAGCCGTTCCTCGATGATTTCGACCTTTACGGGCGTTGCGGTGTCCCGCATCGACATGGAGCCAGTGGCAATTGACGACTTCGCCTGCGCTTCCAGGCTGGGATTGCGGCCATCCCACCCGAAGGGCCCTTGGCCGGCATAGCCCAATCCGATCAGCGCCTGCGACTTGCGCGACGTCAGCTTGCCTGAATCATTGAGGCTGCGAGCGTCGGCGACTGCCCAGCCGAGCTCGGGGAAATGGCAGCTGGCGCAAGCCGTCTTTCCGGAGGCCGAAATCTGCGGATCGAAGAAGAGCTCGCGGCCGAGGTCGACCAGCGGCTGATTTTCGATGGGAGATACCGGCGGGCGCCGGTATTCCGATTTCATGCGAGCGATGTCTGCTTGCGCGGCGACCGGCGTGGAAACCCAGTCAACAGCAGTGTGCCCAACAGCGGCGCGGCTAGCACTGCGATGATCCGTGCCCGGCTTCCCATCGCCAACCTCCCCGACCGCTGAGCTGGTTCTCGAGCCCTTCCCGTGTGGCTGAAAGCGGCAACTGAGATGCCATCGGAACGTAGTCTTCGCTCATGCACCGCATCGGATTGTAGCCGGCGAATGTCCCGTCCGCCATTCCGAACCCGCGTTACCCTCGGTTCTTGCGCTCGCGGATTTCGGCAAAGACCTTCCACGCCGGACTGTCGGCAAGCCCGAGCGCTTTCGCCACCTCCGGCACGTCCGCGCGCAGGAACGGGTTCGCCGCCTTCTCCTCGCCGATGGTTGAGGGAATGGTCGGCTTGTGCGCGGCCAGGAGCTTGTCGACCTCGGCCTCGCGCGCATTGAGCGCCGCGTTGCCGGGTTCGATCGTCTTGGCAAAGCGAATGTTGGCCTTGGTGTATTCGTGGCCGCAATAGATGCGGGTGTCGTCGGGCAGGGCGCGCAGCTTCAGCAGCGACTGCCACATCATTTCCGGCGTGCCCTCGATGACCCGTCCGCAGCCGATCGAGAACAGGGTGTCGCCGACGAAGGCAACCTTGTCGGCCGGGAAGAAATAGCTGATATGGCCGGCGGTGTGGCCCGGCGTCTCGAACACGCGTGCCTCGAGCGAGCCGACCTTGACCTTGTCGTTCTCGCGCACCGTCGCATCGACCAGCGGGATGCGCGCGGCCTCGCCATGGGGCGCGACGACGCGGCAGGAATACTTCTGCTTGAGTTCCGCGATGCCGCCGGTGTGGTCGGCATGATGATGGGTCACGAGAATATCGCTGAGGCGCCAGCCGGTCGCTTTCAGTGCCGCCTCGACCGCCGCGGCCTCGGGCGCATCGATCGCCGCGGTCGCGCCGCTTTCGGAATCGTGCAGGAGCACGCCGAAATTGTCCTGGAGGCAGGGGAAGAGATGGATTTGCGCCGCCATGTCGATCGCTCTCCGGATGCGTGAGCCCAGTCGCTTAGTTAGGCACCCCCGTACGCTGCCTGCAAGATCGTGGCTATGGATTCAGGGCTGCACCCGGCTCGTCAGCCGGCCGCACGGCGCTTCGATGCCGGTTCCGGTTAGACCGACCCGGTTCGAACGACAGACAACCGATCCGTGCTAGCATTCCTGCCATGTCCATCGACGTCGTCGATCTGCGCAACTTCTACGCCCAGCGCCTTGGCGTCGTGGCCCGCCGTTTCGTCGGCCGCGGCATCCGCAAGCGCTTTGCCGATACGCGCGGCATGAGCGTCCTCGGGGTGGGTTATTCGACGCCCTATCTCGGCCTGTTTCGCGAGGAGGCCGAGCGCTGCCTCGCCTTCATGCCGGCGGCGCAGGGGGTGGTGAAATGGCCCTCCAACCGGCCCGGTCTCGCCGCTCTCGTGGACGAGCTCGAACTGCCGCTCACCGATTCCGCCGTCGATCGGATCCTGCTCGTGCACGCGCTCGAAATGGCGCACGACCCGGCGGCCTTGCTGCGCGAGGTCTGGCGGGTCCTGGCGGCCGGCGGCCGCCTGCTCATCGTCGTGCCGAACCGGCGCGGGGTCTGGGCGCGTCTGGATACGACCCCGTTTGGCCACGGCCGGCCCTATTCGCGCTCGCAGATCACGCACCTCCTGCGCGAGGCCTGGTTCACGCCGACAGGATGGGGCGAGGCACTCCACGTGCCGCCGGTCGCGCGCGGATGGTTCCTGCGCTCGGCGGTGGCCTGGGAGCGGGCGGGATCGGCCGTCGCTACCCCGTTCGCCGGCGTCCACATCGTGGAAGCGACGAAGCAGGTCTATCGCGGCGTTCCGGCGCGGCGCGAGCGGGTGCGTCTGGTGCCTGCACTGGAGCCCGCGCTTGCGCCCTGAGAACGGATGGATCGGTGGCGCGATAGCCTGAGCGAAGCAATGCGCGGCAGCGATCCGCCGGGGTCGCTTCGCTCTACGGCCGATGAGTGCGATCACTCGCGCGCGGTCGGCTCGTCTCCGCCGTCACCGCCGCCCTGAACGTCGGGGCGGGGGCCGCGGTGCCGCCGCCGCCGGCGGTGCAGCGGGAAACGGTCGGGCTGGTTGTCGTGGCCGTTCGGTCCCGGCTGCTGGCCTTGATGAGGCTGCTGCTGCGGCTGTTGCCCACCGGTGATGAAGGACGGCAGCCGCTCGACATCGCCTTCGGCGGCCGCATTGCCTTGCTGCGGACGTTGAGGCTGGTGCGGCGGTTGCTGCGGAAACGGTTGTGCATCGCGCGGGATATAGGGCTGCGGCTCGCGCGTACCGTACGGGGAATCGCCTGGACCGCCCATGGATTGCCCGTCGTCGTCGCCGTCGTCGAAACCGTCGTCGCGCGCGCCTTGCGGCTCGTTCTCGCCGCGGGCGAAGTGCGGGTTGTTCTGGCGGAACTGCTCCTGCGCCACCGCGATCACGCGGTAATAGTGCTCGGCATGCTGGTAGTAATTTTCCGCTGCGATCGGATCGCCCGAGGTCTGCGCGTCGCGCGCGAGCTGAATGTATTTTTCCGCGATGTGCGACGGATTTCCGCGAATTTTCACATCGGGCCCGTTCGATTCGTAGACGCGCACCATCGGATTGTGATTCTTGCGATGGTTGTTGTTGCGCCCGCGCATGCGCTTGTTCTGACCGTTTCTCATGACTCGCCTGTTGCCAACCCCTTCATTGTGGCGGCGTGCTGCCGCCGTGCTTCACCAAAACAAGTCGACACTCTGTCGCACGAGCAACACGCCAGCATCCGCGTTCCGGCCCGTTCAAGCAGGAGCAAAATACGGCGCCTTCGCCGCGATGTCAGATTCCGTGTCGCGAAGCAGCAACCCCTTGACCGCAGCATACCGCGGTGTTGCCCACCTCTTCCTCACGGGCATGTCCGCCTTGCCCGCGGATCAGCGCCGAACCGATGAAGCATCTCGTCCCGATTGGGCGAACTATCTGCCGGGTCATCCGGCGTCCTTCGTTCGCTTCGTCCGCACCGTCGGCTCTCCGCAGTCCTGCTCCGGGGCTCGCTATCGGCGCTCAGTAATCTCGGGTCGATTCCTGGCCGAAACCTAGTCGGTCTTGATCCACAATCCAAGCGCTTTTTTCGCACCAGGAATGTGGAGGAGCTCATGGCAATGCCCGCAAAACGAGCGCTCGGGCGATACCTGCAAGATCGTGCCGTGGCGCCCGTGGCGCAAGCCCTGTGGCGGCAAAAATCGCTGTCACGGCGCTGAGTTGGTCCCGGCCGAGTTCCATCGCCAGAACGCCATTCGGCGCGAGCAGGCGGCGGGCATGAGCGGCAACTTCGCGATATCCGTCGAGCCCATCCGGCCCGCCATCGAGCGCGCGGCGAGGATCGTAGTCGCGCACCTCGGGCTGCAAGCCGGCAATCTCCCCGCGCGCGACATAGGGCGGATTGGAGACAACAACGTCGATCGGCCCCTCGAAGCGCTGCCGCCATAATCGCAGGCCACGAACGATGTACGGGCAGCAAGGCCGAGCGCGGCGGCATTGTCGCGCGCGCAGCCGAGCGCGGTGACGCTGATATCCGTGCCGATCCCGAAGCGCGTTCGGCAGCTCCGAGAGCAGTGCCAGCAGCAGCGCGCCCGAGCCGGTGCCGAGATCGACGATGCGCAGCACGCGCGAGCTCCGATGTTCGCCGTCCAGAGCAGCCAACGTCGCCTCGACCACGGTCTCGGTTTCCGGCCGCGGCAGGAGCGTGTCGGCGTTGAGCTTGAAGGGCAGCCCCCAAAATTCCTTGCAGCCGAGAATGCGCGCGATCGGCTCGTGCGCGAGCCGGCGCGCCGCCAGCGCAGCGATCGCGTCTGCCTCCTCCGGCGCGAGCACACGGGCGGACTGCGCCACCAGTGCAGTGTGTTCGAGCTCGAGCGCATGGCCGACGATAATGCGCGCATCGAGCTCGGGCGCATCGATACTTTGCTCACGGAACTCGCGCGCGAGACGCCGGCGCGCCGCCTCGACGGAAAGCCCTGCAAATGTTTCGGGCTCGGTGAACATCGTCGGCCGCTCGCACGCTGGGTCCTCGCGCTGTGCTGACATCTGCGTCGTCCGGGTTCACTCCGGACGCCAGAATCATCTACGTCCCTCCGCTGCCAGCAGCTCCGCCTGGTGCTCGGTCATCAGCGCCTCGATGATCTCGCCCAGCGCCTCGCCCTCGATCACCTGCGGCAGCTTGTACAGCGTGAGGTCAATGCGGTGATCGCTCACGCGCCCCTGCGGGAAATTATAGGTGCGGATGCGCTCGGAGCGGTCGCCTGAGCCGACCTGGCCGCGCCGTTCGGCGGCGCGCGCGCGCATCCTGCCGCTGACGCTCGTAGTCGTACAGCCGGGCGCGCAGGATCGCCATCGCCTTGGCGCGATTCCTGTGCTGCGAACGGTCCTCCTGCATCATGACGACGATGCCGGTGGGGATATGGGTCATGCGCACGGCCGACTCGGTCTTGTTGACGTGCTGGCCGCCGGCGCCGCCCGATCGCAAGGTATCGATCTTGAGATCGTCGTCGGCGATATCGATGTCGACTTCGGCGGCCTCCGGCAGCACGGCGACGGTGGCGGTGGAGGTGTGGATGCGGCCGGAGCCTTCGGTGTCCGGCACGCGCTGCACGCGATGGACGCCGGATTCGAACTTGAGCTTGGCGAACGCGCCGCGGCCGCGGATTTCCGCGATGATCTCCTTGTAACCGCCCATCGTGCCTTCGCTGGCGGAGATCACCTCGACCTTCCAGCCCTGCTTGGCCGCGTAGCGTTCGTACATGCGGAACAGGTTGCCGGCGAACAGCGAGGCCTCGTCGCCGCCGGTGCCGGCGCGGATTTCGAGGATCACGTTGCGCTCGTCCATTGCGTCCTTCGGAAGGAGGGCGAGCTTGATCTCCTGCTCCAGCGCGGCGCGCCTTTGCTCGAGCTGCGGCTTCTCGGCGGCGGCCATCGTGCGCATTTCCGCGTCGGTGGAGGAGTCCGCGATGAGGCGCATCGAGGTCCTCGATCTCGGAGACCACGTTGCGATAGTTCCGCACCGTCTCGACCACGGGACCGAGCTCGGCGAACTCGCGCGAGAGCTTGACATAGGTCTCGGGCGTCACCTGCGTCGCCAGCTCGCTTTCGATCGCCCTGTGGCGCGCGAGCAGCGCATCGAGCTTTTGCTCAGGAAGCATCGTCACCTCGACTCAGCGCACCGAGGTCATGGACGGCGTGCTCCTGGGCCCGGCGCCATCCGGTTCACAAGGGTTACGCATCAAAGCTGCAGCCCTTCCTCGGCTGCAAACGCCTTGAGGCGTTCGCGGATCGGCAAGCTGCCGGCCGGACTGTCGATCAGGGGCTGGATCAGGGCCGCGGCCTTGCGGGCATTGAGATCGAGCAGCATGGCCTTGACCGGCCCGACCGCGGACGGCGAGAGCGACAGCGAGCGATAGCCGATCGCGACCAGCGCCAGCGCTCCGATCGGCTTCGAGGCGAGTTCCCCGCACAGCGTCACCGGCTTGGCGTGGGTTCGGCCGTGGTCCGCGATTGCCTTGAGCGCCCGCAGGACCGGCGCCGAGATCGCATCGAAGCGGTCGGCGACGCGCGAATTGCCGCGGTCGGCGGCGTAGAAGAACTGCACGAGATCGTTGGAGCCGACCGAGAGAAAATCGACGCGAGCGAGCAGTTCGTCGAGCTGGTAGAGCAGCGACGGCACCTCCAGCATTGTGCCGACTTCGACCCGCTCCGGCAGCTTATGGCTGTGCCGGCGCAGGTGGGTGAGTTCGCGCTCGACCAGCGACTTGGCCTCGTCGAATTCCTCGACGGTCGCGACCATCGGGAACATGACTTTCAGTTCGCGCCCGCCGGCGGCCCGCAGCAGCGCGCGGATCTGGCTGCGCAGCAGGCCCGGCCGGTCGAGCCCGAGCCTGATGGCGCGCCAGCCCAGCGCCGGATTTTCCTCCTCGACGTTGCGCATGTAGGGCAGCACCTTGTCGCCGCCGATGTCGAGCGTGCGGAATGTCACCGGCCGGTCGCCGGCGGCGTCGAGCACGGCGCGATAGAGCGAGAACTGCTCGGCGGTGCGCGGGAAGCGTCGCTGCCACCATGAACTGCAATTCGGTGCGAAACAGCCCGATCCCGGCCGCGCCGGTCTCCTCGATATGCGGCAGGTCGACAGCCAGGCCGGCATTGATCATGAGCGCGATCTTCTGGCCGTCCTTGGTCACGCACGGCTTGTCGCGCAGCGCGAGGTATTGCAGCTGCCGGCGGGCGCGCAGCCGCACTCGCTCGATATAGGCCGCTTCCATGTCGGGCGAGGGCCGCACATGGACGTCGCCGGTCGAGCCGTCGACGATGATGGCATCGCCGGGATCGGCGACGCCGGTGGCATTGGCGATCTCGCCCACGGCCGGGATGCCGAGCGCCCGCGCGACGATCGCCACATGCGAAGTTGGGCCGCCTTCCTCGAGCACGAGTCCGCGCAGGCGCTTGCGGTCGTAATCGAGCAGCGCCGCCGGTCCCATGGAGCGGGCGACGAGGATGGCGTTTTCCGGCAGGCGGTCGCGCGCCGGCGCGTAGTCCTGGCCGAGCAGCTGGTGCATCAGCCGGTTGGCGAGTTCGTCGAGGTCGTGCAGGCGCTCGCGCAGATAGGGGTCGGTCGCGCGCAGCATGCGCGCGCGGGTGTCCGACTGAACGCGCTCGACCGCGGCCTCGGCAGTGAGCCCGGTTGCGACCGCTTCTTCCAGCCGGTGCACCCAGCCGCGGTCGTAGGCGAACATGCGATAGGCTTCGAGCACGTCGCGGTGCTCGCCGCCGTCGGCGACCTCGCCGCGCTCGAGCAGCACGTCGAGATCCGATCGCATGGTCTCGACCGCCGCCTCCAGCCGCTTCAACTCCTTCGGCACGTCGTCGGCGATGAAATTGGTGATGACCACGCGCGGCTCGTGCAGCACCACGTGACCGAGCGCGATGCCGTCGTTGAGCGCCATGCCGGTGAGCTGCAGCGGCCGGCGGGCGGCGGGCTCGGCGCCGGGCTTGGCGATCGCGGACAGCTCGCCCGAGGCGATCATCTCGGCGAGCACCATCGCGGTGGTCTGCAGCGCCTCCTCTTCCTCCTCGGTGTAGGTGCGCCGCGCCCGGTTCTGCACCACCAGCACGCCGAGCGTGTTGCCGGCGCGCAGGACCGGCACGCCGAGGAAGGAGTGGTAGATCTCTTCGCCGGTCTCCGGCGCGGTACGAGAAGGCCGGATGGTTCTGGGCTTCCGACAGGTTGATCGGGTTGGCCTCGCTCGCGACCAGGCCGACCAGGCCTTCGTCCGAGCGCAGCACGGTCTGGTGCACCGCCTCCTTGTTGAGGCCTTCGGTGGCGTACAGCTCGAGCGTGCCGTCCACGCGCAGCACGTAGACCGAGCAGACCTCCGCCACCATGTTGGCGGCGATCAGCACCACGATCTTGTCCAGGCGTTCCTGCGCGCTGACCTGCTCCGCCATCACCTCGCGAAGCCGGCGCAACAGCACGCGCGGACCGCCGAGCGCGCCACGCATGACGTGATCCCTCGGGCAAGCCCATCCGGCCGGGGCAGCCCGCCCGCGGCTCGACGAAAGTCAGGAAATGGTACCCGCCGGGCCCCGGGCGCCCGCAGCGGCTACAATCCATCACGCCGTATAGCGAATGCAGCGTGGCCCGGGCAAGCCAAAGCGTCCAGTCCGCCATCTTACCAAGCATAACTCGCCGAAATGCGACCGCTGGCCGCGCGGAATTCGTCGCTGTCGACCAGTGCGGCGTAGACATCGCGCAGGCGCGGGGCCGCGGGCAGCCTCAGGTTCTCCCGCGACACCACTGCATTTGGCCCGAACAGCCGCTCGATGGCCTGTTCCACGTCGTTCGCGCCGGCGGGTCGTTCGAGCGCGGAGAGGGGATATCGCCGGTGAGGAACTCGATGAGGAGGTCGCGCTCGAGCAGCGGCAGGCGCGTCATGGCGCTGCCGGCCAAGAGGCTCGCCAGTCGATGATCGGGATGCGCCTCGTCGGCCAGCGCGGGCTTGACGTTCCGGAATTGGAAGGCCTGGTCGAAGGCGGCCGGGGCGGTTTCGAAACAGCGCGCGAGCTCATCGGCCTCTTCCGCAACGTAATAGCGGTTGAGGGTGTCGAACCAGACGTAACGATAGCCGTGCTTTGCGAGAAACGGCTCCCACGCCGCCCACGCCGGCGCCAGCGTGTAAGGTGCGAGCGCCTCGACCACCACCACCTTCGGCCGGTAGTTTTGCCAATCGCCGTTAAGCAGCACGTCCCGTTCGGCGCCTTCAACGTCGACCTTGAGAAAGTCGAATGTGCGGCGGTGCGTGCTGCACGCACAGTTCCTCGAGCGTCGTCACCGGGACGACAATGGCTTTCGAAGCCTTTCCGAATTGACTTTCCGCCGCGCGGGCATGGTCTTCGATCATGGTCGAGAGGCCGTGGAAGTCGTTCACCACATAGAAGGTGGCTTCGCCCGCGGCCGCGCCGACCAGCGTCTCGAGATGACGATCGCGTGGCCGGACTGCCCTGGTCAGACGCGCGAGCCAGGGATTCGGTTCTACCGTGACGCCGTTCCATCCCTTGAGATAGAAGGCGAAGGACATGTTGTCGTAGACCGGATGGCCGGAGCCGATGTCGATATAGAAGCCTTCGTCGCGGCCGCCGAAGCAGCGCATGAGGTAAAGGTCCTCGAACCGCTGGGCGTAGGAAATGATCTGAGCTGTGGACATGTCTTTACAAGGCAGCAGCCTGTAGGCGGGATTTTAACACCCGGCAATTGGGCGTGGCGCCGTGCCTAGCGCAAAAGTCAGGCCGAACGCGTGGATCGGGCTCGCAGCGCCATGTAACCGCGAAAGCCGGATTGTGCGCCATTGCCGCTAGCACGCGCAAGCTGCCCTGCATCCGGAGCCCACGCATATCATTTGTCCAACTCATACAGCGAGTGCAGCGTGCGCACCGCGAGTTCGGTGTAGTTGGCGTCGATCAGCAGCGAGAACTTGATCTCGGAAGTGGTGATGGCGCGGATGTTGATGCCCTTCTCGGCCAGCGCCTTGAACGCCTGGGCGGCGACGCCGGCGTGGCTGCGCATGCCGATGCCGATCACCGAGACCTTGGCGACGTCGGTTGCGCCGTCGACGCGGTCGTAGCCGACCTGCGTTCTTGACCTTGACCAGCACGTCGGTCGCGCGCTGGTAGTCGGATGCGGGAACCGTGAATGTCAGATCGGTGGTGGCGCCGTCGCCGGAGACGTTCTGCACGATCATGTCGACGTTGATATTGGCGTCCGCGAGCGGACCGAAGATCGCGGCCGCGATGCCGGGCTTGTCCTGCACGCGGCGGATCGAGATCTGCGCCTCGTCCTTCGAGAAGGCGATGCCGGTGACGACCTGCTGTTCCACGATCTCCTCCTCGCCGCAAATGAGCGTTCCGGGCGGCGTCCCGTGCGGATCGATGTCCTCGGGCTTCTCGAAGCTCGAGCGCACGAAGATGCGCACATTGTGCACCATGCCGAGCTCGACCGAGCGCACCTGCATGACCTTGGCGCCGAGCGAGGCGAGTTCCAGCATCTCCTCGTAGGCGATCCGGTCGAGTGCGCTGGGCGCGCGGCACGATGCGCGGGTCGGTGGTGTAGACGCCATCGACGTCGGTGTAGATGTCGCAGCGCTCGGCCCCGATGGCGGCCGCGATCGCGACCGCGGAGGTGTCCGATCCGCCGCGGCCGAGCGTGGTGATGCGGCCGGTCTCCTTGTGCACGCCCTGGAAGCCGGCGATGCACCGCCACCTCGCGGCGCTCCTTGAAGCGCTTGATCGAGCTCGTCGCCGTTGACGTCGAGGATGCGCGCCGCGGCATGGGCGTTGGAGGTCAGGATCGGCAGCTGCCAGCCCTGCCAGGAGCGGGCGTTGATGCCCATCCCCTCCAGCACGAGCGCCAGCAGGCCGGCGGTCACCTGCTCGCCCGACGACACCACCGCATCGTACTCGCGGGCGTCGTGCAGCGGCGCGGCCTCGCGGCACCAGGCCACCAGCTGGTTGGTGGCGCCCGCCATGGCGGAGACGACCACCGCCACCTCGTGGCCGGCATCGACCTCGCGCTTGACATGGCGGGCGACGTTGCGGATGCGCTCGATATCGGCGACCGAAGTGCCGCCGAACTTCATTACAAGGCGGGCCATGGCGGGCTTGCGGGCTTCTCCGGCAGGATTGCGGGCGCGCGATCCGCTTTACGGCAAGCCCACGCGCGAAAACGCGGGTATACATACCGGTGAGGCCGGGGGCCGCAACCGCGCCTTGGGAGAGGTCGATGGCAAGCAGCTGTGAAGCCGAGGCGCGATTCGAGCGTCGACGACGGTCGAGGTCGCGCGCTTTTCGGCCCTGGCCAGCGAGTGGTGGGACCCGCGCGGCAAGATGGCCGTGCTGCATAAGTTCAATCCGGTGCGCCTCGGCTTCATCAAGGAGGCCGCGTGCCGGCATTTCGAGCGGGACGGCAAGCGGCTCGATGCGCTGGCAGGCCTGCGCATGCTCGATATCGGCTGCGGCGGCGGCATCTTGAGCGAGCCGCTGGCACGGCTCGGGGCCGCGCGTCGTCGGCGCGGATCCGTCCGAGACCAATATCGCGGCGGCGAAGCTGCATGCAGGCGAAACCGGCCTCGCCGTGGACTACCGCGCGACCACCGCCGAGGCGCTCGCGGATGCGGGCGAGCGCTTCGACATCGTGCTCGCAATGGAAGTGGTCGAGCACGTCGCCGATCTGAGTCTGTTCGTCCGCCGCTGCGCCGAGATGGTAGCGCCCGGCGGCCTCATGATCACGGCGACCCTCAACCGCACGCTGAAGAGCTTTGCCCTGGCGATCGTCGGCGCCGAATACGTGCTGCGCTGGCTGCCGCGCGGCACCCATCAATGGGACAAGTTCGTGACCCCGAACGAGCTGCAGGCCGCGCTGGAGCGGCACGGGCTCGCCGTGCTGGATGAGACCGGCGTGATCTACAATCTCATCGCCGATCGCTGGCAGCTGTCGACCGACATGGACGTGAACTACATGGTCGTGGCGGAACGCGCTCGACGCTGAGGGCGTCTTTGGTTCGCTTCGTGAGGTCATTCCATGATCCTGGAACTCGTCTTGTTCAAGTCGCCACCCGGCATGGACCGCGCCGCCATACTGGAAGATGCCAAGCACACCATCCCCCGTTGGCGGGCGGATCCCGATCTCGTGCGCAAGCATTACCTTGTGAGCGATGATGGCTATGGCGGCGGCGCTTACATCTGGCCCTCGAAGGAGGCCGCGCAGCGGGGCCACGACGTGGCCTGGCGTGAAGGCGTGAAGAAACGCACCGGGTCCGAACCGGTCATCCGCTACTTCGACCTGCTCATGGTGGTGGACAACGAGGACGGCTCGGTCACCGAGTGGACCGAGAGCGGCGACGCTCGTCAGGTCCCATAGTGTAGACGGCCGCGCGAAGGTTGCGGGATGTTCGATCCTTCGTGGCTCTGGGCCGCCTTCACCATTGTCGCGGCCGCCGCGCAGACCGTGCGCAATGCCACGCAGCGCGAGCTGACCGCGAGGCTCGGCACCGTGGGCGCGACCCATGTGCGTTTCCTGTTCGGATTTCCGTTCGCGCTCATCTTCCTCATCGCGCGTCATGATCGCGCTGCGGCAAGCGCTGCCGCTGCCGCCGCCGATGTTCTGGGCGTGGGTGATCGACGGCGCGCTCGCGCAGATGGCCGCCACCGCGCTGATGCTCGCGGCCATGAACGACCGCTCGTTCGTGGTGGTCTATGCCTACATCAAGACCGAGCCGGTGCAGGTGGCGCTGTTCGGACTGGTTTTCCTCGGCGACGCGGTGACGCCCGTCGATGGCGGCGGCGATCCTGATCGCCACCACAGGCGTCGTCACCATGGCGCTCAAGCCGGGCACATCGGCGGACCTGCAGCGCGACGCTGCTCGGGCTTGGCGCCGGCGCGATGTTCGCGCTTTCCGCCGTCGGCTTTCGCGGCGCGATCCTGAGTCTCGGCCTTCCGAGCTATGTCATGGCCGCGACCTTCACGGTCGTCGTGGGGCTGCATGCTGCAGTCGGTGCTGCTCTCGCTCTATCTCTGGCTGCGCAATCCCGACGGTGCTGCGTCGCGATCGTGCGGGCCTGGCGGCCGTCGCTGTTCGCGGGCTTCATGGGCGCGCTGGCCTCCCAGTTCTGGTTTCTCGCCTTCGCGCTCGCCACCGCCGCCAGCGTGCGCACGCTGGCGCTGGTCGAGGTGCTGTTCGCGCAGGCGATCTCGCGTTTCGTGTTCAAGCAGCCGACGACGCGCGCGCGAAGCCGTCGGCGTCGTGCTGATCGTCGATCGGGGTGGCACTGCTGCTGTGGGCGGGGTGAGTGGCGCCAATGTTGCTCCTACGCGTCGGGACGGGAACCGTACACATTGACGTGCGGGAGGAGATGCGCCGTCCAGTTCACAGGCCAAGCCGGGTGAAGCTTGCGGAGCGCGTCAATTCCGCTCGTCGGGCAGCACCGGCAGGGGATGAAACTCGATGCCTTCCTCGTGCAGCTCCTTGGCCTGATCGGGCGAGGCTTCGCCGTAGATCGAGCGGTGCTCGGTCTCGCCGTAGTGCATCTTGCGCGCCTCTTCGGGAAATTTCTGCCCGACATAATCGGCATTCTTGGTCAGATGCTCGCGCAATTCCTTCAGCTTCTTGCGGAACTCGCGCTCCTGCGGCGACACCATGGCGACCGGAGCAGTGGCCTCGGCGCGGCCGCAGACGAGGGCGGCGGCTCGGTCGACGGCAGCTGGTGCGGGCGCTTCGCCGCGCTTCTTCGCTCCCGACACCCGCGGCGCCATGATCGTCTTCTCGATCTTGGTGGAGTCGCAAACCGGGCAGGTCACAAGCCTGCGCTTGACCTGCGTGTCGTAGGTCGCCGAGCTCTGGAACCAGCTCTCGAATGCGTGCCCCTTGTCGCACGTCAGCGCGTAACGGATCATGCCGGGCCTCGCACCGCGTGGAGGTGTGCCGGTTCCGCCATCGGCTCGATCACCTCGAAACGCCGTCCGTGCTGGAGCGAAGGAATCTTTGCGCGCGCTGCCGTGACTTCGGCGGGATCGATCACCGCCAGGATCACGCCCGGCTCGGTGCCGCCCTCGGCCAGAATGCGGCCCCAGGGGTCGACCACGAGCGAATGGCCGAAGGTTTCGCGGCCGTTTTCGTGCTTGCCGCCCTGCGCCGCCGCCAGCACGAACGCGCCATTCTCGATGGCGCGGGCGCGGTTGAGCACATGCCAATGCGCCTCGCCGGTCTGTCGCGTGAAGGCGGAAGGGATGGCGAGAAACGAGCTGCCGGCCTCCGGCGAGCGCGCGGTAAAGCGCGGGGAAGCGCAGATCGTAGCAGACGGTCAGGCCGAGCCGGCCCCATGGCAGGTCGGCGGCGACGCCGATTTCGCCGGGACGGTAGTTGCGCGACTCGCGATAGCTCTCGCCGCCGCTGAGATCGACGTCGAACATGTGGATCTTGTCGTAGCGCGCGACGATCTCGCCCTTGCGGTCGATCAAGAACGAGCGGTTGGCCGCTTTTTCCGGCAACAGTTTGATGGCCAGCGACCCGATGTGAAGGAAGATACCGAGCTTGCGCGCAAGCTCGCGGAAGGCGCGCGAGGCTCGCATCGCTCTCTTCCGGCGCCAGCGCTGCGAACAGCCGCTCGCGCTTGACCTCCAGGATGTTGGTCATCTCCGGTGTCAGCACGTAGTCGGCGCCGCCGTTCTTGGCCTCGCTCGATCAGCTTCACCGCGGCGTCGAGATTGGCCGCCGGCGAAAGGCCCGAGCGCATCTGCACCAGACCGGCTGTGAAGGTGGCTGCCTTGCCCGTGCTCATGGTGCTGGTCCGTCGCCCGCGCCCGCGAGCGCATCGCCGCGGCCGAGCAGGGCATCGAGCTTGCCCGCCCGCTCGAGCGCATGGAGATCGTCAGAGCCGCCCACATGGGTCGAGCCGATGAAAATCTGCGGCACGGTCATGCGTCCATTCGCGCGTACCACCATCTCACTTCGCCCTTTCGGATCGCCGCTGACGTCGATCTCGGCGAACTCGACCCCTTTGCGCGACAACAGCCGCTTGGCGGCGTGGCAATAGGGGCAATAGCGGGTGGTGTAAATCTCGACTTGGATCATGTGAACCGTAGGACTTTACCGACCGTTTTATATGGGAGCGCGGCTCCCCGCCACAACCCGGGCGAATACCAGCACATCGACGGAGGCGGCGCCGCCCCGCAGCAGCGTCCGCGCGCAGCCGTCCACGGTCGCCCCCGACGTGAGCACGTCGTCGACCAGCACCAGTTTTCGCCCGGTAACCTCGGCTTTGCCGTCAGCGGGCACGCGGAAAGCGCCCTGGACGTTCTCCGCCCGTTCGGCCTTGCCGAGACCGACCTGGTGGGGCGTGGCCTTGACGCGCTTGAGCGCGCCGTGGGCCACCATCCGGCCGCTCGCCTTGGCGATGATTTCTGCCAGCAGCGCCGATTGATTGAACCGTCGCATCCATTGCCGCCGCCAGTGCAGCGGCACCGGAACGATGGCGTCCGGCGTCCGCGAGCAGTTCGCGCCCGGCATTCGCCATCCAGCGTCCCATGGTCGGGGCGAGGTCGAGCCGGTCGCCGTATTTCAAGGCGTGGACGAGCTTGCTCGAGATATCGTCGTAGCGCACGGCAGCCCGCGCGCGGTGATAGGCCGGCGGATCGGCGATCGCCTCCATGGACAACATGCCCGGTCCGCTGTCGAACGGGAACGGGGTGCCGAGCCGCTCGCAATAGGGCGGCGCGATGAAGGAGAGCTTGGACCAGCACGCCGGGCACAGACCCGCGCCGTCGACCGGCTCGCGACAGGTGGCGCAAAGCTGCGGCAATGCCACATCGAGGACGCGCGCAAGGCTGGCACGCAAGGCTGCCGCAACCCTTCCCGACGCCGGGCCGGAATCCGGCTCGCTTCCATGTCCCCTTGCATGAGATCAAGCTACCGCCGCGACGCAAGGAGCTCAATGCGCGAAGCTCCGGAGAAGAGACCCATCCGCACCAGACCGCGCACATGGTATTGAAGAAAATGGTCTCGCCCGCTCCCGTTGTTTTCGACCGCCAGCTCGTGCGCGCGCGCAGGCGTCGCGCGGCGGAGTCGGCGTCGTCGAATTTTCTGGTCGACCGCGTGGCAGAGGATCTGTCCGATCGCCTGGCTGCGGTGCTCCGCCGCTTCGAACGTGCGGTCGACCTCGCGACGCCCACCGATGCCGTCCGGCGCGCGCTCGCCGCCAGCGGAAAGGTCGGCACCATCATCGCCGCCAATGCCCGTCCCATCGTCCGCCGGCGCGCGCGGCTGCGCGGCGGCAGGAGATGCGCATCTGGTCGTTGCGGCCGATGAGGAAGCGCTGCCGTTTCGCGATGCCTCGCTCGATCTCGTGGTGTCGGTGCTCGCACTCCAATTCGTCAACGATCTGCCCGGCACGCTCATCCAGATCCGCCGCGCGCTCAAACCCGACGGCCTGCTGCTCGCGGCGCTCGCTGGCGGCGATACGTTGATCGAATTGCGTCAGGCCTTCGCCGCCGCCGAGGCGGAGGTTGAGGACGGCGTTTCGCCGCGCGTCGCGCCGTTCTCGGACGTGCGCGACATGGGTGCGCTGCTGCAGCGGGCGGGCTTCGCGCTGCCGGTGGCCGACGTCGACCGGATCACCGCACGCTATGACTCGCCGCTCGCGCTGATGCACGATCTGCGCCGGATGGGTGCGACCAATCCGCTCGTGGAGCGCAGCCGGCGACCGCTCAAGCGTGCGACGCTGATGCGGATGATGGAGCTCTACACCGAGCGTTTCTCCGATCCCGACGATCGCATCAGGGCCACGTTCGAGGTCGTCTGGCTTTCCGGGTGGGCGCCGCATGAGAGCCAGCAAAAGCCGCTGGCGCCGGGGTCGGCGCGGCAGCGTCTTGCGGATGTGCTCGGGACCCGGGAGACCAGGCTGCCGCGCGACAGTGACCAATAGTCGGCGATCAGCGATAAACGATTATTGACGTTCACAGCAGCGTCATCAAATGCGACACCAGCGGCTCGTCCGCCGGCGGCATCGGGTAGTCGCGCAAGCGGTTCACGCGCACCCATGCCAGCTGCTGGCCTTCCAGCGCCATCGGCGTTCCTTCCCAACGGCGGCACACATAGAGCGGCATCAGCAGATGAAAATCAGGATAGCCGTGGCTGGCGAATGTGAGCGGCGCGCAGGCACGCTTCGTTGACGAGGATGCCTAGTTCTTCCTTCAGTTCCCGGATCAACGTCTGCTCCGGCCGTTCGCCCGCCTCGACCTTGCCGCCGGGAAACTCCCACAAGCCGGCCATCGGCTTGCCCGTCGGCCGCTGTGCGAGCAGCACGCGGCCGTCCGCGTCCACGAGGGCGCAAGCGGCGACAGTTAAGAGTTTCACGCTCACGACCTGCGACCGAAAAGCCAATCAAGGATGGTTGGACGCGCGCGGGACGTTCCCGGCTTTACCGCGTAGCGGTCAGTTCGTGTGCGCCCGTTTGTTTCGTCATTCGATGGCCCAAGTGATTTCGACTTCCGCGCTGGTCCTGATCGTCCCGACCTCGATGGGAACGTCGATCTTTGCTGCGGCGCGCAGGGCATGTCGGCCGCGCCATCCATCGCGCTGAACCGGCTGCGGGGAGGATATGCGATGTCCTGGATCGGGCCGAGCTTCACCTTTGCAGCCTGCGCAAGGCCCTGCGCCTGACGGATCGCATCTTCGACGGCCTTGGTCCGAGCCTCGTCGGACAGCTTTTCGAGATCTGTCAGTCCGAAATGCACACCGGCGATATTGGTCGCGCCTTGATCGAGAATTTGGCGCATGAACGCTCCCAGACGCGAAAGGTCGCCGAGTTTGACCCTGACCATGTTGCTCGCGCTGTAGCCGTCCGGTTCCTGTCGCGTCGTCCCGTTCGGATCCCGCACGGTCTTGTAATTCGGCGCCAGGTTGACCGAGGAGGTCTGGATGTCCCGCTCGGCCACGCCGAAACCTTTGAGAAATCGATGATCTTGCGGGCCACCGCCGAGTTCTGGTCGAGCGCGGCGGTCGGGGACGAGGCCCGGTTCGAGATGCCGACTTGCACCGTCACATAGTCGGGCGCGGCCTCGATCGTGGCCCGGCCGAGAATTCGCATTTTCCTTCGCGAACGCCTTGTGCGGAAGCTGGCGCCGCCAAGCCGGCGCAGAGCAATGCGATGACCGCGACGATGGACCCGACCAATCGAATCATGACCGATAGTCTCCGTTGATCGCCACGTACTCCTTGGTGAGGTCGCAGGTGAGCACGCGATCGCGTCCGCGCCCGAGCCCGAGCGCGACCTTGAGCGTGATCTCCGGCTTCTTCATCGCCGCGGAGACCGCGGCCTCGTCATAGGCGGGATCGCGCTCGCCCTTGTGGGCGACGCGGATGCCGCCGAACCAGATCGAAAGCCGGTCGCGGTCGGCGCGTTCACCGGCCTTGCCGACCGCCATGACCACGCGGCCCCAGTTGGCGTCCTCGCCGGCGATCGCCGTCTTGACCAGCGGCGAATTGGCGATCGAGAGCGCGATCTTGCGCGCCGAGGGTTTCGACACCGCGCCTTCGACGATGATCTCGACCAGCTTGCGGGCGCCCTCGCCGTCGCGGGCCACCTGCTCGGACAGATTGGCGAGGACGGCATCGAACGCCTTGCGGAAGGCCGGCAGCCGCGGGTCGGAGAGCCGCGTGACCTTCGCGACCCCGCGCGCGCCGGCGGCTCCGGTCGCAAACGCCAGCAGCGTGTCCGAGGTCGAGGTGTCGCCGTCGATGGTGACCGCATTGAAGGTGTCGGCAACGCCCTGTCTCGAGCAGGCTTTGCAGCACGGCCGGCGCGATCGGGGCGTCGGTGAAGACGAAGGACAGCATCGTCGCCATGTCGGGCGCGATCATGCCGGCGCCCTTGGCGATGCCGCAGATGGTGACCGGCGTGGCTCCGAGCCGCGACCATGGCGGCGGCGCCTTTCGGAAAGGTGTCCGTGGTCATGATCGCCCTGGCCGCGGCATCGCCAGGCGCCGGGAGCGGCAGTCGCGACGAGCCGCTCCATGACCCCGCCGAACTTCGTCGCATCGAGCGGCTCGCCGATCACGCCGGTCGAGGCCAGAAAGACCTGTGACGGTTTGCAGTGGGCGGCCGCGGCGGCAATCTTGGCCGTGAGTTTGGTGGCCTCGCGGCCGGATTTGCCGGTAAAGGCGTTGGCGTTGCCCGGAATTGACCACCAGCGCGCGCGCCGCGCCCTGCTTGAGCTGCGCACGGCACCAGTCGACGGGTGCGGATGGACATTTCGACCGCGTGAACACGCCGGCTACCGCCGTGCCCGGCTCGAACAGCGCCAGCAGCACGTCGGTGCGCCCGGCGTAGCGGATGCCGGCAGCGGCGGTCGCCAGCGTGACGCCCGCCACCGGCGGCATGTCGGGAAACTGCTCGGGTGCGAGCGGCGAGACTGTTGTCATAGGGTTCGGGCATTCCGGCGCCATGCCCGGCCCTGCGCCGGCATGTCTGGGACCACGGAAGATAAAGCCGCGCGCGCCTACCGCAACTCGGATCGGCCGCGTTGCTCACCTGCAAGCGCCGCATCTGGCGAAGACCCGCCTGCGCGCCGGGCGCCGCGCGGGAGATGCGGCAGGTCGTTCGGATTTCGACTGATCAGTCCTTATTTCTGCTCGGGCGGCTTCGGCTCGGCAGGCTTATCCAGGCGCTCGACCTTCGGCGCTCTGGCGCAGCTTGGTGATGAAATCGGTCTGCGCCTTGCGCGCCAGGAAGGCCTCGATCTGGTCCTTGACCTTCTCGAATTCCGGCGGCTGCTTGGTGCGCTTGTCCTCAACCTTGATGATGTGCCAGCCGAACTGCGTCTTCACCGGGTTCGAGAGCTGGCCCGGATACATCTTGAACGCGACGTCGGCGAATTCCGGCACCATCTGATCCTTGGTGAAAAAGCCGAGGTCGCCGCCTTCGGCCGCGCCCGGATCCTTGGACTTTTCCTTGGCGAGCGTCGCGAAATCGGCGCCGCCCTTGAGCTGATCGAGGAGGGCCTTCGCCTCGTCCTCGCTCTCGACCAGGATGTGGCGCGCGTGCACCTCTTCCTGCCCGCCCATGGACTTCACCGCGTCATTATAGGTCTGATGCAGGGCGTCCTCGGTGAGCGCAGCCTTGGCTTCATCCTGCAGCTCGTATCCCATCAGGAGCTTGTTGCGCAGGAAGGCCAGCCGCCGCTTGAAGTCCGGATTGTCGGCGAGCTTCTTCTTGTCGGCAGCCTGCGTGACCATGATGATGTCGGCGAGGTAGGAGATCAGGTGCTCGCGCTTGGCCTCGGGCGATGCCGCCTGCATGTCGGCGCCCACGTCTTCCTCGGCGAGCGCGAGATCGCTCTGCTTGATATCCACGCCGTTGACGCGAGCGATGACCGGGTCCGGCCCGCCGCCGGCGCCTCGGAGGAGGAGTTTTTCGAGCATCCCGCGGCGACCGGCAGGACGAACAGCAGGGCCGCAAGGGTGGCGAACGCAATCGGACGCCGGCGCGGCGTTGCACGGGGCAGCGGAATGGGGGAGGTCATGGTGTGGTCCTGGATCAGGCGGGCGTCGGAGGCGCGCCGGACAGTTAGGTAAAACAGCCCCGCTTGGCAATCACTTAAGGGCCGATTTTGACGACAACGTGAGCAAGTTCATGGCCGATTGACAAGGATGTGACCCCCTCCTATCTCTCCACAAACGCGGCCCATCCGGCCGCAAGCCGCCCTCGTTTGCATGAAGAACGCTCGAAAAGTGCGGCATTTTCCGCATTCCGCGGCCCGGACGGACCTGCGCAGGTTGCCGCAACAAGATCGGTTTCTTCCGTGGCGTTCCTCCCCCTCGGATTTGGTAAGGTGCGGCCCAGGCACCTGAGACGTGAAGGACTTACCGCATGATCGGCGCTATTGCCCGCAAGCTGTTTGGTTCTTCGAACGAGCGGCGGATCAAGGGATATCTGCCGCGCGTTGCGCAGATCAACGCGCTGGAGAAGGAACTCGAGGGCTCTGTCGGACGAGGCGTTGCGGGCGCGCACGGAGGCGTTCAAGCAGCAGGTCGCGGAGGGCGCGAGCCTCGACGATATTCTGGTGCCGGCCTTTGCCACCTGCCGCGAGGCGGCGAAGCGGACCCTGGGGCAGCGGCACTTCGACGTTCAGCTCATCGGCGGCATGATCCTGCACGAGGGCCGCATCGCGGAGATGAAGACCGGCGAAGGCAAGACGCTGGTGGCGACGCTTGCCGGTCTATCTCAACGCGCTCGGCGGCCGCGGCGTGCATGTGGTGACGGTGAACGACTACCTGGCCAAGCGCGACGCCGAATGGATGGGGCAGATCTACAACTTCCTCGGGCTCAAGGTCGGCGTGATCGTGCACGGGCTCGACGACGAGCAGCGCAAGGCCGCCTACGACGCCGACGTCACCTACGGCACCAACAACGAGCTCGGCTTCGACTATCTGCGCGACAACATGAAGTACCGGCTCGAGGACATGGTCCAGCGCGGGCATATCTTACGCCATCGTGGACGAGGTCGACTCGATCCTGATCGACGAGGCGCAGAACGCCGCTGATCATCTCCGGGCCGCTCGACGACCGCTCGGAGTTCTACAACACCATCGACGCCTATATCCCGCGGCTGGAGAAGGCGGACTACGAGGTCGACGAGAAGCAGCGCACGGTGACGCTGACCGAAGCCGGCATGGAGAAGATGGAGCAGACGCTGCGCGACCAACGACCTGCTCAAGGGCGACTCGCTCTACGACGTCGAGAACGTGTCGACCGTGCACCACGTCAACCAGGCGCTGCGTGCGCACAAGCTGTTCCAGCGCGACAAGGACTACATCGTGCGCAACGGCGAGGTGGTGATCATCGACGAGTTCACCGGCCGCATGATGCCGGGGCGGCGCTATTCGGAAGGGCTGCACCAGGCGCTGGAGGCCAAGGAGCGCCAGCCGATCCAGCCGGAGAACCAGACGCTCGCCTCGATCACCTTCCAGAACTACTTCCGCATGTACGAGAAGCTGGCCGGCATGACCGGCACGGCGCTGACCGAGGCGGACGAGTTCCTCGACATCTACAATCTCGAAGTGCTGGAAGTGCCGACCAACCAGGCCGATGGTGCGCATCGACGACGACGACGAGGTCTATCGCACGGCGGCGGAGAAGTACCGCGCGATCCTGACCTTGATCGACGAGTGCAAGGAGCGGGCGCAGCCGGTGCTGGTGGGCACCACCTCGATCGAGAAGTCGGAGCAGTTGGCCGAGATGCTGCGCCAGCAGGGCTGGGAGCAGCACGACTTCGCCGACCCCAACGCCTTTGCGGCGCTCTATTCCGGCGACGACGGGGCCTCCAAGGCCAAGGTGTTCGCCATCCTCAATGCCCGCTACCACGAGCAGGAGGCCTACATCATCGGGCAGGCGGGGGTGCCCGGGGCGGTGACGATCGCCACCAACATGGCCGGTCGCGGCACCGACATCCAGCTCGGCGGCAATGCCGACATGCGCATCCGGCAGGAGCTGGCCGACATCGAGGACGCGCGCGCGCGCGAGCACGACCCGCGTGCGAACGATATCCGCGCGCAGGTGGCGCGGCTGAAGGAGAAGGCGCTGGCGGCCGGCGGGCTGTTCGTGCTGGGCACCGAGCGGCACGAGAGCCGTCGCATCGACAACCAGCTGCGCGGCCGTTCCGGCCGGCAGGGCGACCCCGGGCACTCCAAGTTCTTCCTCTCGCTCGAAGACGACCTGATGCGCATCTTCGGGACCGACAAGCTCGACACCATGCTGCAGCGGCTGGGGCTCAAGGAGAACGAGGCGATCGTTCATTCCTGGATCAACAAGGCGCTGGAGAAGGCGCAGCAGAAGGTGGAGGCGCGCAACTTCGACATCCGCAAGAACCTGCTGAAGTTCGACAACGTGATGAACGACCAGCGCAAGGTGATCTTCGACCAGCGGGTGGAATGGATGAAGCGACGAGGCGGTCAACGAGATCGTCGCCGACATGCGCCACGCCGCCATCGAGGACCTCGTCGCCAAGCACGTTCCCGAAAATGCCTATCCGGAGCAGTGGGACACCGCAGGGCCTGCAGGAGGAGCTCAAGCGCGTCCTCGACCTCGACCTTCCGGTCGACGAATGGGCGAAGGAAGAAGGCATCGCCGACGAGGAGCTTCTTTCCCGTCATCGACCGCCGCGCCGACGAGCACATGGCAGCGAAGGTCGCGCAGTGGGGCGCCGACGTCATGCGCTACGTCGAGAAGTCGATCCTGCTGCAGAGCCTCGATCACCTCTGGCGCGAGCACCTGGTCATGCTGGAGCATCTGCGCCAGGTGATCGGGCTGCGCGGCTACGGCCAGCGCGATCCGCTCAACGAATACAAGGCGGAAGCGTTCAATCTGTTCGAGGCGATGAGCACCAATCTGCGCGAGGCGGTGACCGCACAGCTCATGCGCGTCGAAATCAGGACAGCGCCGCCGCCGGAAGAGCAGGCGAACCTCCCGTATATGGAGGCGCACAAGATCGATCCCTCGACCGGCGAGGATGAGATGGCGCTGGCGCGGGCTGGCGCGGAGACGCTCGCGCGCCATGGAATCACCGCCGGCTGCGCGCCGTCGAGCGCAACCCGAACGATCCGACAAGCTGGGGCAAGGTCGGCCGCAACGAGGTGTGCCCCTGCGGCTCGGGCAAGAAGTACAAGCACTGCCACGGGCGATTCTGCTTAAGCGACAAACGACGGCGGACGGACGTTGTCGTCCGTTCTCAGGCGCCGGAAGGCTTTTGCTTGGTCGCCTGATCCCGCTTCTAGCGCCAGGCGCCGAAGCGGCTGTCGAAGCCGCCGGAAGGCATGGTTGGCGCAGCCCCGTTGAGCAGGCTGGTGGTGTTCGTATTGCCTTGCTGCTCGGCGTTGGCTTCCTGCTTTGCAGGCGAAGGTTTGGCTGCAACCGCGGTCTTCGCTTCCGAAGTCGACGGTTCAGGCTTTTTCGCGGCAACCGTGGTGTGCGCAGGCTTCGCCGTGGCGGCCGTGGATTTCGGCTTCGCCGGCTCGGCGGCTGGAGCGCTGCGCGCACTCGCGCCTTGATCCTCGCTCTTCGATCCGAACAGGCTGCTGAAGAACCCGCCCGAGCTTCCAGCCGAGGCCACCTGCACCGACGAGCGCGGCCCGGGGGCCGGCTTCGATTCGGCCGAGGCAAGGCTCATGGTGCTCATGAAGGAGTCGGAGGACGGCGACTCAGCCGGTGGGTTGACGTGCGGTGGGATCGTGCCGATGGCGGTGCGAATGGTTGCGCCGGGGCCGCCGTGGGATTTCACCGCGGCCAGGAAGGTCGGGTTCATGCCGCCGTCCACGCCCATTCTGATCGGTGCGGCGGGCGTGCCGCGGTTCACCAGTTCCGCGGTCTGAATGTCGTCGCGCCGCTGCTTGTCCCTGACTGCGGCGACGATGTCGTCCGGCACCTTGTAGGCGGGACACCGATCGGCCGCGCTGAACTTGCTCGACGATTCAGCATCGAACACGTAGCGCTTCTCGCACACGTCGACCTTGGGCTCGTGCCGGGTGACCTCGAAATGGTCATAGCCCTCTTTGAGCATCTTCCAGAACGCCATGTTCGGCGAGTTGCGGTGCTTCGCCATATTGAGCGGCGTCATCTTGAACGGATAGGCCTGGATCTGGAACGACTTCTGGCCGCCGAAGAACGATCTCGCGCGCCAGCGCATAGATCTCCGCGACCTGCTCGTCCGTCATGGCGTAGCAGCCTGCCGACGAGCAGTCGCCATGGATCATGAGAAACGCGCCGGTGCGTCCGTTGGCGCGATCGTAGGCGTTCGGAAATCCGGTATTGATCGCCAGATAGTAATTGGAATTCGGATTCATCAGGCCGGGAGTGATCGTATAGAATCCCTCCGGCGCCTGGCGGTCGCCTTGCTTGATCTTGGGACCGAGGTCGCCCGACCAGCGACAGATCGGATAGGTCTTGAGCAGCGCGAAGCGCCCGTTCTTGTCTTCCTTCCAGACCTCGAGCTCGGATTCCTGTTTGAAGATCCGCACGAGGATCGGCGATTCCTTCGCCATGTTCTTTTCTTCGATGTCGGCGATCATCCGGTCGGAAAGCGGCTGCATGTGGCGGCCGCCGACGGTCGGCGTGCTTTCCGTGTTGCAACCAGCCAGCGCGATCGCCGCTGCAATCGCAGCGGACGCCAGAAGCGCGCGCACCAAAGGGCGACGATTCAACCGAAGATCCCCCAACCACTAGGCTTCCCCAAGCCTTCCCTGCTCAATCGTTACCCCGAACCAAAACCCGCGGCAAGGCGGGCCGGATCGCCGACTGAACGTCCTGATGTGGATCTGGGGGTAATTAGGTAGCGAAGACCAGCCCCAAATCCCCAACAGCAAAGGTAGCGGACGGAACCTAGGTCAAGACTTGGGTAAGATCAGGGCAGAGCGCCAAGAATTCCACTTCCCGTTTGTCTTGGGAAACAAGCGCTTACCAGCCATTTTCGGGGGAGGACGGGCAAATCCGGCTCCGTCCTATCCGATCGTCCGGCCGATGGCCAAGAACTTGTCGCGGCGGTGCCGGCGGACCGCTTCGCGGTCGAGTTCGGCCAGCCCGTCGAGCGCATGGGCTATCGCCTCTCCGGCCGAGGCGATCGCGGCTGCCGGGTCGCGGTGAGCGCCGCCGGGCGGCTCGGTCACGATCTGGTCGATCACCCCGAAGCGCATCATGTCTTCGGCGGTGATCTTCATGCCGGTTGCCGCGTCCTGGGCCTTGGCGGTGTCGCGCCACAGGATCGAGGCCGCGCCCTCCGGCGAGATCACGCTGTAGATCGCGTGCTCCAGCATCAGCACGCGGTTGGCGGTGGCAATGGCGATGGCGCCGCCCGAGCCGCCTTCGCCGATGATGACCGCGACGTTCGGCACGCCGAGGTCGAGGCAGGCGTCGGTCGAGCGCGCGATCGCCTCGGCCTGGCCGCGTTCCTCGGCGCCGATGCCGGGATAGGCGCCCGCGGTGTCGACCAGCGACAGCACCGGAATGCCGAAGCGGTCGGCCATCTGCATCAGCCGCTCCGCCTTGCGGTAGCCCTCCGGCCGCGCCATGCCGAAATTGTGCTTGAGACGGCTTTCGGTCGGTCGAGCCCTTCTCGTGGCCGATGACGCAGATGCTCGCGCCGCGGAAGCGGCCGAAGCCGCCGACGATCGCCGCGGTCGTCGCCGAACTTGCGGTCGCCGGCGAGCGGCACGAAGTCGGTGATCAGGGCGCCGACATAGTCGAGGCAATGCGGCCGCTCGGGATGGCGGGCGACCTGCGTCTTCTGCCAGGGCGTGAGCTCGGCATAGAGGTCCTTGAGCGCCTGTGCCGCCTTGGCCTCCAGGCGGGCGATCTCCTCGCCGATCGCGGCCGCGCTGTCGCCGGTCTCCAGCGCGCGCAGTTCCTCGATCTTGGCCTCGAGCTCGGCCACCGGCTTTTCGAAGTCGAGATAGCTGCGCATCGAGCTCTCAGGTGAAGTGACTGGTCTTGGTTGTCCGCGAACGCGGCTGATGTCCGCGACGATCGAGCGGGGCGATCCCGGCGATATCAAACATCCGGGCGCTTATAGCTCAAATTCGGCCCGCCCTTCTGGGACTTGAGGTAGGACTCGACGTCGTTGAGCGGGTCCATGGCGCGCCCGCATCCGCTGCCCGACGAGTTGGTCGAGCTGGATCGCCTGCGACAGCGAGAGATCGCGCCCCATCTGCACGGTGATCTTGTGATGCTCCAGCGGCGCGAGGTGCCGCGAGGCGATTTCGCGGGCGATGCCGATCGTATGCTGTTCCAACTGATCGGCGGGAACCGCCTGGCTCACGATGCCGAGCGCGTCGGCCTCCCGGCCCGAAATATTGCGGCCGACGAGCGCGATATGCGCCAGCTTCTTGACCGGCAGGCCGCCGTGCAGGAGCGTCGAGGTGACCAGCTGGCCGAAACTGCCGCGGAGGATTTCCGGCATGCCGAGCTGCGCATCCTCGGCGGCATAGACGAGGTCGTGACAGTTCATGATGCCGAGCGCGCCGCCGAGGCAATAGCCGTGCACCTGCGCGATGACGATCCGTGGGAATGCGCGTATGGCTTCGGCGATCTGGATGGTGAGGCTCGGACGGTCCCAGTCGAGCAGCGGGCCGTTCGACATTTCACGCAGGAAATTGAGGTCGAGGCCCGAGGAGTAGACGGTGCCGGCGCCCTTGGTGATGACCACCTTGAGCTCCCTGTCGGCGCGAATGATCTCGAGCGCGTCGAGGAAGGCGAGGCAGAGCGCGCGATTCCAGCAATTGCGCTTGTCGGGCCGGTTCAGGACGATGCGGGCCACGCCCGCGTCCTCGATCCGTTCCAGGATGAGTTCGGGCCACTCCTTGAGCTTTCGCCAGGTTTCGGCCATTGCCGTGCCTCCGCGCTGATCGCCGACGCTTATGGCACGGGACCACCAGAATCATGAAGCTGCTGGTATCGCTTTGATTCCAAAGTTCGCATCGCAGGGTGCCGCGAGGATGCGAACCTGGAATCGGGACACTAGCGCGCCTCCTGCATGCCGTAGCGTGCGTATTCCTCGGCGATGTCAGCTTGCAGCGCCTTGGCGGCCGCGACGTCGCTCTCGCCGGAGGTGTCCTCGTTCTTCAATCTCGCCAAGCCGCGGCCGTAAAGCGCGAAGGCCCGCTTCGGATTGATCCGCAAGGCCGCGTCGTAATCGGAGACGGCGGCATCGAACTGGGACATTTTCAGGAAGACGAAGCCGCGGCTGTCCAGCGTTGCGGCATTCTTCGGCATCAGTCGGAGCGCCTGGTTGCAGTCGGCGAGCGCCGGCTGAGGATGCCGACCACCGCGCGCGCCCAGCAGCGGTTGTCGAAGGCCGCAGCGAAGTCGGCCTTGAGCTTGATCGCTTGATTATAGTCGTCGATGGCACGGTCGTACTCGCGCTTGGCGAGGTGCGCGTTGCCGCGATTGAAGTGGCCTTCCGCCGACGGCTTGAGCTTCAACGCCTGCTCGTAATCCGCAATGGCGCGGTCGTAGTCGCCCTTGTGATCATAGGCCACGCCGCGGTTGATGTAGGCGGCGGCAAATTTGGCGTTGAGCTTGATCGCCTGGCCATAGTCCTGAATGGCGCGCTCGTGATCGCCTTTGACGCGGTAGGCGACGCCGCGATTGTTGAAGGCCTCGGCGAGCTTGTCGCCCTTCTCGCGTCCGCCTTGATCACGGCCGAGCAGCCGTCGATGCGCTGATCGGCGGTCACGCCAGTCTCGCTTTCGCACCACTGGCGCTCCTGCTGCGTCTGCGCAAACGCGCCCGGACCCGCAAGAACGAGCGCGGCTGCGATGGACGACAGATGCTTTGCGGTCACGAGACGCATCGGCAACTCCAGGGTTTCGCGGCGTGCAGGCTAGTGCGGCGGATTTGAAGTTCCTATCATTATGGCCGCGAGTTCGTTTAGGAACTTCAAATCCAAATGCCGCACTAGAATCATAAAGTTGCTAGTGTCCCTTTGATTCCGAAGTTCGCAAACGAGGGTGCCGCGACGATGATGCGAACTTCGGAATCGGGACACTAGATCATGTCGCAACGCTTTGTCAGGCCTCACCCAGGGGTGCAGGTCGCGCACCAGGCTCTTGAGCCGCTCCTCCAGCACGTGGGTGTAGATCTGCGTCGTGGAGATGTCGGCATGGCCGAGCAGCGTCTGCACCACGCGCAGGTCGGCGCCGTTGTGCAGGAGATGGCTCGCGAAGGCGTGGCGCAGCACGTGCGGGCTCACTTGCGCGGAGCGCAGCCCGCGGCGCCGGCGAGCGCCTTCAGTTCGCGGGCGAAATGCTGGCGGGTCAGATGGCCGGCTTCGCCGAACGACGGGAACAGCCATTTGGTTTTCTGGTGGCGCGCCCGCCTCTGCAAGCAGCGCGAGATAGTCGCGCATCGCGGTCTTGGCCGCATCGTTGAGCGGCACCAGGCGCTCCTTGTTGCCCTTGCCGCGCACGATGAGCATGCGCGCGTTGCGCTCGGCGGCCGACGCCGGAAGCGCGACCAGCTCGGACACCCGCAGCCCGGTGGCGTAGAGCACCTCGATCAGGCAGGCGAGACGCGCGGCGCGCAGTCGCTCGGCGCCTGCTGGTCCGCCTTGTCCATATCGACGCGCGGCCTGCGCGAGCAGGCGATCGACCTCGGCAATGCTGAGCACCTTGGGCAGCGTGCGGCCGCGCTTGGGTCCTTCGATCACCGCGGACGGATCGTCGGCGCGGCGTCCCTCCGCATAGAGGAAGCGATAGAGCTGGCGGATCGCCGATAGCCGCCGCGCCACCGACGCCGGCGCAAAGCTGCGCCTGCTCAGCGAGCCGCAGATAGGCGCGCAGGTCCTCGGTTGCGGCATCGGCGATGGTGCGCCGCCTGGCGCCAGAGCTCGGTCGAGAAGTCGGCAAGGTCGCGGGCATAGGCGGCCAGCGTGTTCTTGGCTCCGCCGCGCTCGGCCGCAAGCATGTCGAGGAACAGCTCGATCAGGGTTTGGTCGGAATTTTCGGCCTGCGGGGCCATCGCGGGCGACTCAGGGCTGCTTTGGCGAACCTGTCCGGCGGGATCGAAACCGTGATCTCGCGCGGCTTCGGATCGAACCAGGTCGCGAGCATGAACATGGCGCCGTAGGTCAGGCCGCCCAGGACGCCGATCAAGGTCAGAAACCGGAACAGGCTCGGCATGGTAACCCCTCGACAGGCAACCTCGGCATAAAACAATGGAGAAACTAGGACATTGCCCCGCGAAGCGGTGTCAGCGGACACGGTCGCAATTGACCGCAGAAGGTGGTTAACAAATTGCCTGGGGCGCTTTCGTCATCTCGGCTTGACGGCAAGTCGTTGTGCTGGAAGACAAACCCGCCCAAACGCCGTTCGACCGGCGCATGGAGCGACCATGGGAGGACCGGGAACATGCCGCATGGCGCGGCCCACGACGTCGCGAGCCGGCCGGAAGCCGCGATCGTGGCGGCGCTCGGCCCGCGTTCGGTCGTGCTCGTCGGCATGATGGGGGCGGGCAAGTCCTCGATCGGCCGGCGGCTGGCGCTGCGCCTGGGCATTCCGTTCGTCGATGCCGACGTCGGAGATCGAAAAGGCCGCCGGCATGACGATCAGCGACATTTTCGCCGTTCGCGGCGAGGCCGAATTCCGCGCAGGCGAGGCGCGCGTCATCCTGCGCCTGCTGGAGAGCGGGCCGCAGGTGCTGGCGACCGGCGGCGGCGCTTTCATGAATCCGGACACCCGCGCGCGCGATCGGCGCCAAGGGCATCTCGATCTGGCTCAAGGCCGAATTCGACGTGCTGATGAAGCGCATCAGGCGCCGCCACGACCGGCCGCTGCTCAAGACCGACGACCCCGGCGCGACGCTGCGCAAGCTCATCGAGGAGCGCTGATCCGGTCTATGCGCTGGCCGATCTCACCGTGCAGTCGCGCGAGGTGCTGCACGACAAGATCGTCGACGAGATCGTGGGCGCGCTTGCCGGCCGGATGGGAGCCGCGTGCGCGACACCGAGCGCGCCCGCCGACGGAGGCCACGAGCCATGACTGTTCCGCTGCGCGCCAGCGATCCGATCATCGTCAACGTCGCGCTCGGCGAGCGCAGCTACGACATCGTCATCGGCCGCGGCCAGCTGGCTTCGCTGGGCCAAAGAATAGCGGCGCTGCGGCCCGGGGCCAAAGTCGCGATCGTCACCGACGAAACCGTCGCGAGCCACCATCTCGCGGCGGCCGAGGCCGTCGCTTGCCGCCGCCGGCATCGCTGCCACGTCCGTGACCGTGCCGGCGGGCGAGAGCTCGAAGAGCTTTCCGGTGCTCGCGCGCGTCTGCGAAGCGCTGATCGCCGCGCGCATCGAGCGTGCGGATCTCGTGGTCGCGCTGGGCGGCGGCGTCATCGGCGATCTCGCCGGGCTTTGCGGCCGCCGTTGTCCGCCGCGGCCTCGATTACGTGCAGGTGCCGACGACGCTGCTGGCGCAGGTCGATTCCTCGGTCGGCGGCAAGACCGCGATCGATTCACGCCACGGCAAGAACCTGATCGGCGCGTTCCATCAGCCGGTCCTGGTCGTCGCCGACACGGCGCTGCTCGACACGCTGCCGCCGCGCGCGAATTCCGCGCCGGCTATGCCGAGGTCGCGAAATACGGATTGATCGGCGACGCCGCCTTCTTCGCCTGGCTCGAGGCGAACTGGCGCGACGTGTTCGCGGGCGGGCCCGCGCGCGAGCACGCCATCGCGGTGAGCTGCCGCATGAAGGCCGCGATCGTCAGCCGCGACGAGCGCGAGACCGGCGAACGGGCGCTGCTCAATCTCGGCCACACCTTCGGTCACGCGCTCGAGGCGGCGGCCGGATTCTCCGATCGACTGCTGCACGGCGAGGCGATCTCGCTCGGCATGGTGCTCGCGTTTCGAGTTCTCGGCCGAGCGCGGGCTGCTGCCGGCGACCGAGGCCGAGCGCGTCGAGCGCCATCTCGCGGCGGTCGGCCTGCCGATCGATATCTCGTCCGCTCCCGGCGGCGTGCCCGGTCGCCGACCGCCTGATGGAGCTCATCGCCCAGGACAAGAAGGTCAAGCGCGGCAAGCTGACGTTCATCCTGGCGCGCGGGATCGGCGCAAGCTTCATTGCGCCGGATGTCGATGCCGCCGAGGTCCGCGCCTTTCTGGTCGAAAAGCTTGCCGAGCGATGACCATCGAAGACTGGCTTTCCATTCTCGTCATCGTCCTCTGTCTTGGGCTCTCGTCTTCTTTCGCGGGAGCGAGACGGCGCTCACCGCCTCTTCGCGCGCGCGCATGCTGCGGCTGGAGAAGCACGGGAAACTGGCGCGCGGCGCTCGTCAATCGCCTGCTCGACACGCGCGAGCGGTTGATCGGCGCGATCCTGACCGGCAACAACGCCGCCAACATCGCCGCCTCGTCGCTCGACGACCGGCGTTGCTGCTCAACTGGTTCGGCGATGTCGGCGTGCTCTACGCCACCGTGATCATGACCGTCGTGGTCGTGGTGTTCGCCGAGGTGCTGCCGAAGACGGTGGCGATCAACGCGCCGGATCGGATCGCGCTCGCTGGTCGCGCGTCCGATCGCCTGGATCGGTGCGGCTGCTCGGACCGTTGCTGCTCGGCGTCGAGGCGCTGGTGCGTTGGATTCTGCCGCTTGTTCGGATTTCGAGTCGGCGACGACCAGGCGATTCCTGTCCGCCGCACGAGGAACTGCGCGGCGCCGTCGATCTCCTGCACCACGAAGGCGGCGTCGAGAAGCATGACCGCGACATGTTCAGCGGTCTGCTCGACCTGCGCGATCTCACCGTCTCCGACGTCATGATCCACCGCACCGAGATGGTCACGGTCTGCGCCGACGATCCGCCGGAGCGAGGTGGTGAAGGCCGTGCTCGAGGCCGAGGTCACGCGCATTCCGCTGTGGAAGCGGCAAGCCGGAGAACATCATCGGCATCCTGCACGCCAAGGATCTGCTGCGCGCGATCCAGGCGTCGGACGGCGATCTCGCCAAGATCGACGTCACGGCGATCGCGCGGCCGCCCTGGTTCGTGCCCGACATCCGCCCGCTGTCCGAGCAGCTCAAGGCGTTCCGCCGCCGCAAGACGCCATTTCGCGCTGGTGGTCGACGAGTACGGCGAGGTGATGGGCCTGGTCACGCTCGAGGACATCCTGGAGGAGATCGTCGGCGACATCACCGACGAGCACGACGTCGTGGTGCCGGGCGTGCGGCCGCAGCCCGACGGCTCGGTCAACGTCGACGGCGGCGTGCCGATCCGCGATCTCAACCGCGCGATGGAGTGGAACCTGCCCGACGACGAGGCGACCACCGTCGCCGGCCTCGTCATCCACGAGGCGCGCTCGATCCCCGAGCCGGGCCAGACCTTCACCTTCCACGGCTTCCGCTTCCGCGTGCTGCGCCGCGAGCGGAACCGCATCACCGCGCTGCGCATCACGCCGCTCGTGCGCAAGCCTGTGCCGGCGATGAAGCCGGCGTAACGAGCATCGGCGGGCTGCTTCATGGTCATCCATGCCGCAATTCGAGCGCTGGTCATCGCCACCGACTCTGGCGGGCGCGGTGGCCGCCTACGCCCATGCGCATCTCGTGCGCGCGAATCCCGCCGCCGGTGCGATTGTGGCGGTCGCGCCGAGCGAAGTGACGCTTGGATTCAGCGAGAAGCTGGAGCCAAAATTCAGCACTGTCGTGGTGCGCGACGCCAGCGGCAAGCAGGTCGACAAGGGTGATTCCCGGGTGGACGAGGTAAACCCCTCGCTGTTGAAGGTGTCGCTGCCAACGCTCGCGGCGGGGAGGTACAAAGTCGAATGGCGGGTGATCTCGGTCGATACCCACTCCAGCAAAGGCGATTACGTCTTCCGCGTCGGAAAATAGCGCTGTCTCCGCCTGTCCCAGTATCAGAACGGATCGGAGCATGGATGATCCGCTGACCTGGATACGCGCCGCTCATTTCGCCGCGACGCTTGCGCTGGCGGGCGCCGCCATTTTCGGCGCCGCGATCGCCGGGCCGGCCCTGCGCCAGTCCGCCCGGTGAGAAGGCCTCGTTCCGCTTCCAACTTCTGCGCGTCGTCTGGAGCTGCTTTGCGATGGCCGTGATCTCGGGTGCGGCATGGCCGGTGCTGCTTGCCGCCCAAATGAGCGAACGCGCGCCCACGCAGGTTTTCTCCGACGGCGTGTTGTGGACCGTGCTGCTCCACACCACGTTCGGGCACGATTGGCTGATGCGGCTCGCGCTGGCCGCGGTCCTTGCCGCAGTTCTATGCTGGATGTCGCCAAAGCGCGCCGGCCGGTCAGGCTGGACGGTGGCGGCGCTGCTCGCCGCCGCGTTTGCCGCGGCTCTCGTCCATTCAGGCCACGCGGCGGCGACGTCCGGTTGGCTCGGTACCTTCCATCGCGCGGCAGACGGGTTGCATCTGATCGCGGCGTCGGCATGGCTTGGCGGTCTGTTGCCGCTCGCGCTGCTGTTCGCGGCCACCAGGCGGGGGATATCCCGCTTGCGGTCGCGCGCGACGCCACGTTGCGCTTTTCGACGCTCGGCGTGATCAGCGTCGGCGCGCTGCTCGCGACCGGCATCGTGAATGGTTGGCTGCTGGTGGGCGGCATGCCCGCCCTGGTCGGCACCGACTATGGCCGGCTGCTGCTCATCAAACTGGCGCTCTTCGTCGCCATGGTGGTGATCGCTGCCTTCAATCGGCTGCGGCTCACGCCGCGGCTTGTGCGCGCGGCGGGTGCTGCAATCGCGCCGGTCAAAGGCGATGGGCTGCGCGCGCTTGCACGCAACAGCATGATCGAGGCGACGCTGGGCCTGGCGATCGTGGTCATCGTGGGCGCGCTTGGAACCACGCCGCCGGGATCGCATGTGCAGCCGACCTGGCCGTTCGCCATTCGCTACAGCGACGCAGCATTCAGCGATCCCGACTTGCGTGACGGGCTCGTGCTCGCGCTATGGACCGGCGGGATCGGCGTCCTCTTCGGTGGCCTGCTGATGCTCATCGGCGCGACGTTGCTGCGCTTCAATCGGTGGCTGGTGGCGTCGCTGATCGCGGCGGGCGGCGCCGTAGCGGTGAGTGGCGTCATCCATGTTGCACCGTTTCTGAGCCTGCTCACGGTCGAGGCCTACCCGACGAGCTTCTACGCTTCGCCGACCGGCTATTCGGCGAGTTCGATCAGGCATGGCGCCGATCTTTTCGCGACCCATTGCGCGGCCTGCCACGGACGGCGCGGGCGCGGCGATGGTCCCGCCGGCCGGTTCTTCCGGGTGAAGCCGTCCGATCTTACCGCCGACCATGTCTACGGCCACACCGACGGCGATATGCTTCTGGTGGATCACCAACGGCATCGGTGACGTCATGCCGCCGTTAGGCGTCGCGCTCGACGAGGATGCGCGCTGGAACGTGATCGACTTCGTGCGCGCCAATGCCGACGCCGCGCGCCTTGCCCGGGCGACTGGCGAGGTGACCAATGTCGGATATCGGGCGCCGGATTTTTCCGCCGTTTGTCCCGACGGCTCGGTCCTGACGCGCGACGATCTGCGCGGCCGCACCGCGCATCTCGTGATCACCGGCCGCGCCGCTGCGGAGCGCGTCAGGCAACTGCCGGCCGCCAGCCGCGATCTCGTCACGGTCGCGATCGCACTCGAAGACGTCGCGATCGGAAGCGCCTGCCGCGCCGACGACAGCGACCTTGCCGAAGCGCTGGCGCTGTTCGCCGGCAAGGATGTGGGGCACAGCGACGGCACGGAATTCTTGGTGGATGCGTCGGGGAGCTTGCGTGCGATCTGGTCGCCCGGAGACAAGCCTGACTGGCGCAATGCCGATGCGCTGCAACGCGCGACAGCGGCCATTCGCGACCTCCCGCCGGCGGTGCGGCCCCGCGGAGCGCACGTCCACGGACGCTAACGCCGTCCTAGGGGTTGCGTTGGTTTGATGCTAGTCTCTTTACAACGCTATCTTCGCATTATTCAGTGCATACGTTGCGTCAAGACGAGGGAGGCAGAAGCGGCATCTCGACCGCGCTGATGAGGCGGTTGTCGAGAAGTTGTCGGTGGAGGACATGGTTGCGATCGCCGCCTATTTGGGCGCGCGCGATCCATAGCCGCATGGACGCTCGGCAAGCCTCGAAAGAAGGCCCGCCGGAATAAGGGAGGAGACGATGCTCGTCAAAGCCTGCGCAGGGCTGCTCGCGTCCGCTTGCGCGCTGCTGCTCGCGGGGGTCGCCGCCTGCGCCCAGGATTTTCCCTCGAAGCCGGTGCGACTGATCGTTCCCTTCGCCGCCGGAGGGCCGGTCGATGTGCTTGCCCGCGCATTGGGTGAAGGATTCAAGGAACGAACGGGCCACGCTTTCATCGTCGACAACAAGCCCGGCGGAAGCACGTCGATCGGAGCCACCGCGTGCAAGAACGCCGAGGCGGACGGGCATGCCTTCTGCCTTCTGACCGCGAGCACCATCTCGCTCAATCCGTTTCTGTTCGCCAACCTGTCCTATGACCCGCAAAAGGATCTCGAGCCGCTCACCAATGTGGTCTTCACCCAGCAGGTGATGATCCTGCACAGGTCGATCGCGGCCAATACCATGCGTGAGCTGGTCGCCTATGCGAGGCAGAATCCCGACAAGCTCAATTTCGGCTCATTCGGTATCGGCGGCGATTCCCATCTGGTGTTCGAATGGTTGAAGGCGAAGACCGGCACGCAGATGACCCACATCCCTTACGGTGGTGCGGCGCCTGCACTGCTTGCCTTCGAACGGGGCGACGCGCATCTGCTCTATCCGGTCGCGTCGCCCGCGGTGCTTGAGCGGATCAGGTCGGGCCTCGCCAAGGCGATCGCCGTGCCTGAAGCACAACAAGCGCCTGCGCTTGCGGGCGTGCCTTCGTTCAGCGAGTCCGGACTGCCGCCTTATGACGCAAAGACCTGGTTCGGCGCCTTCGCGCCCGCCGGCACGCCGAAGGCGCGCGTCGAGGAGCTCGGGCGTCACCTCGCCGCAGTGGTCAAATCGCAGCCGTTCCAGGAGCGGTTCATCAGGCTCGGTGGCTACGACGCGGTCGGCAATACGCCGGAGGAGTTTCGCAGATTCCTGGCCGAGGATCGCCTGCGCGGGCAGGAACTGGTGCGAACTGCCGGGGTGAAGATCGCCGAGTGAGGAGGCCCGGATGACCCGAATGCGCGCCGTGATCGTTACTCGCCGTTGCGGTCGCGAGCATCGCCGGGGACCAGGCCGACCGTCCGCTCGCTCTTATGGCGTCGAGCGCGATCGTCGGAGCGTGCCTGCCGGGCGTGGTGCCGCTCGCGCTCGGGCGCGTCCATGAACTGGTCAACGACGAGGCGGGCCAGTGAAGCTCCAGAACAATCGACCCTCACCCTACGGACGCAAGGTTCTGGTCGTTGCGCACGAAAAGTCTCAAGTCACGAAGCCGTGAAAACGTGATCGCGGCAGGCGCCGATCACGCGCCGCCTTCGCCCGGCGCCGAGGCATGGATGGCGAGGGCGTGGACGCCGTTCTGCAGCTCATTGATAAGCGCTGCGTTGATCATGCGGTGGCGCTCGAGCCGGCTCTTTCCGCGAAACGCTTCCGCCACGATATAAACCCTGAAATGGGTCTCTCCGCCTTGCCGGTGCCCGGCATGCCCGGCGTGCTGGTGGGATTCGTCCACCACCTCGACGCTCTGGGGCGTGAACGCCGTACTCAACTTTTCCGTGATGATATCGCGCGTTGCCATAGAGGTGCGCATAGCGCGCGCGATGGCTGGCGGTCAACGGTCAGCGCGGGCGAAAAGCGCGCAAACGTACTTGTCAAGACTTGAAGGTGAGTTCGCCGCGCGCGCATACTGATCGGTCATGAAAAACGACTCCCCCTGTTCGACCGCATCCGGGTAAAGCCCGACAAAGATCGTCGCGTGAATCCCCAAGCCCCGGCCTGCGATTGGCCGAACTGCAAGGCGCCCGCAACTCACCGCGCGCCCAAAGGGCGGCTGCGTGAGCGGGAATATTGGCGGTTCTGCCTCGATCACGTGCGGCAGTACAACCAGACCTACAATTTCTTCTCCGGGATGAACCCGGACGACATCGCGAAGTATCAGAAAGAGGCGGTCATCGGCCATCGCCCGACCTGGAAGATGGGCATGAACGGCGGACGGCCAACGTCGCGGTCCCGCTCGTCCCGCTTTCATCCGGAAATCGGCGGAGCCGACGATCCGTTTGGCGTGTTCCGTGAGTTCGGCGGGCCGACGGCGCGCGCGACGTTCCGACCGGGGGCTGAGCCCCGCACCGTGCACAATGCCGAACGCAAGGCGCTCGATGCGCTCGGCCTCGACGCCGGCGCCTCGGCGCAAGACGTCAAGACTCGTTTCAAAGGCGCTCGTGAAGCGCCACCATCCCGACGCCAATGGCGGGGACCGCTCCTCCGAGGACAAGCTGCGCGAGATTATCCAGGCGTATAAATACTTGAAATCCATCGGATTTCGCTGACCGCGACCGAGCACCTTCCGCGCTGGCAGCAGCCTCCGCAGCATAACAGCGAGCGGGACGGTGGGGTGCCGGCCGCCCAGTCCGGCGATCTCGAATTGCGTCAGGTGCGAAGCTGCCATGACCTCTCGCCGGCGAAGCTTTTTCGTTGGCCTCGGCGGCGGCGGATTGACCAGCAACCGCATGATACTTATTTGAAATCACGCAATTTTCAGTCCCAACACGACGCCTTTCGCCGCGCACTGCCTTTCTGCTAAGTTTGCGCTCAGATCCGCACTCATTCCCATCGACCGAAACGGGTCTCGGTCGTTCCCGAGATCACGGAGGATCAATGACCGCCGCAACGCCAGAGGTCGCCGGCCTTCCCGACATGAAGGTGTCGATCCGCCAGGTCTTCGGCTTCGACAGCGACATGGAGGTGCCGGCCTATTCGGAAGCCGACGAGCATGTGCCGGACATCGATCCGGACTACCGGTTCGACCGGCCGACCACGCTCGCCGATCCTCGCCGGCTTCGCCCACAACCGCCGCGTCATCGTCACCGGCTACCACGGCACCGGCAAATCGACCCACGTCGAGCAGGTGGCGGCGCGCCTCAACTGGCCGTGCGTGCGCGTCAATCTCGACAGCCACATCAGCCGTATCGACCTGATCGGCAAGGACGCCATCGTCATCCGCGACGGCCTGCAGGTCACCGAGTTCCGCGACGGCATCCTGCCGTGGGCCTACCAGCACAACGTCGCGCTCTGCTTCGACGAATACGACGCCGGCCGCCCGGACGTGATGTTCGTGATCCAGCGCGTGCTGGAATCGTCGGGCCGGCTGACGCTGCTCGACCAGAGCCGCGTGATCAGGCCCGCATCCGGCGTTCCGCCTGTTCGCGACCGCCAACACGGTCGGCCTGGGCGACACGTCCGGTCTCTATCACGGCACCCAGCAGATCAACCAGGCGCAGATGGATCGCTGGTCGATCGTCACCACGCTCAATTATCTGCCGCACGACAACGAGGTCGAGATCGTGCTCGCCAAGGCCAAGCATTATCGCACCGACCAGGGCCGCGACATCGTCAACAAGATGGTGCGGGTCGCCGACCTCACGCGCAACGCCTTCATGAACGGCGACATCTCGACGGTGATGAGCCCGCGCACGGTGATCACCTGGGCGGAGAACGCCGACATCTTCAAGGACGTCGGCTTCGCCTTCCGGCTCACCTTCCTCAACAAGTGCGACGAGCTGGAGCGGCCGATCGTGGCCGAGTTCTATCAGCGCTGCTTCGGAGTGGAGCTGCCGGAATCGTCGGTGAACGTTGCGCTGAGTTGAGCGCCGGGCATGTCGTCGAACATCAAGCCAAGAAATCCCTCGAAAGAATCTCCGACCGAGCCGTTCAAGCGCGCGGTCACCGGATGCTTGCGCGCGATCGCGCGCAAAGCCCGAGCTCGAAGTCTCCTTCGCGGCCGAGCGCCCCGGCATCGTCGGCGGCAAGGCGCGCCTGCCTGAGCCGCCGCGCAAGCTCACCGGCCCGGACGCCGCGATCGTGCGCGGCCATGCCGACTCCATCGCGCTCAAGCTCGCCTGTCACGACCCGATGGTGCATCGCAAGCTCGTGCCGGGCGGGCAGCAGGCGCGCGCCGTCTTCGACGCGGTCGAGCAGGCCCGCGTCGAGGCGATCGGCGCGCGCCGCATGGCGGGCGTCGCCAAGAACCTTTCTGCGCATGCTCGATGACCGTTTCCACCGCGGCAAGTTCGACGAGGTCACCGATCGCGCCGATGCGCCGATCGAGGAAGCGGTCGCGCTTATGGTGCGCGAACGGTTGACCGGCCAGGCCCCGCCGCCGGCCGCGAAGAAATCGTCGATCTGTGGCGCCCGCTGATCGAGGATCGGGCCGGACGCGATCTCGACCGTCTCGAGCGGCTGATCGAGAATCAGGCGCGCTTCGGCGATGCCATCCACGATCTGCTCGATGCGCTCGACATGGGCGAGGACCGCAGCACCGAGTCGGACGAGGAGGAAGGCGAGGAGGGCGAGCAGGACCGCCGCAAGGAGGAGTCCGGCGAGGACGGACAGGGCGCCGACGCCGATGATACGCAAACGCGGGTCGATGAAGCCGATGTCGCGGGCGAGGACATGTCCGACTCCACCGCCGAGGCGGCCGAGGCGCTCTCGGCCGAGATGGCTGACGATGCCGAGATGGGCGACGCCGAGGCTCCGGCCGAGCCGCGGCGTCCGCGCCGGCATGGGCAGAACGAGCCGCGCGGGCCCGGACTACCGGCCTTTCATTACCAAGCACGACGAGATGGTCGCAGCCGAGGAACTGTGCGAGCCGGAAGAGCTCGATCGGCTGCGCGGCTATCTCGACAAGCAGCTATCGCATCTGCAGGGCGTGGTCGCGCGGCTCGCCAACCGGCTGCAGCGCCGGTTGATGGCGCAGCAGAACCGCGCCTGGGAGTTCGATCTGGAGGAAGGGCTGCTCGATCCGGCGCGGCTGTCGCGCGTCGTCATCGATCCGCTGCATCCGCTCTCGTTCAAGCGCGAGAAGGAGACCAGCTTCCGCGACACCGTGGTCACGCTGCTTGCTCGACAATTCCGGCTCCATGCGCGGCCGTCCGATCACGGTCGCGGCGACCTGCGCCGACATTCTGGCGCGCACGCTCGAGCGCTGCGGCGTCAAGGTCGAGATTCTCGGCTTCACCACGCGCGCGTGGAAGGGCGGGCAGTCGCGCGAGGCCTGGCTCGCCGCCGGCAAGCCGCCAATCCGGGCCGGCTCAACGATCTGCGCCACATCATCTACAAGTCGGCCGACGCGCCCTGGCGGCGCGCGCGCAAGAATCTCGGCCTGATGATGCGCGAGGGCCTGCTCAAGGAGAACATCGACGGCGAGGCGCTCGACTGGGCGCACAAGCGGCTGCTCGCCGCGCACCGAGCAGCGCAAGATCCTGATGATGATCTCCGACGGCGCGCCGGTCGACGATTCCACGCTCTCGGTCAATCCCGGCAACTATCTCGAGCGGCACCTGCGCTGGGTGATCGAGGAGATCGAGACGCGCTCGCCGGTCGAGCTGATCGCGATCGGCATCGGCCACGACGTGACGCGCTACTATCGCCGCGCCGTCACCATCGTGGATGCCGAGGAGCTCGGCGGCGCCATGACCGAAAAGCTCGCCGAACTGTTCGACGAGCACGGTTCCGGACGAGCCGCGGCGGCCGCGGAGGCTCAACGCGTGACCGACCGCACGCCATTTTGGCGTTCCGGTCTTGCATCGCGAAATCGACGGGCCATCGGTCGCGTTGTTCGCGGCCGTGCTGGCGCTCACGGTGGTCGCCGACGCGCAGACGCTGCCGTCCGCCGAAGCCGCCGGCTGCCATCGAGGTTCGCCGCCGCAGCCGATCGCGGCCTTCGACGTTGCGCGATCCCTCGCGCCGGCAATTCGGACTGCTCGAATTCCGCGGCGGTCTGGCGTTGCGCTCGTCCTACAGGAACTTCGGCGGCATGTCGGCCATTCGCGTCGCGTCCGATGGCGCGCACTTCATTGCGCTTGAGCGACAAGGGCTGGTGGTTTCGCGGCCGCATCGTCTACGAGGGCACGCGGCCGATCGGCATCGCCGACGCCGAAATGGCGCCGATCCTCGGTGCCGACGGCCAGCCGCTCGCCGGCGCGCGGCTGGTACGACACCGAATCGATCGCGGAGGACGGCGGCACGCTCTATGTCGGGATCGAGCGCGTCCATCAGATCGTCCGCTTCAACTACGGCAAGGACGGGCTTGCTCGCGCGCGGCCAGCCGATCGCGTGCCGCCGGGCTTCGCGTTCGCTGCCGTGCAACCAAGGGCTCGAAGCCCTGGTCTTCGTCCCGAAGGGCCTGCCGCTTGGCGGCACGCTGATCGCGATCTCGGAGCGCGGCCTCGACGCGGCGGGCAATATCAGCGGCTTCCTGATCGGAGGCCCGAGCCCGGGCGGCTTCGCGGTCAAGCGCAGCGCGAGCTACGACGTCAGCGACGCCGCGCTGCTGCCCGGCGGCGATCTTCTGCTGCTGGAACGCAAGTTCAGCTGGACCAGCGGCTCTGCATGTCCGCATACGGCGCATCGGCGCTTGGCGAGATCAAGCCGGGTGCGACTGGTCGACGGTCCGGTTCTGTTCGAGGCCGATCTCGGCTACGAGATCGACAACATGGAAGGCCTGAGCGTTCACCGCAACGCCGGCGGCGAGACCGTGCTCACGCTCATCTCCGACGACAATTTCTCGCTCATTCCAGCGCACGCTGCTGCTGCAGTTCACGCTGGCGGAGCCGTGAATGACGATTGTCGAGCGCTCGGCGGGCAACGGTAGACTGGCGCGATCCGGGCCTCCTGCCGCAGGCTATGCGCGCCGCCTGCTTCTTCCGGATTTGGCGCTTGAGTTCGAGCGCCTTCACCGACAGTTCGTCGTCCTTCGCCTTCATGAGAAAGGCGTCGAGGCCGCCGCGATGATCGACCGTCTTGAGCGCGTTTGCCGACACGCGCAGCTTGACCGAGCGGCCGAGCGCGTCCGAGATCATGGTGACGTTGAGCAGATTGGGCAGAAAGCGCCGCTTGGTCTTGATGTTCGAGTGGCTGACCTTGTGTCCGACCTGAGCACCCTTGCCGGTCAGTTCGCACCGCCGCGACATTGAGAACCTCTGCATCATCCTGAGGAGTTGCCGGACCAAGCGCCTGCGCGTCGTCGGCGGGCGGCTCGATCACTACGGCTCCGTAGAGCCGCCGGACCTATAGTCAGCGCATGAAATGGCGTCAAGCCGCGTGTTCCGGGCCCTGCGCTGGATTGCCCGCCGGAAGGGACTGTTGGCCGTGCGTCGGAACGTGACCGCAACCGGTCCCAACTGCCTTGATCGGGCCAAGATGCCGCGCCAAGGCTTAACGGAATGTACCAGCGGCGAACCCGCCTGGCTCGGCCGGATCACGCAGGCTAGCCACCGGTCGGCGGTTTCAATAATACAACGACGAGAGCAGGGACCGGACTTCGTGCGTTCATATCGCCTCACTCGTCGCCTGACCCGTCCTGGGATCATCCTGGGCGCGGCAGCGCTCGCGATGACGATGGCGGATGCCCAGCAGAGCCGCAGCCGGGCTCAAGGCAAACTCGACGCCCGCTACACCGTGACGCTCGGCGGCCTCCCGATCGGCCAGGGCGCCTGGGTGATCGAAATCGGCGATGATCATTTCACCGCTTCGGCGAGCGGTGCGACCGCCGGATTGATGCGGGTTTTTGCCAGTGGCCAGGGCCAGAGTGCAGCCCGCGGAGGCGTTTCCAGCGGCCAGCTCATTCCCTCGAGCTACGCGTCTCGCATTGTCACCGACGAGAAGTCCGATGAAGTGCGGATGACGATCAGCTCCGGCACGGTGAAGGAGTTCGTGGCGGATCCGCCGACCGTTGCGAGCCCGGATCGCGTTCCGGTTACGGAGGCCCATCGGCGTGGCGTGTCGGATCCAATGACGGCATCCCTGATGCGGGTTCCCGGCAGTGGCGACACGCTCGTTCCGCAGGCGTGCCAACGCACGCTCGCGATCTTCGACGGTCGCATGCGCTACGATTTGCAGCTTTCCTTCAAGCGGCTCGAGCGAGTGAGCTCCGAGCGGGGCTACCAAGGCGTGACCGTGGTCTGTGCGGTCCGATTTTCGCCGATTGCGGGGTACATTCCGGATCGCGCTGCCATCAAGTACCTCATTCAGTTGCGTGACATCGAGCTGTGGCTTGCCCCCATCGCCGGCACGCGCGTCATGGTGCCCTACCGGGTTTCGGTGCCGACCCCGCTGGGGTCGGAATCATGCAGGCGACCCAGTTCGTCTCGCTCCCGTAACCGAGCAAGGCGACGGCCAAGACGCAATGATCGTAATAAATCGCGTCCTGGGCGGGCAAAAATCCCCCGGTCTTGGGCACATGGTCCGCACTTCGAGCACCGGGCTCCGCGTTGATCGCGCGGTGCCGTGGGCCGCGTTTTGCCACCTTACACGATGTGGGGGCATTTATCTCTGCTGCTACGAGATATTGCCGTGAACGAATCCGACCAAGAGCGAGTCAGCGATTCGGGCGCGATTCGTTCGGGACTCGTTCCACAGCTTAAGACACAACGCTATCCACAGGCGCTCCCTCAGCCCGGAGGACCCTCTCGGTAAGGTGTATCCCGGCTTTGGCCGAGGCATTGCAACCGCCGGTCGCGGGTGAAGCGCCGTCGACCGGGCGCAAGGTCGGAGGATGCGACAGCGAGCACGCAAGACCAGTGGTTCCTGGCGCTGGCCGATGCACACAGGAGAATGTCACGCCTGGCGCCGCACTGGAGCCCAACGCGATATCCCCTCGATCTGCGCAACGATTGGTCATCGGTCACGCTCCATCGGTTGCGATGCGGCTTCTTGCTCCGATTGCCTCCGTGCGGACCGCCATTATCTGTGCACCGGCGATCTATTGCCTGGAGCTTCAGCCGCGATGCTGTTCAACCGGATCACGCTTGGTCGCGTCCGAGCGGACGGCAATCGCCAGTCGCTACTCGAACTGTGGCTTCGAAATGGGCGTTTGCCGGACTTGGTGGAAGCGGGTATCTTATGCCCAGCGAGATGCACGCGCGGCTCAAGGCGCTGCTTGAACGGATGGCTATAGACCTGAACGCGCGGCTCGATCCTGTATCTGCTATCCTCTGAACGTTTCGCTGCGGCCGTCGCAGAGTGACGGATAGCATCACGCAACAGCAACATCATTCATCTCCCATTCTTGATCGTCGATGCCCATTTCCTTCTCCTCCCCGTCAAATCGCGATTCCGGCGCCCGCGGCGCCGGCGTCACCGCCGTTCTCGGGCCGACCAATACCGGCAAGACCCATCTCGCCATCGAGCGCATGCTCGGCCATTCCTCCGGCATCATCGGGTTGCCGCTGCGGCTGTTGGCGCGCGAGGTCTACAACAAGGTCGCGGCCCGCGTAGGCACCGAGGCGGTCGCGCTCGTCACCGGCGAGGAGAAGATCAAGCCGCCGCATCCGCGTTACTGGGTCGTCGACCGTCGAAGCGATGCCGCGCGACCTCGACGTCGCGTTCCTTGCCATCGATGAGGTCCAGCTCGGCGCCGATCTCGAACGCGGCCATGTCTTCACCGACCGCATGCTCAACCGCCGCGGGCGCGAGGAAACACTGGTGCTCGGCGCCCAGACCGTGCGGCCGATGGTCGAGCGGCTGCTGCCCGGCGCGCATGTCCTGACCCGACCGCGCCTGTCGCAGCTTTCCTTCGCGGGCGAGAAGAAGATCACTCGGCTTCCGCGCCGCTCGGCCATCGTGGCGTTCTCGGTGGAGGAGGTCTACGCGATCGCCGAGCTGATCCGCCGCCAGCGCGGCGGCGCTGCTGTGGTGCTCGGCGCGCTGAGCGCCGCGCACGCGCAACGCGCAGGTCGACGCTCTACCAGTCCGGGGACGTCGAATATCTCGTCGCCACCGACGCCATCGGCATGGGACTCAATCTCGACGTCGATCATGTCGCGTTTGCCTCCGACCGCAAGTTCGACGGCTATCAGTTCAGAAAGCTCAATCCGGCCGAGCTCGCGCAGATCGCCGGCCGCGCCGGCCGCGCCACCCGCGACGGCACCTTCGGCACCACCGGCAGATGCCCGCCGTTCGAGACCGAACTCGTGCAGGCGCTCGAAAGCCATTCGTTCGAGCCGATCAAAACGCTGCAGTGGCGCAACACTGCGCTCGATTTTTCTTCGGTCGGCGCGCTGCAGGCTTCGCTCGCCGAGACGCCGAAAGAGAACGGCCTCACCCGCGCGCCGATCGCCGAAGACATCCTGGTGCTGGACCATGCCGCGCGCGACGACGACATCCGTGCGCTCGCGCAGACGCGCGCCGCGGTCGAGCGACTGTGGGACGTCTGCCAGGTGCCCGACTATCGCAAGATATCGCCCGCGACCCATGCCGAGCTCGCGACCACGCTCTATGGTTTCCTGATGCGGGAAGGGACGATCGCCACCGACTGGTTCGCCCGCCAGGTCGAGCAGGCCGATCACACCGATGGCGACATCGACACGCTGTCGAACCGCATCGCCCACATCCGCACCTGGACCTTTGCCGCCAATCGTCCTGACTGGCTCGCCGATCCAGAGCACTGGCAAGGCGTGACGCGCGCGGTCGAGGACAGATTGTCGGACGCCTTGCACGAGCGGCTGACCGAGCGCTTCGTCGATCGCCGTACCAGCGTATTGATGCGCCGGCTGCGCGAGAACACGGTGCTCGAGACCGACATCAGCAAGAGCGGCGAGGTCGTGGTCGAGGGCCATGCCATCGGCCGGCTCGACGGATTCAGGTTCACGCCCGACGCCTCGACCGCAGGATCGGAAGCGAAGGCGCTCGCCGGCGCCGCGCAGAAGGCGCTGGCGGGAGAGATCGACGCTGCGCGCGACCCGTCTTGCACAAGCGGCGGACGGGCAATTCGTGCTCGCGACCGACGGCACCATCAGGTGGCTCGGACAGCCGGTGGGCAAGCTCGTTGCCGGCGAGGAGGCGCTCAAGCCGCGCGTGCGCATCATCGCCGACGAGCATCTCACCGGCGCGCCGCGCGATGCGGTGCAGGCGCGCCTTGATCTCTGGCTCAAGTCTCACATCGAGAGACTCTTGGAGGCGCTGTTTCGGCTCGCGGCCGCCGATGACATCACCGGCATCGCGCGTGGCGTCGCATTTCAGCTCGCCGAGGCGCTTGGCGTCGCTCGATCGCGCAGAAGGTCGCGGAGGAGGTCAAGGGCCTCGATCAAATCTCGCGCGCCACGCTGCGCAAGTATGGGGTGCGCTTCGGCGCCTATCACATCTACGTGCCGGCGTTGCTCAAACCGGCGCCGCGGGTGCTGGCCACGCAGCTCTGGGCGCTCAAGCACGGCGGCTCGGAGACGAAAGGATTTGATGCGATCGAGCAGCTTGCCGCCAGTGGTCGCACGTCGATCGCCGCCGATCCGGACATCGCCAAGGTGCTCTACCTCACCGCCGGCTATCGCGTCTGCGGCGAGCGCGCGGTGCGCGTCGATATCCTGGAGCGGCTCGCCGATCTGATCCGTCCGGCGCTGGCCTGGCGGGCCGGTGCGCTCGGGCGTCAAGCCGCCAGGGCGCGATCGACGGTTTTGGCTTCACCGTTACCGTCGGCATGACGTCGCTCGCCGGTTGTTCAGGCGAGGATTTCGCCTCGGTCCTGCGGTCGCTCGGCTATCGCATGGAGAAGCGGCCGAAACCACCCGAGCCGGCGCCCGCGGCTGCGCCTTCGATACCAGCAGAGCCTCCGGCTCCGGTCGCGCTGGCGCCCGAGGAAACCGTAGCGGGCGCACCTGCGCTGGCTGACGGAGATGCCGAGCCCGTGGCCGCGCCTGCGGTCGACGCGGAAGCGAACCTGGAAAGGCCGGTCGAGATCGAGGAGCCAGCCACAGGCACGTCGGCGGTCGAGCCCGCCCACGAAGCGGTGGCGCCCGGCGAGCCCCTTGAACGCGCGGTCGACCCGGTGCTGGCCGAGGCAGCGGAGGCGGTGATCAGCGTCCCCGAAGCGCCGACCCTTGCCGTCACGGGGCAAGAGGAACAAGCGGAAGCGGTGGCGGAGATGCCGGACAGTTCGGCACCCGCGCGACCTCCCGAGACTGCATCCAAGGCGGAACCGCACGTCCACGGAGTTCATCGAGGTCTGGCGGCCGGGTCGGCGCGATGACCATCCGCGCAAGCCACGTCACGAAAGCGGGCCGCGCCAGCGTCGTCCGCAGCGGCAGCGGCATCTGCCGCCTCCCGCGGCGGCGTCCGATGGAATCGCCGCCGTGGTCGGTGTCGACGGCGTGACGCCGCCTGCTGCGGCCGCCAGTGCCGAGGCTTCGACCGTAGCTGCTGAGCGCCGGGACGGCGGCCGCCATCGCGAGCGTCCGGCCGGCGGCGAGCGCAACGACCGCCCGGAGCGTCAGCCGCGGCCGGATCAGCGTCCCGAACATCGTGTGCGCGCGGATCGCCCGGGCGGGCCGGATCACGACCGCGGGCAGCGTGGCGGTGGACGGCCGCCGCCTCGTGGCGACCGTCCGGATCGCGATCCCACGCTGCGCGCGAAATACATCAAGGGCCGGGCCGAGGGCAGGGACCGTCGCGACCGCGAGCCGGATCCGAATTCACCGTTCGCCAAGCTTGCGGCGCTGAAGGAGCAACTTGAGGCGAACGCCAAGGAGCCGCGCTAGACTATGGCGTTGACGTGCTTCCTTCGGCGAACCGGTTCCCCCTTCGCCGGACACGCCGCGGGCGCGGCCCCGACCTGAGGCGTCGCTGAGGCAAGTGCTTGGACCGCCAGCGCATCGATAAATGGCTCTGGCACGCGAGGGTGGTGCGGACGCGCTCGGCGGCTGCTGCGCTCGCCGCTGCGGGTCACGTGCGCATCAACGGCCAGCGCATCGATGCGCCGAGCCACCCGGTGCGGCCCGGCGATGTCGTGACGGTCGCGCTCGACCGAGCCGTGCGGGTGCTCAAGGTGCGGGCTTTCGCCGATCGCCGCGGCTCGGCGGACGACGCGCGCGCGATCTGTGAATCTCGATCCGCCCGATGGCGGCCGGGCCGAGCGCGCACCGCCGCCGCCGGTCCTGCGGGAGCGGGGCACGGGCCGGCCCACCAAGCGCGATCGCCGCGCCACCGCGCGCGTTCACCGGGGAGAACGAGGGGTGATCTGCTGGCAGAATTGGCCGCAAGCCGCCATCTCTTGCTTGCTGGTGGCCCATGCGCTACTAGCGCGCTTTCAGGCGAGGAAATGCCGGTGAGCCGGACCGAAAGTCGGCTCGGGCGCGTCCCGCAGATAAGTTTGCGCGGTTTGCGCAGGCCTGATCTCGTCCGTGCAGCCGGACTCCGTTGTGCTGAACGCGCTCTGGGGCGCGTCCGGAGAGTTATGAAATGACTTACGTCGTCGTCGAAAGTTGCATCAAGTGCAAGTACATGGATTGCGTCGAAGTTTGCCCCGTCGATTGCTTCTACGAAGGGCGAGAACATGCTCGTCATCCATCCCGACGAGTGCATCGATTGCGGGGTCTGTGAGCCGGAGTGTCCGGTCGAAGCGATCAAGCCCGATACCGAGCCGGGCCTGGAAAATCTGCTCAAGCTCAATGCCGATTTTGCGAAGATCTGGCCCAATATCACGGCCAAGAAGGAGCCGCCGGCGGACGCCAAGGATTGGGAGGACGTGCCCAATAAATTGGAGACGCAGTTCTCCCCAATCCGGGAACCGGCGACTAGCCGCTCTCGTTAACCAGCCGTGACGAAAATGTAATGCTGAAATGCCCGAAATCGGGCCTCTGCGGCGTCGCAAGGCTTTGATTTTGACGAAAAATGTGCTATATACTCAGAAAATGAGCACAGCACCCGCGCCCGAGCCGCTCCCCCAGGGGAGCGTTATTTTTCGGGTCGCTTCCGAGGAACCCTCAACTAGGGACGTGAGATCCACGCAAAAAGCCGTGGCAGGAAAAACGCGCCATCGTTCTAAGAGGACAACCGCCATGACCCGGCGGACCAAGAAGACCTCAGCCGGCGTTCGCCGGAGGGCATCGCAGGCTCCCCGCGCGGCGACGCGACGTGGGGCCCCCGTCGCCAAGACACCCGTCCGCCGCAAGCCGGATGAAGGAGCTTCCCGGAATGACCATCAAGAAGACGACCCAGCGTCAAGGCTTCAAGACCAACGAGTTCATCGTCTATCCGGCCCACGGCGTGGGCCAGATCATCGCGATCGAGGAGCAGGAGGTCGCGGGCGCCAAGCTCGAACTCTTCGTCATCAACTTCGTCAAGGACAAGATGACGTTGCGGGTCCCGACCGCCAAGATCGTCTCGGTCGGCATGCGCAAGCTGGCCGAAGCGCCGCTGGTCAGGCGGGCGCTGGAGACGCTGAAGGGCCGTGCCCGCGTCAAGCGCACCATGTGGTCGCGCCGGGCGCAGGAATACGAAGCCAAGATCAACTCCGGCGATATCGTTGCGATCGCCGAGGTGGTGCGCGATCTTTATCGCTCGGACACGCAGCCCGAGCAGTCCTATTCCGAGCGCCAGCTCTACGAGGCCGCGCTCGATCGCCTCTCGCGCGAGATCTCGGCGGTGCAGCGCATCACCGAGACCGAAGCGATCAAGGAGATTGAGGCTGCCCTCGCCAAGGGTCCGCGTCGCGGTCCGAAGCCTGCCGAGGGCGAGGCCGAGGACGAAGAGGCGGTGGTGGAGGAAGAGGCGGCATAAGCCGCAGTCTTCCGGCTGCAAGATTAAGAGCCCGGCGGAAACGCCGGGCTTTTTTGTTCAACGCAGCCTGCATGCAGCGGCCGGACTCCACGTCAGCGGCAGTAACCCTCGCCGGGAACAAGGGAAAAGGCCGAAGAATGTCCAGGCGCAGCCATAATTACGCTCGGTTTGGAAACAAGATGAGAGGTATTGGGGACAACGGGCGTGGGTGGACATGCGGGGGCGACCTAGGCAGATCAACACGAGTGTCATGGCGTGCCTTGCCCTTCTGGGCGGGGCGGAGTGGGCGGTCTGGCGGCCGGCTTCAATGCGCGCGCGGGCCTTCCCGCGGGGCCATCCTCCACGGTCGCCGCGACCGTGGCCGAGATGCCGCCGTCCGAGACGGTAAATTTGCGTTTCCCGGCCAACTGGACGGAGGCGGCGGGAGAGCCGGCGCCGCGAACGTTGGCATTCGCTTCGGCCGATGGCGGAATTACTCTTTTCAACCCTAGGTCGTTCTCCCCGATTGCCGAGGCCCATGCTGCCGTTGCGCCGACCGCCACCGAGGCGCCGGTGAAGGCCAAGCCATCCACTCAGGCCGCAGCTCCCGCGGCCAGGCCCGCCGCTGAAGCCGCGGCCACCGGCCCGGCCAAGATCGCCCTTGCCTCGGCATCCAGCAAGCCTGCCGCTGTTGCGCCCAAGCCTGCGCCCCGGTCGAACGCCGTGCTCAACGAATCGCAGATCGCCGGGATCAAGAAACGGCTCGCGCTGACGCCGGACCAGGAGCGCTACTGGCCCGCAGTCGAGGCCGAGCTGCGCAAAATGGAATACAGCAAGAAGTCGCCGCAAGGCGGAAGCCGCATGGCGTCCATCGACATGAGCAAGATGGATGTCGAGGGGCTTAAGTCTGCGGGCTTCCCGCTGGTCATGAGCTTCAGCGACGACCAGAGGCGTGAGCTCAAATCGCTCGCCCATCTCCTGGGTCTTGAGAGTGTGATGGCCGGTCTCTGATCGCAGCCCTGCATCCTCGCAGCCTGGCCCGGCCCATGTGCCGGGCCTTTGTTTGCGCGCTCTGCCGTCCTGCAATCGATTCCGACGGGAGCAAGCCGCAGATCGCGGCTTCTAATCTGCCGATCTCCCCTAACGAGGAATATGCGCGGCTTGCGCGCAGTCACCGGTACCCATCGCGCGCGAAAGCACGCTAGACTTCGGCCGCTCGCAATAGAAACAAGACGGGAGAGAGCCATGGACATGGGCGTCACTGTCGGCGCGGCCAGCGACGAACGACAGCCTGCAAAGGCGGCGGGTGCCAAGAAGATCGTCCGCGGCGCCAACTCGAGCGATCTCGATGCCTGGCTGGAGAAGGTCGAGGCGCTGGGCGAGCTCAAGCGCATCACCGCCGAAGTCGATCCCGATCTCGAAGCCGCGACGATCACCTATCTGGTCGGCAGCGAGCAGCAGCCCGGCGCTGCTGTTCGAGAACATCAAGGGCCATCCCGGTCATCAAGCGCGCTCTACAACATGATCGGCTGCAACCTGTCGCGCTTCTGCCTGATGATCGGCGAGCAGCCGGTGGATCATCCGCTCAAGGCGGTGCAAATCCTGCAGCAGAAGCTCGGGCGGAAAATGCCGCCGAAGGAGGTTTCGGCCGAGCAGGCGATCTGCAATCAGAACATCGTCGAAGGCGACGACGATCGACATCCGCATGTTTCCGGCGCAGCGCATGTGGCCGCTCGACGGCGGGCATATATCTCGGTACTGGCGATGCGGTGGTCACCAAGTGACCCGGAGACCGGCCGCATCAATGTCGGCACCTATCGCATGATGATCAAGGGCCCGCGCGAGGTCGGCGTCTACACTTCGCCGGGCAAGGACGCCACCATCGATCGCGAGAAGTGGTGGAAGATGGGCAAGCCGATGCCGATCGCCGCCGCCTACGGCATCGATCCGTTGCTGTTCCTGGTCGCCGCGACGAGCCTGCCGAAGACCGAATGCGAATACGACTACTATTCCGGCATCAACGGCGCGCCGATCGAGGTCTTCACCAGCGACCTCACCGGACTGCCGCTGCCGGCGCGCGCCGAGATCGTGCTCGAGGGCTTTCTCTATCCCGACGAGACCTTCGCCGAAGGGCCGTTCGGCGAGTTCACCGGCTATTACGGCCGGCCGAGCGGCGCGACGCCCTACATGCGGGTCGAGCGCGTCCGCTACCGGGACAATCCGACGCTTGACCTGCGCGCTGATGGCGGACGGCGCGGCGAACGAAGCCGGGCTGTTCTGGGCGGCGCTGCGCTCTGCCGGCATCTGGGCCGATCTGCAGAAGCTCGGCGTGCCGGGTATCCAGGGCGTGTGGTCGATCCCGGAGGCGGCGGGCTGGGGCATCACGGTGGTGTCGATCAAGCAGATGTATGCCGGACATGCGCCGCAGGTGATGGCGCTGGCGGCGCAATGCACGGCAGGCGCCTATTTCGGAAAATACGTCATCGTCGTGGACGAGGACGTCGATCCGACCAATGTCAACCAGGTGCTGTGGGCGATGGCGACGCGTTCGCGGCCGGCGCAGTCGATCGACATCCTGCGCGAGACCTGGAGCACCTATCTCGATCCCAGCCTCAACCCGCCGGAGATCCGGCCCTGGGGCTCGAAGTGCCTGATCAATGCCTGCATGGACTATCGCTACATCAAGACCTTCTCCAAGCGCACCAAGCTGTCGAAGCAGGCCTACGACAACGTGGTGGCGCGATGGCAGGAGCTGGGCCTGAGCGGCAACGCCGCCGGCGATCTCGATATTCGAGGATGAGACGTTTCCGCAAAGCATCACCTAGAGCGGTGAATTTGACGTTCCTCTCAGCCTTGCGGCGAACTCGCACCAGCGCGTCGTCATGACCAAAGCCGTCCGCATTCACGCCAACGGCGGGCCCGAGGTGATGCGCTGGGAGGACATCGCGCTTCCGCCCCCGGGACGGGTGAAGCGCGCGTCCGTCACACCGCGATCGGAATCAACTATTCCGACATCAATGTGCGTCGCGGCGGCTTCTACCTGGCGCGGCCGCTGCGGTTTCCCGTGATCCTGGGCAACGAGGCCGCCGGCGTGGTCGAGAGCGTCGGCGAAGGACGTCACCGATGTGAGCGCGGGCGATCGTGTCGCCTATGCCGGGATGCGCGGCGAATTCTTCGAGCAGACCGGTGCTTATGCGCAGGCACGCAACGTCCCCGCCGAGCGCCTGATCAAGCTTCCGGCCGGCATATCCGACCAGCAGGCGGCGGCGATGATGGTCAAAGGCTTCACCGCATCCCTGATCATCAACCGAGTTGTTCGGCCGAAACCGGGCGAACCGATCCTGATCCATACCGCGGCCGGCGGCGTCGGCACCATCCTTTGCCAGTGGTCGAAGCATCTCGGCGCGACCGTGATCGGCACCGTCGGCTCGCAGGAGAAGGCCAAAATCGCGAAGGCCCATGGCTGCGATCACATGGTGCTCTATCAGAGAGGTCGATTTTGTCTCCGCGGTGAAGGCGATCGCGCCGCAGGGCGTCGCGGCCGTGTTCGACGGAGTCGGGCGGGACACCTTCGTCGAGTGTCTCGATTGCGTGCGGCCGTTCGGAATGCTGGTGAACTACGGCAACGCGTCGGGCCATCCGCCACCGATCGATCTGCTTCAGCTCGCCAAGCGCGGCTCTCTTTCGATCTGTCGTCCCGCGCTGAGCAGCTTCACCGCCGACGTGACGACTATGCGCGCAGCCGCGGCCGAGCTATTCGAGCTGGTCGAACGTGGCGCCCTCAAGATCGAGATCAGCCGCACGTACTCGCTGCGCGACGCCGCGAATGCGCATCGCGACATCGAGAATAGAAAATCCGTGGGCTCGATGCTGCTTCTGCCTTGAGCGCTACTGCTGCTTCGGCTTGATGCCGAGCGCCTGCGCAATGTTGGCGATCTTGGCGCGCTGGTCCTCGACCGCCGCGGCGAATTCGGCAGGCCCGCCGGGATTGACCACCTGCGCCGTGCCCGCAAGCTTGGCGGCGATTTCGGGGTCGGCGGCAACCGCCTTGACGTCGGCGCCGATCTTTTCGCGCAGCTCGTTGGGCATACTGCGTGGACCGAACAGCCCGACGAGGCCCTCCACTTCCAGCGAGGGGAAACCCGCCTCGATGGCGGTCGGAATCTCCGGCAGGATCGGCGCCCGCTGACGGCCGTTCACCGCCAGTGTCTTGATGCGGCCGGCCTGCGCCTGCGGCTGCAGGATCGCGTACGACGCCATGTAGATCTGGAGCCGGCCTTCACCCACGTCGGTGGCGGCCTGAACGATGTCCCGGTAGGGGACTTTCTGCACGCTCAGGCCGACGGTCTTCACGAAATAGTCGAACGTGAACTCGGTGATGCCCGGAACGACGGCGGCATTGAATTTTCCGGGTTCGGCGCGCGCACGCGTGACGAACTCCGCCAGCGTCCCGATCTTCATCGATTCCGGCACGCCGACGGCGAGGATGGTATTGGAAATACGCGCCAACGGCACAAGGTCGGCTGGCGTGTACGGCAGCTTCTCGTATTGGAACGGATGCACGGTGAACGATCCGCTGGGCGAGGCCAGCAGCGTATGATCGTCGTTGGCGGCGAGGAATGCCTGGATCGCCACCAGCCCGTCGGCCCCGGGGCGGTTCTCGATCACCACCGGTTTTCCCCAGCGCACCGTCAGCCGATCCGCGAGCAGCCGCGCGCCGATATCGACGCCGGCGCCGGGACCGAACGGCACCAGGAATTTGACCGGCCGCTGCGGCCAAGCCTGCGTCTCGGCCTGCGCCTGCGGCGCCAGCAACGCGACCATTCCGAAGAAAGCGATGATCAACGCACGCAGCTTCGACATGTTCATGAATATCCTCACGGCCCGAACAGCGTGACGGGACGCTAATCGCTCTCCCGGCAAGCGCAACGTTCACTGTGCCGGCGACTTTCCGCTCGCCTGATGGATCGCTGCGATCTTGGCGCGCTGCTCTTCGATCGCCGCGGCAAACGCGGCCGGCGTGCCGCTGCGCGGCGCCGTTCCGACCGCGATCGCGCGCGCGCGAAATGCCGGGTCGGCGGTGATGGCAGTGAGGTCGGTCGCGATCGCGCTCCTTGAGACTTGCGGGCATGTCGCGCCAGCCATAGAGACCGACGGTGCCTTCGAATGTGAGCTCGCGCATAGCCGGCCTCGGCTGCGGTCGGAACATCCGGCGTCTGCGGCGAACGGTCGCGATTGGTGACGAACAGGAGCTTGGCCGTGCCCGCCTGATGGTGCGGTGCAAGGGTCGGCACGCCGGTGGCCGCGACGTGGAGCCGTCCCTGATTGAGGTCCTGGTAAGCCGGCGCGAAGTCGCGGTAGGAGACCTGCACCATGTCGATGCCCGCACTCTTCTGCAACGCCAGCAGCACGTAGTAAGGCAGGCCCGGCGTCGCCGCCCAATTGAGCTTGCCCGGCTGCGCGCGCGCCGCCTGCACCAGCTCAGCAAGCGAATTCACCTTCAACAGAGCGGTCGCCGACACGCCGAGAAAGTTATCGATCACGGGTGCGATCGGCACCAGGTCGGTGGCCGGATCGTAAGGCAGGCGCTCGTGCAGCAGATGCATTGAAGGTGATCACGCCGGCGAAGGAGAGCAAGAAGGTGTGGTTGTCGCGTGCGCTGAGGAACGAGCTGACGGCAGGAATGCCGTCGGCGCCCTGGCGGTTCTCCACCACGACGGGCTGGCCCCAGCGCTCGGTCAGCCGTTCGGCCACGAGGCGCCCGGCCAGGTCCAGTACCGCTGCCGGGCGGCAGCGGAATGACGAAGCGCACGGTCTTCTGCGGCCAAGTCGGGAAAGACGTCTGGGGAGACGGCTGCGCGTGCGCCGCCCCAGTGACAAGCGCCGGTGCGAGCATCAGAGCGGCGGCCGTGGCGCGGGACCATCGAGCGATCGGGCGCAGGGCGTTCATGTTCTCGAACTCACTCAAAGCGGACGGCGACGCGCCCGATGCGGATCGACCTCGAACGTGATGGCGTCCTCGTCCGGCTCGATCGTCAGCGGCGGCACCACCGAGCCGGTGATGATGATCTCGCCCGCACGCAGACGCTCGCCGAAAGCCGCCAGCACATCGGCCACGTGGCGCACGATGCCGACCCATTCACCGGTATTCGCCTGCGGATCCGTCGTGCGCGCAAATTCGGTGCCGCGCCGAATGATGCGGCATGTCAGCCCGTCCGCGCGCGGCGCCGGCCCGCGCCGGTCCCGCGCCGCCGAGCACCACATGACGCTGGTAGATGTTGCCGCTCAGGATGCGCTCGGGATCTGCGGGCGGCGCGGTGAGATCGACGATCTCGATCGCCGGCTGAGATGCCCGCGATCGCGGCCCTCGCCGTCTCATCGTCCGCACCGGCGGGAACGTCGCGGCCGATATGGACGGCGATTTCCGGCTCGAGCACGGGCTTCGACCAGCCGGCGAACGAAACGCTTTCCCCGGATTGCACGCGCGCATTCCGCGTCAAGAACCCCACCAGCGGCGCCGGAGATGTTGAGAAGCTGCAACATCGCCGGCGCACCGAAACCCACCTTCCAGCCCAGTGACTGGTCGCCGGCGTCAAGACGCTTGCGCCGCGCCTCGAGCTGCGCCTGCATGCCGCGCACGACGCGAGGATCCTCCCAGAGCTTCATGATCATTCCCGGTTGGTGGGCGTCACTCCAAGGCAGCGCCGCACGGTCAATGCGTCTCGGGATCGACTTCGTAGCCCGACGCCTCGATCGAGCCGGCGCCCATCCAGCCCCACACCAGCACGACGTCTTCGTTCGAGGTGTTGTTGAAGCCGTGCCAGCAGCGTGCGCGGCGAATAGACGACGTCGCCTTCGCTCGAAGGCTGCTCGCCGTTCTCGGTGTAGATGTGGCCCTGGCCCTTGAGCACGATGAAGAACTCATCGCAATTGTGATGGCGATGATTTTCGTGCCGTGCGCCGGGTTTCAGAACGGTCCAGCCGACCACATGGTCGGCGCCGGCGGATCTTCTTGTCGATCAGGAACTGCACCTGCATGTCGACCCAGCCATCCTTGCGCTTGAGGCCTCCGACCTTCGGCACGTCGCGCAGGTTGGTGCGATACATCCTGGCCGGTTTCTTCGCCGCGGCTTTGGGCGCGGCGCGCTTCGTCGTGCTTTGCGCCAATGCATTGTGCAGCCTTGGCCCTTCCGGCTTGCTCTCTTCACGATTGTCCTCCCAGCCGGCGATAGACTTCATGCGCGGTCACGAAATCGCGGTGGTCGATGCCGAGCCCGCGACAGGCATTCATCATCTCGTTCGCGGCTGCCGCGAGCGGCACCGGGCTGCCGAGCTTGCGGCCGAGCTCGAGCGCCAGCAGCATGTCCTTCTGCTGCAGCGTGACGTCGGCGAGCGGAACCGCCGGCATCTTTCCCTCCAGGATGAACGGCCCGCGATAGCCCAGCACCGGCGAGGCGGCGACGCTCTTGAGGATGGCGTCGACGCGCGATGTCGCGCGCGACGCCGCCTTTCTCCGCCAGCGCGACCGGCCTCGCCGAACGCGATCACCTCGACCATGAGCAGGAGGTTGACCGCGATCTTCATCTGCACAGCAAGGCCGCTGGCGCCGATATAGGTCACCTTCGGTCCGATCGCGCGCAGCACCGGCTCGACCCGCTCGAAGGCCGCCTTGTCGCCGCGCGACCATCAGCGAGGCATTGCCCTGCGCCAGCGTGACCGGGCTGCCTGAAATCGGGCCATCGAGCATGGTCAGGCCCTGCTTGGCGAATTCGGCGGAGACCGCGCGGCTCGCATCCGGGCGCGATGGTGCTCATGTCGACGTAGATGCCGCCGGGCTTGAGGCCGGCGATGATGCCGTCCGCGCCGAGCGCCACCGATCTCACCGCGGCCGCATCGGTCACGATCGAGAACACGATGTCCGCGGCGGCGGCCGCCGCGCGCGGCGTCGGCGCAAAGCGCATGCCGGCGCTTGATCAGCGGCTCGGCCTTGTCTCTGCTGCGGTTCCAGCCCGTGACCGCGTGGCCCGCCGCCATGAGTCTGGGGACAATGCCTGCCCCCATGGCGCCGAGCCCGACGAAACCGATGTCCATTCCTTCACCTCGCAGCGAGCGGGCTGTTGGCAAGATTTCGCGAAGCGCGAAGCGGCGATGATGGCCAAGAAATCGGCGGAAGGCTAGGCACGCGATGACCGCGCGCCGGCGGCTCACTCCACCACGATCTTCATCCAGTCGCCGGGGTTGATGCGGTCGCCCGGGGCGAGGCCGTTGAGAATGCGAAAGCGCTCGACTGCACGGTCTGGCGTCGCCATCCGGCTCGCCAATCGCTCGACCGTTTCGCCGGGCTCGACGGTGACGATCTTGAGGTGCATGCGGCTTCGCCGCCTGGCTTTCCGCCAATGTCATGCGGCGGAAGGTGCCGACCGATTCGCGGAAGGCGCGATCGATCTCCGCGGTCGTGCGCTTCGAGGCAAAGATGAAGCGATAGACGTCGGTTCCGAATCGCACCGCGTAGAGCCGAAACACCCACTGGTCGCCCTTGGCGGTTGCGGTCGCAGCCGGCAGCCCGTTGATGCTGGCGTCCTCGACGGTCTTGGGGTCGATATTCTCGATCCAGCCGGAGTTGAGGTACTCGGCGAGCGTCTGCTCCGCCGGCACGCGCACGACGTCGAGCCGCAATGCCTGGCCGCCGCCCTCCTTGACGCCGAGAACCGCCTGCGCGGTGTTGTCGAGAGAAAAGCCTTCCGGCGCAAGAAAGGTGAAGCCGAGCTTGGGATGCAGAAAGCGGCGGCCGCGCACGAAGCCTTCGCTCGGATCCTCGCCATAGACCAGGCCGTCGATGCCGGCGAGATAGCTCGCCCTGTCGCGCTCGCCGGCGCCGGGCGCGCTGAACTGGCGCGCATTGCCCTGCGCATTCTTGATGCGTTCGGGCGTGGCCGGATGGGACGAGAGGAAATCGGGCGAGCGCGGGTCGATGTGCGATTGGCTCGAATTCGACTTCAGCTCGCGCGTTGCGGCCCAGCGAGGTGAGGAACCGGACCGCGCCATAGGGATCGTAGCCGGCCCGCGCGGCGATGCCGACCCCGATCCCGTCGGCCTCGAATTCCTGTGCGCGCGAGAAGCTCGCGAGCGCGATCCTGGATTTGGCGAGCGCGAGCGCCCCGGTCTCCGGATCGCTCAGCACGTCCTGCACGACGCGGCTCACCAGCGCCACCTGCGCGCGCCTGGTCCTCTCGGATGTCGGCATGGCGTGCGATCACGTGCGACATTTCGTGGGAGAGCACCGAGGCGAGCTCGGACGTGTCGTTCGCCAGCGCGATCAGCCCCGCGTCACGTAGAGCTGCCCGCTCGGCAGCGCGAAGGCGTTGACCGCCGGCGAATTGAGAATGGTGACGCGATAGTGCATGTCCGGCCGCTCGGATGCGGCGACGAGCTTGGCTACCATCTGGTTGAGCACGGCTTCGAGCCTGGCATCCTCGTAGGCGCCGCCATAGGCGGCGAGGATGCGCTGATGCTCGCGCTGCGTCGAAGCAGGCATTTGCTGTTGCTGCTGAGCCTGTCTGGGCAGCTCGGGAGCGAGGGCAGCGACCCCGGCGGCGCGCCGGCCGACAGCAAGGACGAGCTGCAGCCCGCGAGCGTGAGCCCGACAGCGGCGACACGCGCAAACGTGCAGGCCTGATGCAGCGCGCGCGGAATCCGGCGCCGCTGGCCCGCAGTTCGGGTCGCGCCATCGCGGCTGCGAGCGTGTGTCCCTGTGGCTTCCACGATGGCGATCTGCGAGTTCCGTCAGTTCCGTTCGGCGATCTCGATCTGCTCCGGGCGGGTAGCCTCGATCCGCGGCCCGTTGCGCTCCTCGACCCATCCGCGGACCCGAACGCGGCGGTTTTCAAGCCTTTTCGGCTCGATGCCGGCGGCGGCGAACATCCGCTCGTTGCGCTTCAGAATGGTCACCGTGAGAGCCTGCGACCATTGTCGGCCGAAATTCACGTATATCGTGCCTCCGCTCTCGCGGACCGACCACACCTTGCCTTCCGCCAGCATGAAATGGCCGCGCTCGGCCACCAGCTCGGCCCCGCTCTCGGCCGCGACGATGACATAATACGGTTCGCCCCAGAGGCCAAGCTTGGCCTGGCGCGCGGCCCGTTCCCGTGCCAGCAGCTCGTCGGCGCACGGCCGTTCCCCGACATGGGCGGAAACCCGGGCGAATCCTTTCGCCAGCAGCTCATGCGCCACCGATTCTGGCGACACTCCTTGGGTGACGTAGACGAGGGCGGGCATCCGGCCGTAGCGGTCGGCGACGTCCGTTTTGACGCAGCTCGACGTCTTGGCCCGCGATGATCGATTCCAGCGCGGCGCGGGCCGCCAGCCCGGCCTTGGCCCCGGTTCCGAGCGTCGCCAGGTCCCGGCGGGAGCGGCACCTCGATGCCGGCGAGGCGGATCTCGCGCCCGTCCTCGAGAGTGAAGCTGCGGCCGTCGGTAATGGCGCGAACCTTCCGGTGCCGGCGGGCTCGAACCGGCAGGAGGTCGATGGACGGCTCTCCGCGCCCGCCCGCTCTGTGGGCAGGAGGATGACGCCGGCCATGCAGGAAACCCGACAAAACCTTGCAAGAGCGCCCTGCCACACATCCGCCCATGCGTCAACGAAACGTCGGAATAGGGCGGCACTGCGGCGATGCGACATCCGAGCGCGCTTTCTCGCGGTGGGTTGCTCTGGTATGCAATGCCGCCAAGGGGCTAGGCACCCTGATTCACCCGACGGGAGCGAGCACGGTGAGGGTTGGTCATTCCACGCGCGCGCTGCTGGCGCGTTGCGCGGCTCGCGTGGGACTCCTGGCGTGGCCGCGGCGCTTCTCGTTCGCGTTGCTCCAGCATTAGTCTGGTCGCGTCAGCCACGGTCGCCGCCCAGGCGCTCACCGAAAAAAGGCGACATCGTTCGGGTCACCGACGACCAGATGCATCAGCTTGGCGTCATGAAGGTGGAGCTCTATCCCTTTCGCGTCCAAAAGCTCGCCATCGGCCAGATCGCCTACAACGAGGACACCAGCACCGCGGTCCTGACGCCGTTCCCCGGCCGCGTGACGCGGCTGATCGCCAAGGTCGGCGACACCGTCAATCGCGGCGATCCGTTGTTCGAAATCGACAGCCCGGAAGTGGTGCAGCCGCAGAACGATTTCATCGCGGCGTTACGCGCCATGAACAAGGCGCGCTCGCAGCTCGATCTCGCGCGCATCGTCGAGAAGCGGTTCAAGGATCTGTACGAAGGCAAGGCCGCGGCGCTCAAGGAATATCAGCAGGCGCAGGGCGCAGCTGGTCGGCGCCCAGAACGACATGCGTTCGGCTGAAATGTCGCTCGAAGCCACGCGCGTCGCGGCTAGCGCATCGTCGGCTTCACCGACGACGAGGTCGCCGCCCTGAAGGAGAAGGGCACGGTGCGGCGCGCGACGCCGATCCATGCGCCGATCGACGGCACTGTCATCGCGCGCAAGATCGGTCCGGGCCAATATGTGCGCAACGACACCGGCGACGCGCTCTACATCGTCGCCGACCTGTCCACCATGTGGCTGAAGGCGCAGGTGCCTGAAAACGAAATCCCGTTCATCCGAGTCGGGCCAGGAAGTGGAGGTCAGGGTCAGCGCGCTGCCGGGTCGCGTGCTCAAGGCCCGCGTCACCGCGATCAACGCCGCGACCGACGCGACGACGCGGCGCATCGGTGGTGCGCTCGGAGATCCCCAATCCCGATGGCGCGCTCAAGTCCGAGATGTTCGCCAGCTTCAAGATCGCGACCGGCGCCGACGAGTCCTCGCCCGCCGTGCCGGTCGCAGGCGGTGATCCGGGAAGGCGACCACGCCGTCGTGTGGGTCGAGGAAGAGCCGATGCTGTTCCGGCGGCGCCAAGTGACGCTCGGAATGGAGCAAGAGGGGCGCATGCAGATCCGCGAGGGCCTCAAGGCCGGCGAGCTGGTCGCGGGCCGCGGCGCGATCTTCGTGGACAATGAATGGCGGCAATGATCCGGCGATCGCGCAATCGTTGCCGCCGAGCGGCGCGCCATGAGTCTTTGCGCGCGCCGCGATGGCGCTAACCCGGTGAATGCATGCTTCCGGGCCTGATCTCGTTCTGCCTGTCGCGCCGGCCGCTGGTGCTGATCAGCTTCGCGGCATTCTTGGCGGTGGGCTATGCCGCATTCACCACGCTGAACATCGAGGCCTATCCGGATCCTGCGCCTCCCATCATCGAAATCATCGCCCAGTATCCAGGCCAGTCGCCCGAGGAGATGGAGCGTTACGTCACGATCCCGCTCGAAATCGCCGTCTCCAGCACGCCGGGACTGAGATTCATCCGCTCCAACACGGTCTACGCGCTGAGCTTCATCCGGCTGCAGTTCGAATACGGCCGCGACTACTACTTCGTACGGCAGCAGACCATCAACCGGCTCAAGGACGCCGTGCTTCCGCCCAGCGTGCAACCCGTGATCTCGCCCGCCGGCGGCATCAGCGAAATCTTCCGCTACCAGCTCAAGGGCCCGCCCGACATCGACGTCATGCAGCTCAAGACGCTGCAGGACTGGGTGGTGGAGCGCAGGCTGCGCATCGTCCCGGGCGTGGCCGACGTGCTGGTGCTGGGCGGCAGGACCAAGGAGTTTCAGGCCGAGATCGATCTCAATCGCATGATCGCTCACGGCTTGACCCTGCCGCAGATCATCACCGCGATGTCGGCGGGCAACTCCAATGTGGGCGGCCGCACCGATCGCCATCGGCGAGCAGTCGGTCACCGTGCGCGGCATCGGTGTCGTCGGCATCGCTGCAGGATATCCGCAACATCGTGCTTGCGCAGCAGAACGGTGTGCCGGTGCTGCTGTCCGACGTGGCGAAGGTGCAGATCGGTTTCATGCCGCGGCTCGGCATCGCGGGACGCGACGATGTCACCGACATCGTCACCGGCATCGTCTTGATGCAGAAGTTCGAACGCACCTCCGAGGTGGTGACGCGCGTGCGCGCGGCGATCGAACGCCTCAACACCGACGGCACGCTTGCCGCCGGGCGTGAAGATCGACGCGTTCTACGACCGCGGCGATCTGGTGGCGATCACCGTGAAGACGGTGATGCACAACATGTTCTTCGGCATCGCGCTGATATTCCTCATTCAGTGGATGTTTCTGGGCAACCTGCGCTGCGCCCTGATCGTCTCGGCGACCATCCCGGTGGCGCTGTTCCTGGCCGTGATCATCACGGTGATGCGCGGGAATCCGCCAACCTGCTGTCGGTCGGCGCGATCGATCTCGGCATCATCGTCGACGCCACCGTCATCATGGTGGAGAACATCTTCCGCCATCTCGCGCACGACGATCCGGCGGAGACGGCAAACCTCGAAGAGAGGCAGACCGACAAGCTGCGCCGGATCCTGAATGCTGCGGTCGAGGTCGACAAGCCGATCTTCTTCTCGGTGATCATCACCATTGCCGCATTCCTCCCGCTGTTCACCATGCAGGGCGTGGAAGGCCAGATTTTCGGCCCGATGTCGCGCACCTATGCCTACGCCTTGATCGGCGCGGTCATCGCCACCTTCACCGTGACGCCGGTGATGGCCTCGATCCTGCTGCCGGCGCACGGTGCAGGAGGTCGAGACCATCCTGGTGCGCCACATCCGCAAGCTCTATCAGTTCGTGCTCCCGCGCGCCGTGCGCCACTACCGCATCGCCGCGACGATCGGCTCTGGCGTTCTTGCTGGTGTGCGGCATCCTCGGTGCGCGCCTCGGCACCGAGTTCCTGCCGAAGCTGGAAGAGGGAAATCTGTGGATCCGCGCGCTGCTTCCGCCCACCATCACGCTCGGGGCCGGGATGGATACCGTCGCGCGCATGCGCAACGTGATCAAGAGCTATCCGCCGGTGCGCACGGTGGTCTCGGAGCAGGGGCGCGGCGACGACGGCACCGATCCGGACGGATCCTTCGTGGCGGAATTCTTCGTTCCGTTGAAGCCGAGGGACGAATGGCCGAGGGGCCTGACCAAGGAGGAAATGGTCAGGCAGATGAGCCAGCAGCTCAGGCGGGAATTCGTCGGCGTCGATTTCAATTTCTCGCAATACATCCAGGACAATATCGAAGAGGCGGTCTCCGGCGTGAAGGGCGAGAATTCGGTCAAGATTTTCGGCCGCGATCTCGCCGAATTGGAACGCCTGTCCAAGACTCTGAAGACCGAGATCGCGACCGTGCCGGGCGTCACCAACCCGGGCGGCTTCAACCTGCTTGGTCAGCCCAATCTCATCATCAAGATCGACCGCGCGAAGGCGGCGCGCTACGGCTTCTCGGTCGCCGACATCAACTCGGTCGTGCAGGCGGCCATCGGCGGTCAGGAGGTCACGCGGGTCTACGAGGGCGAGATGAATTTCGCGCTCACCGTGCGCTTCGCGCCGGAATACCGGCGCAACATCGATGCCATCCGCTCCGATTCCCGGTTGCGCTCCCGAACAACGATCCCAAGGCGCCGACCGCCTATATCGCACTGGGCGAGCTCGGCGACGTGAAACTGGAGACCGGCGCCGCCTACATCTACCGCGAGAACAGCCAGCGCTTCGTGCCGCTCAAATACAGCGTGCGCGGCCGCGATCTCGGTTCGACCGTCGCCGAGGCGCAGAAGCGTCATCGCCGAGAAGGTGCCGCTGCCGCCGGGCTACCGCATCGAGTGGACCGGCGAGTTCGGCGCGCTGGTCGAGGCCCAGAAGCGGCTCGCCATCATCGTGCCGCTGAGCCTGCTCCTGATCATGATGCTGCTCTACAGCCTGTTCAATTCCGTGCAGGGACAGCCTGCTCGCGCTGTGCCGGCATTCCCTTCGCGGTGGCCGGCGGCATCCTCGGGCTCTACGTCGCGGGGCTGAACTTCAGCATCTCGGCGGCGATCGGCTTCATCTCGCTGTTCGGCGTCTCGTCGATGGACGGCATCCTGCTGGTGTCCTACATCCGCAAGAACATGGCGGAGGGCATGGAGCCGGACGAGGCGATCATCCTCGCCGGCGAAACCCGCATGCGGCAGATTTTCATGACCGGCCTGTCCGCCTGCATCGGCCTGGTACCGGCGGCGCTCTCCACCGGCATCGGCGCGCAGGTGCAGCAGCCGCTGGCCTGCGTGGTGGTGGGCGGCATGCTGCTGTCGCCGATCTGCAGCCTGCTGGTGATCCCGACGCTGGCCCGCATGGTGATGCCGGCGCGCGTGGACTCAGAGCAGGCGGGCCGTCCGGCGACCGCGCGCACCGCCGAGACGGTGTAGACGGCCGGACGCGCTGGTCGTCGCCGGCGGCGCAGAACCCCGCCTCCTGTGGCTCGGCGTGCCGCAGTCGATGCCGGAGTGAGCGGCGTCTGCTTGCCGGACGAGCCATGGCCGGTCGCTCGCGGGCGCTGGCTGCCCGGCATGCGGCTTGCACGGAAGGTCAATCATTGCCTACGGGTCGCCATGAGCCTGCCAGCGCGCTTGATCGAAGGTTACGAGGCGTTCCGTTCCGGCCGGCTTCCGGCCGAGCAAAGCCGTTATCGCGATCTGGCCGAGCAGGGACAATCGCCCGAAATCATGGTCATCGGCTGCTGCGATTCCCGGGTGTCGCCGGAAGTGATCTTCGACGCCCGGCCCGGCGAGCTGTTCGTGGTGCGCAACGTCGCCAACCTGGTGCCGCCGTATTCACCCGACGGTACCTATCACGGCGTATCGGCCGCGCTCGAATTCGCGGTCGGCGCGCTGCGGGTGAAGCATATCGTGGTGCTCGGCCACGCCCGCTGCGGCGGAGTGCGCGCCTTTGCCGAGGACAGCGCGCCGTTGTCGCCCGGCGACTTCATCGGAAAATGGATGTCGCTCATTGCGCCCGCCGCCGAAAAGCTGGGGCCTCGCGGCGCCACGCCGCCGGCTGACTACCTCGCCCGGCTGGAGCAGGCGTCCATCGTCAACACCCTCGGCAATCTCCTGACCTTCCCGCGCCTGCGCAAGCTGATCGAGCGCGGACGCGTCACGTTGCACGGGGCTTATTTTGCGGTCGCGACCGGCGAGTTGCTGGTGCTCGATCCGCAGTCCGGGCGGTTCGTAGCGGCGGCAACCGGAGTTGTTCGTGCGTGATCCGGCCGCGCGGAAGGACGCAGGGCTCGCCAGCTGTTACGCCGTCCGGCCGGCTGCGGCGTTCGCGCAACCCGCCGGCGGCGGGGCGAGGAGATACGTCGTGCGGCTTGCAGTTGGGGCGCCATCTCATATACGAAAGCATTCAGAGGACGGTATCTCGATCCCAGAATGGTGCCTGGAAACGACATTCTCCTCTTGGTCCCGTAGCTCAGCCGGATAGGCAGCGGCTTCCAATCAGTCGCCTCGTACCGAAGCCCGCTCCCAAGCCGTACCAAACCTCATCCCCTAAATGGTTGCCGAGGCCGTGGAAATTCGGCCTTTGTGGCTACTAATCATCGCCATGGGCAGCCACCGTGGCAAAAGAACCACCAGCCGGTGTGTGCCCCTGTGTGCACCCGGAGTGAGGAAGAGCCCGATGGCGAGGTGCTGACTGCCGCCGCCGCGGTGCGAAGTTCAGCCCACGCAGAAACGGCGCGTGCTCCGCGACGGCAGGAAGTCGCACGCTCGCTGTATCTCATGCGTCCATGCCAGAGCGGCCACAAAGTCGTGGCTCATGCGCTTTCGCGGCCCCACACCGGCGGGCGGCCAAGATGGTGATCGGCCCGGTGGACCTGTCGGGCGGCGGAGGTGCAGGGCGAGCCGGTGACCGGCATGCCGCTGACCTCTGAGAGCGCGAGCGCGGCAGGCGTCGCTGCTCGGAGTTTCATCGCGACCCGCGCAGCCGCGAGTCTAGGACGTCGTGGCCGAGCACAAGGTTCGCAAGCACCGCCAGCTTGAGCGAGACGCAGACCGCGGCGCGAGTTCTTTCTGCTCCGCCCTGGCGCGCCAATACGTCATGAGGACGCCACGCCCAAGGTCCGCGGCTGGCGCGAATGCGCGCACGCAACCTCGGCCTCGACGCCAGACGACGAGGACCTCGCGTCCGATCGCGGGCGGGCTTCGGCAGGCGGTCGGGGCGACCGCGACGCGCGGTCCATCGACGGTCACGACGTCTTCGGCGCGGTGGACGAGGCGCGAAGGATCGGCACGCCGGGCATTCAAGCTCGCAGGGAGGGTGCGTCAGGTCGCGAGCGCGCGCCTTGCACGCAGCATTGTCGGCGTTCTTCTGGCTCGGGGTCTGCGCCACCGCCGCGTCGACGCCAATCCCTGCGCGGGCGTGTGGCGACCGCGAGCGCCGGCCGCGCGCGACAGGGTGCTGACCAATGCCGAGATCGCGAAGCTTCTGGAAGGCCGCCGATGGCGTCAACGGTGCGTTCGGCGCCAGATGACCAAGCTGCTGCTGCTGACCGGCTGCCGCCTCAATGAAATCGCCGGTTTGAGATGGGAAGAAATAGGCGAGGACGGCGGCGCGCTTCACCTGCCCGGCGCGCGAACCAAGAACCACCGCGCCCACAATGTCACCGTTGGCGCGCGATGGCGCGCGCCATCATCGCGAGCGTGCCGCGGATCGACAGCTGCGAGTTCGTATTCAGCACGACGGGCGCGCTCCGCCGGTGTCGGGGCTGGTCGAAGACGAAGAATGGAATTGGACGCCGAGATGGGCATCGCGCACGTTGGAGGCTGCCTGGCATTCGACGAAGAACTGCGGTCAGCTGGCATGGGCGAGCTTGAGCATCAGGCACCGCACGTGATCCGAGGCTACTGTGCGTCAATCACGTCTGCGGCGCTCGCGCTGGCGTCGCCGGAACCTACAATCGATCCGGGATGATGGCGGAGCGCCGCGCCGCGCTGGGCGGTGGGCCGCCCACGTCGCCGGATTGGTGGCCGAGCGGCCGGCCAGCGTCACTCGGGCTCGCGGCGGCACGCAATGATAACCAATCCCCTGGCGCAGGCGAGGTCTTACGCTGGACCCAGCGCATCGAACTCGGCCTGCCGAAGGTGATGGACATCGTCAAGCCCGAAGAAAACAATGTCGCGGTGTCGCGCGCGAGCGCTTACATTCGAACGATCGCGAAATTCGAGCTCCGGCGCGTTTCGCGAGATACAAAAGGACATCCTCGACGTCGCGGTCAAGCTGCTGGGAGGCACGCGAGGTACTCGAAACGGTTCCGTGGCGTTGGTTTCAGCGAGGCAAGGTAGAGAAGGCCCTCGAACGCCTAGTCAGCAGCGACATCGAGAGAGAGCTGCCGCCAAGATCCCCAACAGGCGCGGAGGCGGATCGCATCGAGGCCGAGACCGACAGGCACCGCAAAGACGCCAGCGCCCTCTTCGCCAACGAGCTCCTGGTCAATTGGGGAACCCGCAGCCGGCTGAACCACGGCCCACGGCTTTCTACGTCCACCTCGCCGAGGTCATGTTTGAGGTCGCAACCGGCCGCGGCGGCAGCGTGGTGAAGGCGGTGAAGATCTTCGTCAACAAGTATGGCGTCGACGATGCCGATCCACGGCGACGACAACCTAGTGGGCGGTGGTCGATGCAAAGGCGTCCTTCAAGGCCCTAGAAAAATAGACGGTTTGAGCCACGTCTATTTCGATGTGACAGTACCTGGAACGGAATGGCTCGTCGGTGAGCACCCGCGATTGGTCGGTCGCGAACTGCGGTCACCCGCAGCAATTTCCAGACGATGCCGTTGAGGCGGCACGGAGCCGAAGAACTCCATCACCTCCTCGATCTTTCCAAGCCACCACCTCCGCTGGCTTGCCGATGCCCCACCTGTGCCAATATCACATAGCCGGCAGCGATGCGGTTGCTGTTGCGGACGGCACCATTGAGATAGTTGACGGCCTGGCCCTGGTTCAGCGCCCATGTGTCGTGATAGCCGCGGAACACCACCACCGCGCCTATATTCTCGGCACCCTTGAAGTGGACCTGATTGGGGAACGCTCCTATCTTCTTTAAGGGTCCGGGCGAACACGGGCGCTAACCAGCGCTTCGC